>Ga0105356_10005755_pt1 | contig 11722 bp, 10 predicted proteins | sample GOMGulsemesocosm_3_FD_83502 | JGI IMG/M metagenome (GOLD analysis project Ga0105356, IMG submission 83502) | Methane-oxidizing microbial communities from mesocosms in the Gulf of Mexico - GOM9D Gulf of Mexico | ecosystem: Environmental > Aquatic > Marine > Cold seeps | place: Gulf of Mexico...
ACAAACATCTCACCTGACTCAAGCGTCACCATACCATCACGAAATTCAATGTTTAATGTTCCTTCCATAACGATAAATACTTCATCAGTATCTGGATGATCGTGCCATACAAATTCACCCGCAACCTTAACCAACTTAAACTGATAGTCATTCATTTCAGCAATAACTCGTGGCGACCAATGTTCTGTAAATTTTTGATATTTTTCTTTAAAATTAATGACTTTTTCTTGCATATTTATTCTGGCCTTAAGCAATAATAAAAACGAACTCTTACAAGAAGAGTTTATCTTATAGCATGATTTAAAAAGCGAAGTCAGCAACGGAGTTCACCCTCTAAAAGACCTCCCAATGAACACATAACTCAATAAGTAGCCGTTAAAGGGCTCCCAACAATAGATAATTAAGAAAAATGAAGTAAGCCGTCACTAATGAAAAATTGAGCTGTTTGAAGGTAACAAGGACAAATAGTTGAGTATTTCGAGTGAAAAATCAAAAGTGACTTAAATATACAATTACCTCAATAAGTTAACTGTGGTAGCATGCTCTCAGTCCAGCTTAATTACACACTATTAACATGTCAACTTCTCAGAAACTTTATTATTTTTGTCAGGTGATCGGTCACACACTTTTGATGAGTATTGCTTTACTTACAGAGTTTAGTAATAAACCCGAGAATAAAACAACGCTAGAAATAATAACCTCTCCGCTTATTTTCACGCTATCAAGCTGGCTGGCTGCTCACTTTGTTCTTCGATACATAATTAAAAACAGAGCTGGTAAAAAAAATAGCGCGGTTAAAACATATTTTTTTAGCATTCTACTTAGCGCTTTTGTCATGGCGATACTAGTCATGAGTATACGATGGCTGATACAAGGACCGCCATCATCTTCATTATTAACATTATTGTTAACCAAAACGTTAATTAGTGCCGTTTTATTTTCAATTTGGAGTTTGTTGTACTTAGCAATTACCTCTATTCGTGATAAAAAACGTATGGCTAGAGAGCTTAAAGAACAACGTCTTGCCAGTTTAATGAATCAAATTAATCCACACTTTTTATTTAATTCGTTGAATACCATCCGAGGCATGATATTTGAAGACAAAGATAAATCAGCTGAATTAGTTACTCAGCTTTCGACACTATTTCGCTATAACCTATCGACAGATACCAAAGCACAAACCACCCTCGCAGAGGAGTTAGAAGTTTGCCAACATTATTTAGCCATTGAAGACATTCGATTAGGGGAAAGACTAAAAGTAACATTTAATATTTGCCCTGACAGTAAATCAGCCAAAATACCGACGATGGGTTTACTGACTTTAGTTGAAAACTCAATAAAACACGGCATATCTCATTTACAACAAGGTGGCGAATTAATTATTAATAGCCAACTTGAACAAGAGCAATTAATAGTTACCGTGAGCAACCCTTTTAATATTGAAAGAGTGAAATCAGGCACGCAAGTAGGCCTTAAAAATCTTCAACAGCGGATAAAATTAATTTTTTCTGAGCAAGGTAGTATTAGTAATACTACAGATAAAGATCAGTTTATCGCTACTATGACACTACCTTTATTACCCTAATAAAGTCATTAGCTTTATAACTGTTTTAAGAAATAACCCTCTTTAACCACTCATCACTTTATTTTACCGCTTATCATTTTCTACAACTTTAGTTTTTTCTGCAGCCTATTATTCATTCAACAAAGACAAACAAGCCATTTACTGTTGAAGGAATATAAAATGCCCATCATTGCCCTGATCTTAATTTTACTTGCTCTACTCTAATTAAACGTAAACCAATAACAAATAACAAATAACAAATAACAAATAAGGAAATTAAGCATGACATTAGCTGTTGAACAAACCAAAAACGTACAGCCGTGGGGCATTTCAGCCAATATTGGTTTCATCGTTCTTTTCATCATTATATATTTTACTATCTCAGCACTAGTACTCGGCGTGGGTACAGGTATTGAACTTGCGGATCAAAATATCTCCCTACAAGCAGTTGAAAGTATAGATGCTGAAATTAGCCGAAACCTTGCTCTAGACGGTGACTTTAATACCATTAACTACATTATTTGTGCGCTTTTCTTAACTCCCTTGTTATTTCATGTCGCTAAAAAACGAGCCAGTACAAATGCCAAGGGGTATTTAGGATTCAATAAACTTCCCAGCAAAGCCAACTTTATCCGTTTTAATCTATATTTATTCGGCTGCCTCATTTTTACTGCTGTTTGCGCAAATCTATTCAACATAGAAAGTCCACAAATGATGATAGATATGTATAAAACGACAGATTATCCGCTTATTGCACTTTTAGCCGTAGTAATTATTGCGCCTATTTTTGAAGAATTGATTTTTCGAGGCTTTTTATTTAACGGCTTACAACATTCTCGTTTAGGGGTAACTGGCAGCATTATTGCCACCAGCCTGTTATTTGTGCTTATTCATGCTGGTCAATACGACTTGAGCGTATTGGCGATGTTAATTCCATTAGCATTGATGTTAGGCATCGCCCGTCACCGTAGTGGTTCAATCTACCTTCCAATTTACTTACATTTTATCAATAACTTAGTTTCAAGTGTTGAAATGTATTTACTGATGAATTAAGCAGTAATACTGCTTAATCGGTGATAACATAGCTAACACTGAATTGTTTCCGTGTTAGCTATACAAGAGCAAACCTTGAAAATTATTTACCTTGCAAAATAATAAAATACGACTTATGACCCTTAAAACAAAATCCAACACCGCTTATTATTTTTGCCAAGGTTTCGGCGTATTATTACTGGTATTGTCGACCTACTTAACATTAATTTTTTCTCCAGAAATGCAAGCGACTGACTTTGTTGCCTATCGTGACCGTTACCTGTTAAAGGTTTTTTTTGCTGCACTTTGTTTTTTTTGGTTAACAGACCAATTTATTCGTCAATATATTTTGCAAAATCCCAGTATTAAATTAAAAACCTACTTATTTATTCTAATAAAATGTGCCATTTTAGCTAGTTGCGGCGATAACTTATTGGGATGGTTACTATCTGCACCAGAGCCTGACACCTATATAAACCAGAGTGGTATAATATTAGAGATTTTTTATTATTTATTCATTAATTCACTTTTTTTTGGCGCATGGGTTATTTTATATTTAACCATTACCTCAATTAGAGATAAAAGTAAGCTTGCTGAACAAATAAAAGAGCAACAGCTTGCTAGTTTAATGAATCAAATTAATCCGCACTTTTTATTTAATTCCCTCAATACTATTCGCGGCATGATTTATGAGGATGAAGACAAGGCAGCAGAGCTAGTTACTCAGCTTTCGACTTTATTTCGTTATAATTTGTCTACTGATACCAAAGCAATTACCACATTAGGGAAAGAGCTCGAGGTTTGTCGGCAGTATTTAGCTATTGAAGACATCCGCTTAGGCCGTCGTTTAACCGTTAACATTGATGTTCCAATTGAAAGCCTCGAAGTAAAAATACCAACTATGGGTTTGTTGACCATAGTAGAAAATGCCATTAAGCATGGCATTGCAACACTAAAAGACGGGGGCACATTAACCATTCAAAGTGAGATTATTGGTGAAAATCTTAGTATAGATGTCATGAATCCTTATCAAAATCATTTAGTTAAATCTGGCACTAAAGTTGGATTAAAAAACCTAAAACAGCGTATTGAGCTTATATTTGGCGCTCATGGCACATTAAAGCAAAAAACAGACAACGACATATTTCATGTCAACATGAATCTACCTTATGAGTTCGTTAAAAATGGATAATAAAATTAATGCGATCATCATTGATGATGAACGAATGGCACGCCAAGAATTATTACGCTTATTAAAAAAGCACCCAAATATCACTATTATTGCGCAAGCTGAAAATATCGAAAAAGGCTTTGAAGAAATTGAAAAACATCAACCAGATCTTATTTTTTTAGATATAGAAATGCCCGGCGGCACAGGGATAGAGTTAGCCGAACAATTACAGGGCGAAATTCCAATTATATTTTGCACTGCCTATGATCAATTTGCTGTTGATGCATTTGCGCTTAATGCTCTTGATTATTTAGTAAAACCTATTGTACCCGCACGACTTGATGAAGCCCTTGATAAGCTGACTATTATTGAAAATGAAAAGAGTCAAGTAACGTTGACTGACGACTTCAAACTCATGGTGAAGTTTGGCGATCATATGAAAATCATTACCTTAGGTGAAATTTATCGCTTTGAAAGTATTGGTAATCACGCCGCGATATATACCTCTCAAGGTAAAGCCTATTTACATAGCTCCCTTAATAAGATTGAAGCTAGATTAAACGACGATAGCTATTTTCGCGCAAGTCGCGTTGACATTTTACGTTTAGATTCTATTGAAAAACTTGAGCAAAACATTAATTATGGGCTAACCGCGCAACTTAAAAACAATAATGTCGTTGATATTTCACGAAGACAAGCCTCAAAACTAAAGGCTCAACTAGGCTTTCCAGCTTAAATAGGCATATTTTTAACCAAGATTTTCGACGAAAGAATACCACTACATTAACTTATCTCGTCGATAATTATCACAGCAAAAAATGCACTACCACAGGATTTATCGCCTAATTATCAACCGTAAAGGATAACATTTTATGAATAAGCTCTTTGCTGAAATAACACCTTTTAATGAGTTTTTATTGAACGTTGGCGATGGCCATCAACTCTATATTGAACAATGTGGTAATCCAAAAGGCCAGCCAGTTTTGTTTATTCATGGTGGTCCTGGTGCTGGCTGTTCAATTACAGATCGTCGATTCTTTGATCCCGAAAAATACCACATTATTTTGTTCGATCAACGTGGCTGTGGGCGCTCAACTCCTCACGGTAGTTTAAAAAGCAATGAAACGACTATATTAGTTGATGATATTGAGAAAATCCGTCAGCATCTGGCCATTAATAAGTGGCATGTTTTTGGTGGCTCATGGGGTTCTACATTAGCGCTAGTTTATGCACAAACTCACCCTACATTCGTGGCTAGTTTGGTTTTACGTGGCATATTTTTAGCTCGACCTAAAGATACCCAATGGGCATTTTCAGGAGGTGGTAGCACGCGTATTTTTGCTGATTACTGGCAAGAGTATTTAGACGCCCTGCCCGATGGTGAAAATCAAACAGGTGTAAAAGCGGCATACGAAATAATGATCGGCGAAGATAAAATTGCCGCCGAAAAAGTAGCTCAAGCATGGGCAAAGTGGGAAATTCGTTGTTGTACTTTAGAGCCCAATGAAGAGTTTGTTACTGCTTTAACTGGCGATGATTCTTGTTGGACGCTGGCTAGACATGAAGCTCATTATATGGCGCATGATTGCTTCCTAACTGAAAATCAAATACTCGCCAACTGCACAGCAATTGCAAATATTCCAACCATTATCGTACACGGCCGTTACGACATTATCTGCCCGTTTGATAATGCATTGCTATTGCATCAAGCACTGCCTAAATCTGAATTAGTGATCAGCAAAACCGCTGGCCATGCGTCAATTGAACCAGAAACAACTCATCATTTATTAAATGCCACGAATAAAGTGCTGACAGCTGTTGCCTAATTTAACTCGATAAATAGTGGCTCGGCGTGACTTTCATATGTTTTTTAAACATATAAATAAACGCTGAGCTAGATTCATAGCCTAAATTTTTAGCGATAATTGTAATACTCTCACCTAGGTATAATTGAATAATGGCAATATGAATCACCATTATTTGCTTCCATTCACTATAGGTGATGCCCGTTTCATTCTTAAATACTCGTGAAAGAGTGCGTGAAGATGCATGAACAAACTTTCCCCACGCCACCAAATCTGTTTTTAAAGCAGGAAACTTCTGTTGCCTGCTAGTAATGGCAGCTAAACGCTGATCTTTGACTGCGGGTAATAATAACGCTAATGATTGAGCCGCTTGCACTCGATTAAACAACAATTGCATTAAACTAAGTAATGAGGCGTCATCGTACAGCTTAACATCCTCACTAATACTCTCGTTAATTAAACTCTTTAAAAATGGGGTAACTGCAAGCACAGTTGCACTGCAACGTTGTTGTTGATCAGATCCTTCAACAAAATAACAAATCAATTCAGCAGCTGTGGTGGCAATTAATTGAAAAACCGTTTTGGCTGGCAACCAAATGCTTTGCTCTGGCGGGACTAGATAACGCCCTTGCTCAGTGATAATAGCAATAACACCGGCCTTTACAAAAATATATTGTCCGTAATCAAATTGTTGGTTTTCAAGACGTGCATTAGCCTTTAGCTGTATACACTTGGGTTGCAATGGTAATACTTTTGTCGATAGCTCTTTAGCAGCGCTTTTAACCATGTCATCACCTATGTCTCATTATCACTATAATGAAGTTATATAATAGTTAATGCCATTAATTGTTGGACATAAACGAATAAACATCAAGTTTTCTCTACAATTTCACTTAAATGAATACTAAGAATATTAAGGATTTACTTGAACTCAAGCGGCAATAATTACTACACTCTAAGTCATTAAAAATAATAACTTGCTAGGAAAAATAATGAGAAGTATTTTTGTGCTCGCTTTGGCGCTAATTAGCCATTGGGTATTAGCCGAAGACAAAACACTTTATCAAGTCTCATTTGATAATGCCGTTCATCATGAAGCTCAGATTTCTGTGACTTTTACTAACATTCAGAATCAACAACTTGAAGTACAAATGAGTCGCTCATCGCCTGGTCGTTATGCAATGCATGAATTTGCTAAGAATGTTTATAACGTCAGTGCTGTTAATAGTGTCGGAGAACAATTAGAACTCACTCGACCAAACCCTTATCAATGGCACGTTGAAGGTCATGATGGTGAAGTTACAATCAGTTATACCTTGTTTGGTGATCGTGCAGATGGGACCTATTCACAAATTGACAGATCACATGCACACCTCAATATGCCAGCAAGCTTTATCTGGGCTACCGGGCACGAAAACAGACCAATAGAAGTGGAGTTTCGCCCATTTAACCCACGTTGGAAAATAGCTACTCAATTAGTAAAAACTAACAATAAAAATACCTTCAGTGCGCCTGATCTTAATTATTTTCTAGATAGCCCAACGGAATTAAGTGATCACCAAGTTCGTTCTTGGCAGGTATCATCAAATGGTAAAGACTACACCATTAATCTAGCAATTCATCATGATGGTATAAATGCAGACGTAGATAAATTTGCCGAAATGGCCAAAGCAGTAGTCCAACAGCAAAAGTTGCTTTTCGGCGAGTTACCTGCGTTTGATTATGGTGAATATACCTTTATTGCGTGTTATTTACCCCATGTAAATGGCGATGGCATGGAGCATAGAAATTCAACTATTTTAACCAATACCAAATCATTGGACGAAGGTGAATACAAACAACTCGGTACACTTTCCCACGAATTTATTCACGCTTGGAATGTTGAGCGCCTTCGCCCTAAGGCACTAGAGCCATTCAATTTTAGCAATCATAATATGACTAAAAACCTCTGGTTTGCCGAGGGATTCACTACCTATTATGGCGATTTGGTTATTAAACGTGCCCAAGAAAAATCACAAGATGACTACCTAAAAACGCTTGCAAAAATTATCAATCAATCGGATCAAGTACCAGGCCGTTTATATTACACGCCTGAAGGAGCCAGCATGTTGGCGACATTTACCGACGCAGGTACATCTATTGATAAAACTAATTTCAGTAATACATTCTTCAGTTATTACATTTACGGTCGCGCTATGGGATTGGCTCTAGATTTATCTATTCGGGCACAATTTCCAGGCAAGTCTCTCGACGATTATATGAGACAAATGTGGATGGATTTTGGCAAGCCCGAAATTCCATATACTCGTGACGATTTGCGTCTGACTTTAGGCAAAGTACTTAACGATCAATTATTTGCTGATAAATTCTTCCAAGACCATATTTATGGCCAAACCAAACCTGATTATGCTTTATTGTTAAAGCCTGCTGGATTAGAAGTGTCACAAGTTGATGAAGAAAGTGCTTATTTAGGCAAAGTTAAATTTAACTTTCGCGGTCAAGACGCTATGGTGAGTAGTCAAATTAAAGTTGGTTCACCGCTTTATCGCGCGGGCATCGAACGTGGTGATCAAATAGTAAAATTAGGTCGAAGAACCATACGTTCACAAAGTTTATGGGGCAAAGCTTTAGAACAGTTTGAACCTAGCGATGTTACGACTATTGAATATATTCAACGTGGTGAAAAAGTCAGTAAAAAAATAGCCTTTATTAGCGACCCTAAAATGAAAGTCAGCCAAATTGATGATGAAGAACTCAGTGATGAGCAAAAAGCATTTTTGATTGACTGGTTGGGTGAAGAAAAAGTTGATGAAAATTCGGCTGAAGAAGGCACTAATAATAACCTATAACAATTTGTACTTACTAAATAAGGCCGTGATGTTTAGCTTTTTCGAAATAATAAGTTAAACATCACCAATAATTTATTAAAGGATTTAGCGTGAGTTTTACCCCACAACAGACTGAAGAGTTAACTTTGGCCCTACGCCAAAGCCTAGGCGATAATATTACTTGGAAATATGAAGAGCGTTTCTCTGTAATGTTAAGTGAATTTGCGCAAAACAAATCCGCCGTAATATTAGAAATATTACAAAACATCTTTCCTCATCAGTGGGATAAGAAATCAGTAAAAAAACTTCCCAATGAATTAAAATTACAATTAGACGACTTGGCTAAGGTGACAAATCAGCAGCTGATATTTACTATACCCGCCAGTGATTCTCTGCCAGCTATAGTGGCTTTTTGGTGGCCATGGGGGCATGGTGGTACATATTCTTTACGGATAAAATTATTAAACGAAAGCTATCATTTCGACGAAAACTCCGTCATTCAACAAGGCCTATTCGCTAAATTAAAAGGGTTGTTTAGTTAAATAACCCTTTAAATTTACTGCTAGTTAATTTGATAACTGGTGCCGGCTTCGTTTAGTGCCCGATAAAAATCTTCTATTTGGCAGCTCTCTTCCAATTGACAGATCACACGATATTTTTCTATCGCTGGTTGATAACCTTGCAAAGCGGCCTGTAGTAACCAATAGGCAGCATTTTCAACATCACGACTTCCTTCGATGCCAGTTAGGTAAAGCTCAGCAAGGTTGGTTTGCCCAGGAGCGTAGCCTAGTTCTGCCGATTTTTTCAATAAGACAAAGGCTTGCTCGAATCTATCATCAATATAATCGGCCTTAAGAAAAGCCATTCCTTGGGTATTTTGTCGTTTGCCTGCAATATAGCGCCATTCTTCTTGCGCTATTGTAGATTTAGTCACCGGATTACCGTCAATCATATAAACAGCTCTATTTCTACCGATCAAACTTAGCTCAGGTCGCACGACTCGATAAATAAAACCTTGTTCAAATAGACTAGCAAGCTCTGCATAAGAAAAATTATTCCGTTGTTTTTCAAAATAGTCAAAATTGGTACTGTGGCCAAAACGTACGCCATCGCGCAACGATTTCTTTAATGGATAAAAGTAGTTACCATAAGTAAGAGATACCATACCACCAGTAATATCAACGACTTTGGCAATACGATATTTGTGGTGTGGACGTAAGTCTCCAGAAACTTTTCGATAATCTAAATAATAAAAGTCGTTTACTTTAGGTGCATCGATATACGTTTGGCTTTGGCGATATTTTTGTTGTTCTTCAGAAAAATAGTAACTCAGTAGCAAAACAATAATAATGCTACCGGTAAAAGTACTAAGTAGACGTAATTTATTAAAAAAAACCAAGCTGAAGTCAGAGAAAATAAGCTTTCTATCCTGGGTATTTTTAGTAACTTCAGCGACATTTTTACATTGCAGACAGCGGACTCGTGTATCACGCTTTACCGGAAAGATCGGCAAGTATTCAAAAAAGTAAAAACCATAAGTGATCACCGAATTAACGCTATGTTTTTGGCTTCCACAACAAGAGCAAAGTAATTTGTCTGTAACGCCTAAGCTCATTGTCGATTCGCGATAATCCATAATCAAAACCTATTGTTTATTAATACTTTTTCATTGCTATGATTTTTATAGCATTCGTTTATAAAACAGGCAAGAATTTTATACTAATAGTTTCGTAGTATAACATTCGCTAACTGATTAATTGTTTATTAACCCACTCATTAAAACTAGTCTGTGACTATCGTAAAGTACCACATAACTAACCTGAAATAATCAAAGGTTACTGTATGAAAATGGACTTGTTCGGAAAATTTATATCGCTTTGATGTCAGTATATTTTCTCACCTCAGGAATGAATGCTTTGTTCTATATCGACGATAAAGTATTAAGGATAAGACTAAGCGCCGAAGATTCAGATTGAAAAATCTGCTTTTATTTTGATCTATTGTGGTTTGATGGTTGGTATTGGACTGACTATCGCTTTATTGTATTACACTAGTAAAACTTGGAGATATTTCGCACTCCTTGCAGTAACAATAATTGGTTCATTTATTTGCTTCAGACTTTTGAGTTCATACTTAGTCTGAGGGCTACGTAATACTCAGCTATCTTTTTTGGCAATAGAGTTGCTCGAAGCCACACTAGGTATTGTCTTGATAAACAAAGCAAGTCCATTAAAACAAGTGAATAAAAACGGCTAAATATCAAGATGTCGGGTAAATGTCGGGGAAAATTCGTCACCGACACTGACAAAATCAACCCATACTTATGATTCGAAAGTGCAGAGGTAAATTTAATGATTCTAAAAGAGCTACGTATTAGTCGTCACTTTTCTCAAGAACAATTAGCGCAGATGTCAGGGCTAAACGTTAGAACAATTCAGCGAATTGAAAGTGGACAAAATGCGAGTGTTGAGTCGCTTAAATGTCTTGCTGCTGCGCTTAATGTGAGTGTATCAACCTTGAATCAGGAGATGTTTATGATAGATAAAAGATCAGATAATTGGAAAAGATTGCCCCTTATTTTGAAGTGCTGGTTTATCTTCAATTTTTTACAAACTCGGCCAACTAGATCTTGTGCCAATCGAATTGAAGTGATCGGACATATTAGTGGTTTTGCTTTTTGTTGTTTAGGTTTTATCAGCGAAGCAGCACTCGCAGGTGGCTTGCTTATGCTTAGCCATGCTTATTTGTATCGATGGCTAAAACTTCAAGGTGACAAACATGGTATTTGGTATGATCATCAATCAGCCAAAGACAGCTAATATAGTTTCAGCTTTTAGCAGTATAATTAACGATATAATACCTAGCAAAAAATCACCTTATGGTGACTTTTTTATTTAATGTTCAATTGTCATCGAAAAGTAACATTACTTTAACACCACTTTAATCTCAGACCAATATCTTAGATATCACTTATTACGCTGTTACACCGTAATAAGCCAAAAAATTTTTTTTTTTGTCTCTGACAGAGTAAACGTCAAAAATAAACCTAATTAATATCTTTATATTGGAGAGTATTATGAAATTGTTATCTTCTTTACTATTAGCTAGTACTACACTAATTTCGACCTTAGTTGCTGCACAAGATTACGTTGACCATTCAGCGGGTTACCAAACAACTGAAGAAGTTTTTGCATACGGGCGAAAAATCCAAACGGTTAAAAATGTATTAGCAAGCTCAGATTATGAACTACAAGCCTGCCAAGAAAAGCCTGTATATTATTATGCTGAACCACAAGAAAACAGTTATTTAAAATCCACCTAT
>Ga0105356_10005756_pt1 | contig 11721 bp, 10 predicted proteins | sample GOMGulsemesocosm_3_FD_83502 | JGI IMG/M metagenome (GOLD analysis project Ga0105356, IMG submission 83502) | Methane-oxidizing microbial communities from mesocosms in the Gulf of Mexico - GOM9D Gulf of Mexico | ecosystem: Environmental > Aquatic > Marine > Cold seeps | place: Gulf of Mexico...
CAAACACGGTTTTAATCAATCAACTGAGCAGTGTAGAATCAGTATTCAAATAAGAGAAAATCAAGACCATCTATTCATTCGAGTTGAAGATAACGGTGTTGAAAATCCCGTTATTCCGAAATTACCTCAGTCTGGCGGAATTGGCTTGCAAAATGTTTACCGGCGCCTTGAACAGATGTTTGATAACGATTTTATTTTTACCGTTTATGCTGTCAACCCAAAAGGCTTTGGTGTGCAACTTCAAATGCCTTTAACGCGTTCGAGTTTTTCATGAAAATAAGAACTATCATAATTGACGATGAACCTTTGGCTCGGCAAAGAATTGAAGGATTAATATCACACGTTGATGAAGTTGAAGTGATTTGCCAATGTAGAAACGGGGCAGAAGCTATTGAAGCCATTACAAAACATCAACCCGATTTAATATTTCTAGATATTCAGATGCCTGGTATCGACGGATTTGGTGTTTTGGATAAAATAGAAATATTACCCGTTGTCACTTTTGTTACCGCGTACGACCATTATGCTATGCAGGCGTTTAATTATCATGCCATTGATTATTTATTAAAACCCTATAAAGATGAGCGGTTCTATGAAGCGCTCTCGCACGCTATTAAGCAGATCCAACTGCAAAACCTTTCTAGTGTTCACCAAAAGCTTGAGTCTTTAAGGGCGTCAACAAGACAAAAGGAAGATTATTTCAAGGGCATTAATTTCGATATAAAACACTTGGGACGACTCATTAAGGTTAATTCAAATGACATCGATTATGTTAATTCTGCAGGAAATTATGTGGAGCTACATGCAAAAGGTGCAGTTCATTTGATCCGAAGTACTATTTCTTCTTTAGAATACGATCTCGAAGAAAATGGCTTTCTTAGAATTCATCGTTCAATTCTTATTAAAGAATCTTCAATTGAACGAGTTAACTATATGAATACTAATAATCAATATAAGTTCGTATTAAAAAGCGGTGAACAACTTCAATCGTCTCGGTCATTTAAGGACCGAATTGTTAGTTATTTAGAAAGAGTAAATCATTAAAAGGGCAGCGCCAGATATTTCTTTCTAGCAACTAGGCCGTTAGGGTTAGCCTCAGTGTGAGCAAAGTTAAAGGGTTGAGAATCACAATTCCCTTGAGGAACGTTTTTTACTCCGGGTAACCCTATACAAGGATGCAATGAAACATGTAAATGTGGCAGCCCACCAGTATTCCCGGTGTCACCACTGAGGCCAATTAAATCGCCTTTGTTAACTAATTGACCTTTGATCACCAGTACACCATTGTTTGTTAGGTGTGAATACAAAGAAATAGTGCCATCATCATGTTCAATTAAAATAAAATTGGTATCAATTCGTACCCCATCTTCAACGCCATCATTCGTATAGACTACTTCCCCTGAACGCATGGAATGTACTGGTGTTCCAATATCCATTATAAAATCATAGCCATATAACCAATAATCACTGTGACCGTACCCTGAACAATTAGTTTGATTAACAATATATTCTTGGCTGACTGAATAAGGAAGCACGTAAGCTGATTTACTCCAATCAGAAAATGGTCCGCATTCTTCATTTTGCGTGGCTTCATGTGCAACATCGGTATCAGATTTGCAAGCATATAAACCGAAACAGGCGACCAATACCAAGCATATTAAACCAACTACTTTTTTCATATTGCTCTCCAGTTAATCATTTTTACGAGTATTTAAAGTGATAATAGTTATGTTCTTCAAACCTGCTAGAAGCTGTAGAACATATTTACTGAGTTAAGTCTTATAAGGGGGATTCATTCACAATGCTTATCTACAAGTATTAACTCTATAGAAATATATAGCACAAATATTTTATATGATCTGCTAGAAGCAATTAGCTATGCATGGATGCTCTAGCAACATTACATTCATGCTCAATTATTGCGACCATTTGTTCTTTTAACCAATTCAACATTTTGTCATTATCATGGCGAGCGTGCCATGCAATACATAGTGATACATCATCAAAATCAATTGGGGGTTCTTTTAGAACGACTTCTCCTAGTTTTAAATCTTCAGCAAAGGTTAACTCATCAATAACTGTGATTAAATTCGAGTTTTTTATCAGTTTAGGAATAACTGAATAATGGTTAGTTGTCATAGAAATACGACGAGCGTATCCTTTATTATTCAGCAATTCGTCGACATAACTCCAATCGTCACCACCACTGGTTACTAACAAATGTTGAGCTGATAAAAAGTTTTCTAAAGTTAGTTTTTTCTGAGCAAGGGGATGGTCCTTTCTCATAGCACAAACAAATGAAGGTTTATTAATCTCGGTTTTTCTATCTACTCGGTTTAAGTATCGACCAACACTGATGACCAAGTCGGCTTTACCATCTATAAGTATTCTCTCACGTCCTTTAAAGTTAAGTGGAACTGCAAGTATGTCTATTTCTGGTGCTTCTTTTTCAATTAGTTTTCTTAAAGGCAACCAAGCTAAGTCGACAAGTAAATCGGGTATCGCAATACGAAAACGTCGCTTGCTATTTGCGGGTGAGAACTCTTCTGAATCTATCGATTCTTTTAGAATATTTATTGGTTCGTGAATTTTACTCCATAAATTTTGAGCATAAGCTGTAGGCTCTATTCCTCGCCCTTTTTTTACGAATAAGGGGTTGTTATATGCCTGTCTCATGCGCATTACGGCATTAGATACAGCGGGTTGTGTCATCGAAAGTCGTTTAGATGCCCCTATTATGGATTTTTCGATCATAATGGCATCGAAGATAGCGAGTAAGTTAAAATCAGTTTTTTTCATATACCTTCTAATAACAATTAATAGTTGAACCATTACATAACATTAAACTATACATCAATAAATATGATGATATGAATGTAAAGCATCAATTGGACGATATTGAATGATTATGGATAATAGAGCTTTACTATCTTTACAACTGCTTGAAAGGCTAATGACAGGCCAAGCAGTATTTAAAAGAGATACAATAATTTTAACCGTGCTGGATACTATGAAAAACATTAATCAAAATTTTAAAGTTAGTGAAGAAAGTCTTCGTAAGGCAAAGGAGTGGGAAAGTAGAATGATAGAACATGGCTTTTATCGCGAACATTTCTTTCAACAAATCGTAAATGAAATAGCTCTTTTGTCTGACGGCCCCACATCTATTTTGGAAATAGGCTCTGGACCAGGTCATTTGGCAGAAAAAATATTGAATTCAATTGAAGTAGAAAAATATGCTTTATTTGATTTAAGCGAATCGATGAATTATATCGCTTTGAATTGTTTAAATGCTTATCAGGAAATTTTAGATATTAATGTTGGAGATTTTCTCGAAAAAACTGATTATGTTAATCTTAACAATTTCGATATTGTTGTTTGTATGCAAACCATTCATGAAGCTGGCGATAAAAATTTAGCCCCAGATATTTATAAACATATCAGTGAAACGCTAAAACCAGGAGGGTGTTTTCTAGTTTGTGACTTTATACATGACAAAACAGGGATGGATAACAATACAATGTACATGACAAGTGACGAACAAAGAGAGGCGTTACTTGAAAGTGGCTTTAAGTCTCCTGTTTTACTTTCTAAGTATAGTGGTTTAACACTTTACAAAGCTTATTGTTAAGTCATGTTTTTCAGTTAACGATAGAGCTCATCAGACAGCTAGTTATAAGTTTAAATTCTCCCGTTTATCTTCTCATTTTAAAAACAGTACAGTTAATGAAATAGCCAAATGTTTTGAATGATAACCAGCTTAAATTTATCAACTTATCGCTTAACCTCTTGTGTCGTATATAGGCATGGCATCTGTATTATGACTACAGCAAAGACTAATGTGAATAGACATTACTAACAATATTATTTCAACAAGAATAATCAGTGGAACCAACAGTTTCAATAGATAATGTTTGCGAGCTAAATCGATGTTTAGACATAGAATTGAGACTCACTCATAAGCTGTCGAGATTGAGGTACAGTAATGATCACTTTGTGCGCAGAGGGGAAGTCAGAAGTAATTAACTTTAACTTCTCCTGTAGTATCAAGAGGAGTCATTACAATTTAGATTTACAAAGCGAATCTTTCCCACAAAACGAGACTGTCATAATTAATAAAAAAGCAGTCCTAAAAGGACTGCTTTGGTGGTTTAAAGTTACTGATTTTTCAGAGACAAACTGATGCTGCCACGTTCAAATATAGCTTTATCTTTTTGCAAGGACGTTAGTGTCACCCTCGTATTTTAATATTTCCAAATCGTTCGAACGAACCAGTTCGATTGTTTCATTTTGGCAATTACCCTTTTTTTGTTTTCGTTTATTTACAAACGCAGTGCCTGAATTGGTAGATTTGTAGTAATTAACACTCATTGATTTATATTTAAACTTACCAAGTCCTTTTTTATTCATTCGCATCTGAGTTAACTTTAAAGAACCATTACCACGAGTATCAGTTTGAAATTGAATGGTTCCATTTAACTCTACTAGTTTCGAATCACCGTTTTTTTGCGTAGCATAACCTTTATATGAAAAAGGAAATTTATTGAAAGTAGGACCATACGATCTATTTACAATATTAAGTGAGTCAAATGATGAAAAATCATATTCATAGCTAATATTGCAACTGGAAGAGTATACCCATAAATCACCTTCTTGGATTAGTTTTTTACGTCTTACTTTTCGGGCAATCTGTTGTAATGTTAACTTGTATTTGTGCTTCTCAACTTTTAAGAGGTTTATGTGCTCATCTTCAAACACAGATATTCCGATACGATTACTAAAACTTTCCGTTTCCGCTCTTAAACGTTTAAATTCATTGGTTAAACCTGTTGCTGAGAGTAGTTTGTTTTTATCCAATGTTTTGAGTAGTTCAAACCGCTTTGAGGCAGCAAGTTGCTCAACAGGCTTGTTATTGCTTGAAAATTGTCCTAATGATAATTTATCAAACATCTCAATTACTGATTTATTCAAGTTATCGAGATTGTCATTCGAACTAGCATACGACGCTGTCAGCTTACCTATTGAAGAAAGTATTGATGCTTGAGCTTGATCGAGTTCTTTTTGGAGAAGTATCACTTCATCTCTTTGATTTAACGCAGCTAATGCCAACACAGCTGAAATACGCTTTATGTTGTTGTTGATCTTGTTATTAACATCAGCGCTTGGAAGGTGTTTTTTTAATTCTGATATAGATAGGCCTTTGTAACTATCAATGCCCTTTAGTCTAGTTTCAGTATTAACGACAGCTTGGTGGTAAAAAACATCTGCTTGATTAATGTCTACAGCACTATCTTTAACAATATCGTTGATTGCTTTGGGATATTGAGTTCTTGCATCTCGAACAAGCCTAGCTTGCGCTGCTTCTTTTTTAGCCCTGTCTTGTTTCGCTGCTAGTATTCCCTTTTGATAGAATTTATATGCTGCTGTGTTATTAACAAGTGTTGTTATCACATCTCCTTTGTAACTGTTGAGGCATTCTTTTGCTATTGAACTCAGATCTTGCAAGTAAGATGGCATATTCCTAGATTGCTTGAGTCGTAGAGATGAATATTGATTATTTGCTTCAGCAAATGAGGTTACTGGCTTGGCATCAGGTTTCATTAATAGCCAGTCATTCATCAGGGCTAGTTCACAATAAAAATTCTTTTCAGTGGTTTTAGGAGAATGTATTAATTCTACAGAAAGCGCTTTAGAGGCTAGAATCATGCAGTAATCGAGCATGTTATTTTCGTGGCATATTTCTGAACTGGAATCTTCTTTAACTAATGTAGAATACACAGTAGCGAGGCTGTGTGCTTGCATTACAGTAATAAGTTTCGTAAGTGGGTAATCTTCAAAATTATTTTTCGTGAAATAGGGTTTATAAGCTTTACCCAATTCTTTCATGACATTAAAATCAATGATGTCTAATATAGACTTTATTTCTGAAATTTCCATAGAACGAAAATGGTGTTTACCTGTTTTTTCTCTCGTACCATAGTAGTCAACTAAGGATTCTAAATATTCTATCGTTATGTCTTTTAGTGGGCTTTTTGATTCCAGATCGTCGATAGTTTCGATAATAGATTTCAACTTCTGACTATAAATTTGACTGTGTTTTGATTGTTCGCTGTTTTGAAGTTCTTCAAACAAAGCTTTAACTTGTTGTTTAAGTGCTTGAGCTGATGCAAGAAAGTCAGCTCCATCGTCTAAATCAAATACTATGTCCTTGTCGAACTTTACGTAACTACCAATTTCATAGTTTTTATCAAGTTCACCAGAAACTGATTGGATTTGGAGGGTTACGGTTGACCAACTACTTGATGTTTCCAAGCCACGTAGATGGGCAGTTTCATCAAGTAAATTTTGGTTAGGTATTACAATTAAAGTATCGTCTGCAAAAGAAGAATTAAATACAAAAAACGATACTAAGGTTAAGTATGCGATTAACTTCATGTCCATATTCCTTGTTATTATATTAAGTTTTTTTGTTATAGTTTACTTAGTTTTTTTTCCTAAAAAACGCAAAGTTTATAATTTAGCCTTTCTAAAATTACATTTAATTAATATTAGATATCCTCTCACTCCTATCTTATCTAATCCCATTTTTGCTAAAGGTTTGAAAACCAGTTTAAAAATAATAAGGTTAGTATATAATCCGGCACTGTACAATTTTCAATCGTTTCTTTGTCCAAAATGAGTCACTCCCGTTTTAACAGATACATATTTGCAAGATCAAACACACTTTAGACTATTTTTGTTCAGGCGTATTTTCCATTAAATAGAGAGGTATCCCACAATATAAATGCCTTACAAGCTAACTTGGTTTTATAAATAGCCGGTCTAATACTTATGTCCGTTCACGTATCTATAGCGTACATAATTTGAGAGGTTTCAGGAGATAGATTTAGTCCGCAGTGTGGCACTTTCTGCCCTTAACGTCTCACTTGAAAAAACTCGTGAATTCTAAATGAAGCTGATATTTTGCTAACGACTTCTTGGTGCTTTGCCGACGTTAGCTACTGGTTGTTCTTTAGGTCAACTGCTTAGTCTTGTTCCAGATAGCCAAATACGGACGTTAGCATTGAGGATTACCTTATGACTGCTAAAAGCAGTCATGGTTGGAATAACTTTAAGCACTATTCATAGTTTTTTCTTCCTTTCATATATCTAATTGTTTTTTTTCCATTTAGTGTTAATCAAATCATTACTTTTTTACTGACGGTAATTTAAAATGTTTTGAGCAATATTAGTGTTTTAAATAATAGAAAGGCGGCTGGTAGCATAAGTAACAACCCCATAATAATATTAAACACTAGACGTATATTTCTTTGCTTTAGGTGATGAGAGAATGCATGACCAAGCCAAGCCCAAATGCATAAGAAAACAAAAGACACACTGGAAATAATAGTGAGTAAAATAGCCAAAGCCAATTGTGGCAGATACACACGCCCCAACTCGGCACTCAAGGTTGATACCAGCAATAGTGCTTTGGGGTTAACGAATTGAAAAAGAAATACTCCGTTAAATGAAAAGTGCATACTATTTCGTGTTTTATTTTCTTCTTTCTTTGCATCATTATTTGTTTGATATAATGATTTTTCTTTTAGTTCTTCGACAATCATTTTTCCGCCGACATAAACCAGATACCCAGATCCTACGAGGGTGACTATATTCAGCAACCAAGGCAATGACTCAATAGTTGCACTTAGCCCAAGCCAAACAACAAAGCTTAATGCTATGTTTCCTGAAATAATGCCCGCAATCATCGTTAGAGCTGATGTACTTCCTTGTTTCGAAGCTGCCTGCATAACTATAAAATTATTCGGCCCGGGGGTGAGTGTTGCAAATGTTGCTATGCTGAGTACTGCTAAAATAGATTCCATAGTATTACTTTATTTTACTATTAATTAATGTGACGAATAAACAATAAAAGCTACTTATAAGCGACCGTATTTAAAATCACTATCTCGCCATTGTTTGACGCCACTTTTATCTGTCCTAGTGCTTCTCTGTGATGGTTTTGATGCCAGTCGGCGTATAAAGGAACTGGCAATATTTGGTCGGTATCATAATTATTTTTATGAATCGCATCAAAATTGACTGTGTTCTTGAAGTTAAAGGAAGAATAAATATCTCGGGCATAAGACCATAAATTAGGATATTCCGTCAGTCTTTTGCGTGAACAGCGACTATGTATAAAGTAGTCAAGGTCAAAGCGAATCAACGTCGGGAATAAGCGCAAATCAGACTCCGTCAGAAGTTCACCATACAAAAATCGACTATTTTCCAGCCTTTTGTCGAGCTGTTCCAACATATTAAACACTTGCTCAACGGATTCATTATAAGCTGCTTGCGTTTTAGCGAAATTGGCACGGTATACACCATTGCTAAGCTGGTGATAAATACTGGCATTGAGTTTTTCCATATCAGTAGCTAGCGTGGACGGCACTAAAGTAAAATCAATGTTAGCTTTACCTTGTTTGTTCTTGATTTGTACCTTGTCAAAAGCACTGATAATTTTTTCAGACTCATTGCTGATTATGGTTTTTGTTTGACTGTCCCATAAAATAGGTACTGTAGATCTGCCTGTATAAGTAGACAGATCTAAGGTATATAGTTGGTGTAGATTAGTTATCTCTATGCTAGTGCCTGGTATTAACCAGGGCGCACCAAAATTAGCAGGATAACCTTCAATTCTGTCTCCGCCTGTTATATGTAAAGGAATGTATGCTTGCAGACCTTTGAATTCTCTTATAAGCATGGTTCTGTGAGACCAAGGACAGGTCCATGAACCAATCAATACAAACCTACCTGGCTGTTTTGCTATTGCGGTAATAATCTCATTATTAATGTCAGTGTTGTGAACACTGATAGAGCGCTGATAACCCCCTTTTACTATGATGGATTCATCATGTGTCCAATTTCCGTCAATCAACATACCCATAAGATGCTCCTGTTTGTGACTATATATGAAATTACTAATCGAATTGTCAGAGCAAAAACAAGCTTCTTAGGCAGTAACTGGAATTACATGACAACGAAACTATGGTATCTTCGGTGAAGAAATATAAACAGGCAAATTTCATCACTTATACGTGAGTTTATTTAACATATGAGAAAACTTCCTCCACTTAACGCTGTTAAGGCATTTGAAGCAACGGCTCGCTTAGGAACGGTGCAGAAAGCTAGTGAAGAGCTTTTTGTAACTCATGGTGCTGTCAGTCGGCAAATAAAGCAGTTGGAGTCTTGGCTTGGAGTAATATTGTTTGATCGAAGTCAGCGTAGCGTTAAGTTAAACCTTGCGGGAAAAAATTATTTGAGTGCGGCCTCTGCGTCCTTAGACTTGATTCATGAAGCCAGCTTGAATATTCAGCACACCAAGTCAGAAAATACATTAGGTATCGCAACTACACATTCTATAGCCAATAAGTGGTTAATGGATAAACTGCCCCACTTCTATGAATCACATCCTGAAATAGAAGTTTGGTTATCGCTAGATCAAAGGTTAGTTAATTTTGAAAGTTCAACCGTTGATCTAGGTATTCGTATGGGTAAAGGGCCTTGGCCAGGTCATGTTTGCATACCGCTTATGCAAGATAGATTGATACCTGTTTGCAGTCCGCAATTACTAGCGAGTAGTGGCGACATAAACAATATTGAAGACCTTAAACAATATACTTTGTTGCATGATCTTGATCCCGACGGACAATGGCAAACTTGGTTGGATGCAAACGGTTATCAATTTCAGCATGCCAGTAAAGGTCCTCGTTATACAAGTGGCGATATCCTCATCACCAGTGCCATAAGTGGGCAAGGTGTGGCATTGGTCAGTGAATTACTAGCGTCCAAGGACATTGCAGAGCAGAGACTAGTTCAAGTACTGCCGCAAGCAGTGGAATTAGGAGACTATTTTTGGCTTGTGACTTCCAATGAAAAACGCCAAACCACAGCGGTTGATACGTTTTACCGTTGGCTCCTGAATCAAAGTAAGCCAAGTTAACTAAGCCACACCATCTATTATCTGCTTGCAAGTATCTCTATATCATCCATTAAATGTGAGGTAATATCACGATTACGTGACAAAACTTTCCTTTTTATTAAACCCATTTAAATTTATTATTTCGATAATGATTTTTATTCATACTTTCATTATTCAAACAATAAACAAGGGGGAATTATGTCAAAGGTAGTCCGAGGCTTAAGTTACCAGACAATTTTTTTACATTGGTTCGTTGGCGTGTTCATTTTGGGTATGTTGACAACAGGATTGTATATGGTGGAATTAGAAGGGAGCAGCGAGTTGTACCTTTGGCACAAAGCTATAGGTGTTGTCATTGCCTTTCCTATATTAGTACGTATCATTTGGCGGATTCATGTAGGTTTTCCAACTCCTGTTTCACCACAAGCAACATGGGCAGAGTATGCCGCAAAAAGTACTCATTTAGTTTTACTCATAGGGACTTTTTTAATGCCATTATCTGGTTTTTTACTGTCTGCACTAGGTGGGTATGGTGTCTATCTTTGGGGAGGAGAGTTAGTTGCTAGAAGGGGGGACCCTTTAGATCTTGAAAAGGTTATTCCAATCAACGGAACTATCTCTTCTTTAGGACATAGCCTCCATCATTGGATAGGGTACGCTATACTCGCAGCCCTTTTTTTACATGTTATCGGTGCGCTGAAACATCATTTCATCGATAAAGATCGAACACTAACTCGAATGTTGAATAAGTCAGAGTAATAGTAACTAGAAAATATGAAAGCGCAGTTTACACCAGAAGATATCTCAATTCATGATGCCAAAAATGGCACTTAATTTACAATAAGTTACCATAAATGTGGGTGTTTTTTAATGCCAGCCATTGGCACAAAACAATCTCAAGCGCTTTCATGCTGTTCCGTTGCTAATGATCGCAATAATTAGCGTTTCCAACTCAGTCATAAATGTCATATTTTAGCCTTGACTCATAAGGTAATCCTTGATGTTAACGTCAGCATTCTCGGAAAACCTGTCGCTAGATAAGCCAAGGCTAATGTCTATATCGTATCTTTGTTAACATTGGCTAGTGATAATTAGATACTTCTCTAGTTATCACTAGCCGACATTATATTTTTTGAAATCATGAAAATATTATGGACAATATTAATCAAAAATCACTACATGTTTGTGGGGCTGGTTTAAGCTCATTACTGCCGTTGGTATTTCACCTCTTAACGCTAACTTATCCCACGAAGAGGTCTAAATTTTCAACTAAACAGAACCTCGAATAATTGACATTATTTCCAGAGATAGCGGAGATTGAAATTTTTGTTCTTCAGTGTAATAAATGCGACTTATCATCTTCAACATTCCTTCTCTTATTTAAGAATAGAATGTTATTTTTCCTATGCTTGCAATGCACAGTTTAATGTCATCTAAGAAAAATAGTTAACCAAAATTTGTGTTTTAAGGCTAAAAAGTGGTGGTAATCACCGGTGCCCTCTCGTCGCCGTTACTAAGTGGTTGATTTACAGTGTGTTTTTTGTGGCATTAAAATTGTATTCACAGCTTTAGTAAATATCATGCCTTCGCAAGGGTATGTTTTCTAAACAAAATTCACTTATGGATTGATAATTTGAAAATTTCAAGAGATAGCATAGTTACCTTATTACTATTTGTCTTCCTTACAATGGCTTTATATGTTGTAGGTTACTGGTTAATATTTAGAATGGAGCGCTCTTCTCCACTAATGATGTCGGTTG
>Ga0105356_10005765_pt1 | contig 11704 bp, 11 predicted proteins | sample GOMGulsemesocosm_3_FD_83502 | JGI IMG/M metagenome (GOLD analysis project Ga0105356, IMG submission 83502) | Methane-oxidizing microbial communities from mesocosms in the Gulf of Mexico - GOM9D Gulf of Mexico | ecosystem: Environmental > Aquatic > Marine > Cold seeps | place: Gulf of Mexico...
CCAGTGCTGCACCTTAGCCCTGGCCCGGGTAGATTTGAGGTAGGCCAACCCGGGCTGCAGCCAATCTCGACGCGGCGAGTTTTCCTTACCCGTTAATATCTCTACCTGTTCTGACATTTGTAATTGGTAGGTTAGCGGAACTATGCGACCATCTACCTTAGCACCGCGGCAGCGGTGCCCCACCTCGGTGTGCACATGGTAGGCAAAGTCCAGCGGCGTTGAACCCATCGCCAAATTGACTACATGACCCTCCGGGGTAAATACGTAAATTCGGTCCTGGGCCGAGGCAAAATGTTCCGCTACTTCAGCGGGCCCGCTGCCCAGCTCTTCCTGCCAGTCCAGCACCTGGCGCAGCCAGGAGATTTTGTCTTCGTAGCTATTGCCGCCGACACTGTCGCTGCCCTTATAGGCCCAGTGCGCACAGACTCCAAATTCCGCCTCTTCGTGCATGCCAAACGTACGAATCTGAATTTCCAGCACCTTGCCCTGCGGACCGACCACCGCCGTGTGCAAGGAACGATAGCCATTGTTTTTGGGCGTTGCAATATAGTCGTCAAACTCGTTGGGAATATTGCGCCACAGGCCGTGAACCTGGCCTAAGACTGCATAACAATCTCTTATATCGGGCACCAGAATACGTATAGCTCGCATATCGTAGACTTGGGAAAAACCAATACCCTTGCGCTGCATCTTGCGCCAGATACTGTAAATGTGTTTCGCCCTGCCACTTAACTGCCCTTCAATCTGCGCGCCGCGCAACGACTCACTTAACGACTCAATAATCGAATCGATAAACTTTTCTCGATCGATGCGTTTGCCGTCTAACATTTTTGCTATTTTTTTATAGGCATTTGGCTGAATATAGCGAAAAGAGAGGTCCTCCAGCTCCCATTTAATGTAGCCAATTCCTAAGCGATGAGCCAAGGGCGCGTAGATGTCATTGACTTCTTTAGCCACTCGATAGCGTTTTTCGGGATTATTTTTTACCGCGCGAATGGCGCAAGTGCGCTCGGCGAGTTTCAGTAGAGCCACTCGCACATCATCGACTAACGCCACTAGCATCTTGCGGATATTTTCTTTTTGCGCCTCCGCTTGACCCAATACCGGATTGTCGCCATTGAGCACACGGCTCATCGCGGCCATACGTAACACGCCCTCGATCAGCTTCGCAATAACCGGCCCAAACTCGCGCCCGACCTGCTCGATCGACAGTTTGTCCTCACGCACACTGCGGTACAAAATAGCCGCTACCAATGTCTCCTGGTCGAGTTGCAACGCGGCGAGAATCTCGGCCATTTCCAGACCAATGCGAAAGCTGCTGGAATCGTTATTCCAAGCCTTATCCGACACCGAATTGGTTTCCAGTTCAACTTGCAAGGTCATCTCGCAGGCCCGTCGCAATAAGTCGCGGCTGTCTTGCAGGTCGACATCGAGCCGGTCGATCCAGCGACTGATATCAATCGAACCGTCTTCGTTCTCGGGATGTTCTTCTCGAACCTTTACCATTTGAACATAGCTCGTATTATTGTCAGAGAGAGAATTCGGTGCGCTGAAACATTATCAGCGACCGACTGCATCAAATACCCCGGTGGAAAGATAGCGGTCTCCGCGATCACAAATAATCGCCACAATCACCGCATTTTCTACCTGCGCAGAAACTTCCAAGGCTCCGGCCACGGCGCCACCAGAGGACACTCCACAGAATATGCCCTCTTGGCTGGCCAGAGCTTTCATCGTCTGCTCAGCTACCTGCTGGTCGATATCAAGCACTCTATCGACTCGACTGTCGTCGAATATGCTAGGTAGATACTGCTGCGACCAGCGCCGAATACCGGGAATACTGGAGCCATCTTTGGGCTGCAGTCCAATAATTTCGATGTTCTGATTCTGCTCTTTTAAATACTGGGATACGCCCATAATAGTGCCGGTGGTGCCCATTGAACTGACAAAATGCGTTACTTTTTGCTCACTCTGCGCCCATATTTCGGGCCCTGTTGCCTGATAGTGCGCCATCGGATTATCGGCATTGGCAAACTGGTCTAGCACAATTCCTTTACCGGCTTGTTGCATCGACAGGGCCAAATCTCGGGCACCTTCCATACCCTGCTGTTGGCTCACCTCAATAAGCTGCGCACCGTAGGCTGACATAGCCAACTTGCGCTCGTCGCTCATGTGGGAGGGCATTATCAACACCATTTTATAGCCCTTGATTGCCGCAACCATCGCCAGCGCAATACCGGTATTGCCGCTGGTCGCCTCGATCAAGGTATCGCCTGGTTTAATATCGCCGCGCTGCTCGGCTCGATTAATCATACTCAGGGCAGGCCGATCCTTAACCGAGCCCGCGGGGTTATTGCCTTCCAACTTTAGCAAAATAGTGTTTGAGCTGTGCCCCGCCATACGCTGTAACCGCACCAGTGGCGTGGCGCCGATATAATCTTCAATTGTTGGAAATGACATAATAAATTACAACCCTATTACTAAATTAACCAAGTAGATTATTGAGACTGTAGCGTTAAAAAACGGCCTGTGATAGTAGCATTAATAAGCGACCATTCCGCGTATTTCCAGCGCAAATTACCGACAATTAACCCGCCGACAAAACCACGAAAGCCACCGCATAATCCTTTTCGTCACTGAGGCTAATATGACGTGTGGTAGCTCCACGCAATGTTGCTAGCTCAGCAGCACGATCGCTAAAGTGCAGTAGCGGCCCACCCCATTCATCGTGAGTGATTGCCATATGCTGCCAGCTCACGCCCTGACTAATACCGGTACCCAGCGCTTTAGCCGCCGCCTCTTTAGCAGCAAAGCGCTTGGCCAGAAAGCTGGCCGGAAGAGCACTGCCACTAAAGGCCACAAACTCCTGTTCTGTCAAAATTCTGCGGGCAAATCTGTCACCGAGTTTTTCCAGCGAGGCAGCTATTCGAGCAATTTTAATTAGATCTGTGCCAATACCTACTATCATTAGCAATTCCTTCTCGTATCGTTTCCACCTTACCCACTAAACAAATAACTCTCTACTTTTCAATGGCTTACCACCTAAATGCACGGCCAAAGCCTGACGACATAGGCGTTTTGCCGCTGGTCTAACCGCCTCGGAAAAGGCCTCCTCGGCAATGGCTAAAATATCCTGCCCACTAAAAACCCGATCGGCGGTCACATCGTCACTCAATGGCGATGGCACAGCGCAAAATCCTCGCTCACAGTCCAGCAGATATTGCCGGTCCGGTTCTATGGCATCGCCACTATTAACATCACGACTGTAGTCCAAGCCATATCCCAGAATTTCGAGCAGACGCAGCTCGAAGCGCCGCAGTGTCACTTCCAGCGCGGTGCTGCTGGCCAGAGACAGCAATACCCACTCATAAAGCACGTGTATTTCGGGCTGGGGGTCAGAGTAGTGCAACAACCGGCAGATCAGTTCATTGACGTACATGCCGCTAAACAGTGCTTTTGCCTGCAGCGGTATTCTCAGGGCTATACTCTCGACCTGAATAAGGGTTTTTAGCTCTCCCTTACCCGTCCACGACACTAGCAGCGGTGCAAAGGGAGCGATAGCACTGCGACGCGCACGGGACGACTTATTATTGTTGCGAACACCCTTGGCGACTGCACTCAGACGGCCGTATTGCAAGCTCAACAGCTCCACAATTAAGCTGCTATCACGGTACTCGCGGGTGTGGAGAACATAGGCAGGCTGTGATTCCACGCGCATGGTATTTCCCCTATTTTTTCCTGCACACCAGCAACCGGTATCTGTACACGAGGCTCAATCGAAGTCGTTATAACCGAGGCTGCGCAGTGCCCGGTCGTCGTCAGACCAACCCGACTTCACTTTTACCCACAGTTTTAACATGACTTTACGCTCAAACATGGTCTCCAGTTCAACCCGAGCCTCTTGTCCAATCAGCCTAAGGCGACTGCCTTTATTTCCGATTACAATTCGCTTTTGCCCCTCCCGCTCAACCAATATTAGCCCGTGGATATGCAGACTCTTACCGCTGTCTTGAAACTGTTCGATTTCCACGGTCATCGAATAGGGTAATTCCGCACCCAATTGACGCATAATTTTTTCCCTGACCATCTCCGCCGCCATAAAACGAGAACTGCGATCGGTGATCTGGTCTTCATCAAACAAGAAGGCATTGGCTGGTATATGCTGACGAAAACACTCTTCAAGCTGTTCCAGATTATTACCCTGAAGCGCGGCGATGGGTACGATGGCATCGAAGGTCATTTTCTCTTCACAGAGCTTGATAAAGGGCAGTAACTGTCGCTTATCCTGCATCTGATCGATTTTGTTAATCACCAATACCACTGGACAGTTTACATTTTGTAGTTGCAGTAACGCCCAGTCGTCTTCCTCGGTCCAAATACCTCGCTCCACCACCAACGCCACCACATCGACATCGGCAACCGAAGAGCTCGCCGCACGATTCATATAGCGGTTAATCGCCTTGTCAGCATCGCTGCTTTTGTGCATACCCGGGGTATCCACAAAAATAATCTGGCAGTCCTGTTCGGTCTTAATACCCAATACCCGGTGCCGCGTAGTCTGAGGCTTACGCGAGGTAATACTGATTTTTTGACCCAGAATATGGTTTAACAGTGTCGACTTACCCACATTGGGTCTACCGACGATAGCCACATAACCACAGCGTGTTTTAATTGTGATACTTGTCCTCGCCGCCTAGGGACAATAAGAATGTGCCGTTGCTCGGGTGGTGCGATAGGTTGCTCAAAATAAGGCCTTGTATTAGGGATTGCAGTGGAAAGGCTGCTACTGACTGTCGCCTAGTAAAACATCTAACGCCGCCAGCGCCGCACTTTGTTCCGCCGCCCGGCGACTGGAACCGCTGCCGACAAAACTCTGCCCCAGATGGGCAATTTCACAGTGCACCTCAAACAACTGCAGATGCAATTCATCCGAGAGCTGTTTGGCCCGGTAAACAGGCAGGGCCTTTTTGCGTCCCTGTAATAACTCCTGAAGCTGAGTCTTGGAATCTTTAGCAGAATTTGCCGGGCTAATAAAATCCAGCCGCGACTGGTACCAGGCCAGTATACGCTGCTGGCATACCTCCATGCCGCCGTCGATGTAAATGGCGCCTATTAGTGCCTCTACCGTATCGGCCAGTATCGATTCTCGCCGGTGGCCACCGCTTTTCAGTTCACCAGAGCCCAAGTTCAAATTGTCGCCAATAGCAAATTCCCTGGCAATTTCAGCCAGCGTAACACCTTTAACCATCTGCGCGCGCATTTGACTGAGAGAACCCTCCCTGCAGTCAGGGAATTTGTTAAACAGTGCCTCGCCGATGGTAAAATTGAGTATCGAGTCGCCCAAAAACTCTAACCGTTCGTTGTTATTGGCACCAACACTGCGATGGCTCAAAGCGATTTCAACGAGGCCAATATCGTTAAAATCATAACCCAAACGCTGAATTAATTGTCGCTTGCCTACCGATAGTTTCATGTTAGCCATCGCGTTTCTCCTCCGGTTACTGCGCGGAGGTGTATTCATAGATGAGGTCTTCGAATTTAATCACAACATCGATATTAAACAGCAGTGGTACACGCTGTTCGTGGCGGGCATCAATGGTGGTTTTCCCTTTCTTTTTAGTAATTTTAACTGCGCGAGCACTGAGACCTTCGACTCGGTTAATCTCAAAGGATTTACGGATTTTTTCCTTTACCTTGCCGGCACTCATACCGATAAACTCACCGTTTTCTACCGCGGAAGATATAGAGCTATCGACGGTAGCCCCGTCGATATAAATCGGGATCAATTTTAGTGCGCAAACCAAGAAAAACGCCCCTATCAACATCACCAACAGTACCCCAATCGCGGATAGACCACGTTGGTTATATGCTAATCTCATACGTTCACTCCACTGTAATTAAACGATCGGCGCAGCAACTTAACAATCGCGCAGCTTTGCTAATGTAAACCCAAGGCTGTAGATAGCACTCAACACCAACGCAGCTTACAGATCTACTGCACGCCGCCCAGACGTTTAAAACTGGGCAACTCGCCAATGGATGCCCAGTGCATCCAAATTGCAAATGCCTGACCTACTATATGGTCAGCCGGAACCTGTCCCCACACGCGACTGTCACTGCTGTTATCTCGGTTGTCACCCATCATAAAGTAGTGACCTGGCTTAACCGTAACAGAAAAACCGCCGCGATCAATATTCTTGGTATTGTGGATTTGGTAACTCTTGCCATTTTGCTGCTCACCGATCAACCGGGTAATGTAGTCACCGCGGCGTTGCGCTGGCAATTCAGCGAGGAAGGCCTGTTCAACCGGCTGCCCATTGACCGTTAGCGTTTTGTCGGTATAACTGATCTGATCCCCTGGTAGGCCAATGACTCGTTTGATAAAATAACGAGGATCATGGGGCGGGAAAAACACCATAATGTCACCGCGCTGGGGTTCGTCGACTTCAAATATTTTGGTGCCCAATACCGGTAACCGCAGACCGTAGCGAAACTTATTAACAAGGATATAGTCCCCTACCTGCAGCGTGGGTACCATCGATGCAGACGGTATTTGAAAGGGTTCAATAATAAATGAGCGCAGCACCAGCACGATCGCCAATACCGGGAAAAATGATTTTGCGTATTCGCCGACTACCATATCTTGGCCAATAAAATGACCCAGCGTTTGCCGTTGATCGTCATTGTATTTCGCCAAATAAGCGACCACCGACTTTGACTCGACGTAGGACGCGCGGGTCTTGGCAAAAAACAGTTTGTCTAACAGCACCACAATGCCAGAAAACAGTGTCAGCATAACCAGTACGAAGGCGAAATCGCCATCCTTAATCATCACCACAGAAGCGGCCCAGGACAGCCACATAATAAACACAGCTCTAAACATCCACTCGTTCCAACCCGGCATGGTACCAAGCTGAAACTGAGCCAACTCCAGGCTTTGGCCCTGCTCTATCATCGTATTTAAGTTGTTTTGCATCGCGCGGCGAGCATATTTTTCTTGCACAAACCACACCACCAGAGTGATGCTGGAAATGATAAGTAGTATATTGTCGACCATAGTAATTCCGTTAATGTATTTCTGTTGATTGTATAGCGACCAGTTGAAATCTCTAGACAAGTAGCCGGGTGGAAGCGCAAACGTATATTGCGCCACTGTTACCGCCAGTTAGCTGTCTATTTTTAATACCGCCAAGAATGCGCTTTGGGGTATTTCCACATTACCCACTTGTTTCATGCGTTTTTTACCGGCCTTTTGTTTTTCCAATAACTTCCGTTTGCGACTTATATCTCCACCGTAACATTTGGCGGTGACATTTTTACGCAGTGCTTTGACTGTCTGTCTGGCGACGACCTGACCGCCAATAGCCGCCTGAATCGCCACATCAAACATCTGCCGGTGAATCAATTCTTTCATTTTTTCGGTTAAAGCACGGCCCCGAGACTGGGCGTGGTCACGATGCACTATCATCGCCAGCGCATCGACTCGATCGCCGTTTATTAACACATCGAGCCTAACCAAGTCGGCCTGCTGAAAGCGATCAAAACTGTAGTCCAGCGACGCATAACCGCGACTGACTGATTTTAGCCTGTCAAAGAAATCCATAACCACTTCGTTCATAGGCAGTTCGTAGCTCAGTGATACCTGATGACCGAGAAACTGCATATCCCGTTGAACACCGCGCTTTTCGACACACAGGGTTATCACGTTACCTAGGTATTCCTGTGGTACCAAAATATTGGCGACCACGATCGGCTCGCGCATCTCGTTGACTTCGCCGGGATTAGGCAGTGCCGAGGGGTTGTCGACCATTACCAGTTCGCCGTTATTTTTCTCAACCTCGAAGATAACCGTTGGCGCGGTAGTGATAAGGTCAATATTATACTCGCGCTCCAAACGCTCCTGAATGATCTCCATATGCAACATGCCGAGAAAGCCGATACGAAAGCCAAAACCCAATGCGTCGGAGGATTCAGGTTCGTAAAACAGTGAGGCATCGTTGAGCGTCAGTTTCGCGAGGGCTTCACGAAAATCCTCATAATCGTCCGAGGAGACGGTAAACATCCCAGCATAGACCTGGGGTTTGATAGTTTTAAAGCCCTCCAACTGCATTACATCCGGAGTCGACGCATGGGTAATAGTGTCACCCACCGGGGCGCCGTGGATATCTTTAATACCGGCAACAATATAACCGACCTCCCCCGCTTTCAGGCACTTTGTCTCCTGACGTTTAGGGGTGAAAATCCCGACGCTGTCGACTAACTGCGCCTTGCCCTGGGACTTCATTATAATCTTGTCCCCTTTCTTCAACTGGCCGTGCTTGACCCTGACCAACGACACCACACCTAGATAGTTATCAAACCAGGAATCGATAATAAGTGCTTGTAAATCGCCGTCGGGATCGCCTTCGGGGGCCGGAATCAACTCAACCAACTGCTCCAGCAGCTCATCGATACCGAGGCCAGACTTGGCACTTACCGGTATCGCATAGGTTGCGTCTAAACCAATTATTTCTTCAATTTCTTTCTTGACGGTATCGGGGTCAGCCTGGGGCAAATCCATCTTGTTTAAAACTGGCAATACTTCCAAACCCTGCTCAATAGCGGTGTAACAGTTGGCGACTGATTGTGCCTCAACACCCTGAGCAGCGTCGACAACCAGTAGCGCGCCTTCACAGGCCGCCAGCGAGCGCGATACTTCATAGGAAAAATCCACGTGGCCCGGAGTATCGATGAAATTGAGCTGATAGGTAACACCGTCACTGGCCTTGTAGTCCAGGGTTACGCTTTGCGCCTTGATGGTAATACCGCGCTCGCGCTCGATATCCATGGAGTCGAGTACCTGCGCATCCATCTCCCTAGCACTGAGACCGCCACACAGCTGGATAAATCGGTCTGCAAGGGTCGATTTTCCGTGGTCAATATGGGCAATAATTGAAAAATTGCGGATTCGATCGATATCTTTCACTGACTACACACCACTCATTAAACTTAGGTTAAAACGCCGTTGGGTTACATAAAAATCCAGCGAGTACACACTGGTGAAAAACTGTTGTGGCGAGTTAGAGCACAACTTTAGGTATAACGCAGACCACCGACACAGCCGGCGGCAAAACCCAGCGTCAAATCAACGGCGCATTTTACAGGAAAGGGCCCAAGGGCGCTATGTTAAGAGCGTCACAGAAAGGTTATTAATAGGAAAATGACGTCCGTGACTGTCAAACAGGCCTCAGCGAAGGCGCCGTAGCTCATTCACCGCGTAGGTGGCGCAACTTTGGGCCAAAGCGAGCAAACTTCTCTCCCATGCTAAACCATCTCACCCCATACAGCGCCAGTACGAAACCCGCTAGCGCCCCGAACGCGGCGACGAAATCACCAGGAGCTATTGCCGCCCCCAACGAAGCACCCGCCAATAGGCCCAACAGTGGTAACAGATACATAAGCAGCGCCGCACGAACCAATTGCGCTTCATCGACGGTGAGCTCTACTATTTCATCGACCACATACTGACTGTTATCACCCTCACTCAGCGGTACTAACACTCGTTGATTACCGCGATTGCTATTGGCATTAATCAGCCCGTGGCCACAGGCTTTTTGCGCAGAACAGCTACTACAGGTACTGCTGCGCTGCGTTTCGACCCAGGCCGCCCCCAGTTCGATAGCGACAATGCGCCCCGGCTCTTTGATAATATGCTCTGAAGTCATCGTTCTTTTCACACTGGCAACAACAAAATAGAAACACGATATTATCACGGCGCCAAGCGCCGACCAAGTGCTAGCCAGCGAAGACAGTGCCGGCGGGGGACAGTGTTCAGGGCGTTGCTATTTCCTGCAGCGCTACTGAGGAGGCTACTTTCTGCGCGGTGTGCCGGGGAATTTCCCCCACCACAGTGACTCGATGGGGTCGCCCAGTCATTAGCGTAGGCATCGAATAGGCAATGGTCGCGCCACGCTGGCTGTGACCTCCCCGGGTTGTGGCCTGGGCATCGATGGCTTCGAGAAACACCGAAAAGGCTGAGAGGCCGTCGGTAAACGTCGCCATATCCTGGTCAGCGGCAACCGAAAGATAGCCCTGAGGCACCCACTTAACCGACCAACCACTACTGCTGACACTGGCAGAATTGTGCTGCGAGGCGGACTGATCCACATAGGTTACAGCCTGCTTGCGGGTATCTAGCTCAAAGAAGGCCTTAGTTAACGACTGGCCGATTGTTATATCGACAAATTGAAACTGCTCCAACACCGTGCCGTCTGCAGCCAGTAACAGTGATTTCAGTAGCAGCCCGGTGTCCTGATCAAGAGAAAGCCGATGGGTAAACCGGTGCTCATCCTTGGGGCTCAACAGCAGGTCGAGGGTTTTCCGACCGGCGACACGGCTGTTGCCGATTTGCATAATTTGATAATAATCAGCTATTTTCACTGCTGCGGATGCTGCCACCGGCGCTTCGGCGTCAAATTGACCCGATAGCTTGCGCAGCATCTGGTGTCCCGGATGACTGCAATTAAGGTCATGGCCACGACGAATAATGTCTCCCTGGGTGGTATCTAAATGCTCAAGACGCTCAAATTCCTCACCGTCTATAATGCCATGGGTCACTTTTAGGGAGTGCAGCTCACTACCTTGCTGAAAACTGAATACCCCCTGATAATTCAATTCCCGGTAACTGTGGGACATTTTATTGATTAGGTCGTACACCTCAACCCCAGCGCTCAACGGCGGGGACAGCAAGGTAAAGCCCAAAGCCGTACTCAGTGCGATGAACGCTTTGTAGTGGCCAGCGATACTGCCCAGCTCCGAGCTCAAACATGGGTCTTTCTTTGAGGACAATGATGAATTTTGCAGTGCCGAGGGCAGGCTAGATGTAGCGACCACAGCAACACTGTTGTTGCCAGCAGTGCCGGTAAATACGGTTGCTAGGGTTAAAGACAAGGTTGCATAGATAGCTGAAAACATAACTAGGGGGACTCTGAAGACACGATACGGGCATACGATATCATACCTTGCCCATTGTTCAGTGCCGCCCGCTCGGTGTGGCGCAACATATACCGCTCCAATCGTTTTTGCGCTTCGAGATCTGCCACAACCTGGCTGGTCGCCCTGGCAGCCATCGATGGGAAGCTACTCTGACCCGAGCTCAGGCGTCCGGAATTACCATAACTGACTGTACTGGCTGCATCAGAGGTAGCGTACACACGGCTAGATACCAGCGACGAGGGCTGGACAACACTGCGCTCGGCGGGACCCACAGCAGTGGCCGCGAGATCATTATAGATCGCACTGGTGGGCTGAACACCCTGCACACCAATGACCACAGCAACCGTTACCGAGGCTGCCACCGCAAAGCCGCTGACCGCTTTCAACCAGGACGACGGCTGGGCGCGCTGCAACGACAGGCCTGGCAATGGCTCGCTGGCAATGGCGGCACTAATCCGTTGCGAAACGTCTAAGTCGGCAAAGCGCTGATGCTCGCCACCTCCGTGCAAAGTCTCCCGCAGCGATTGGTAGCTGGACCAGGTAGCGCGCACCTGCTCAGCATTATCGTCAGTTAACAAGCGACGTATTTCTAAATCATCGGCCTCGCCATCGATTAGTGCGGACACCGACTCACGTAACTGTTCACTCATAGACTACCTCTGCCTTACTGCAATGTACTTGAGATCGACCGAAGTCGACAATTACCGGGCTAGCGTTCTAACTGAACACC
>Ga0105356_10005769_pt1 | contig 11699 bp, 7 predicted proteins | sample GOMGulsemesocosm_3_FD_83502 | JGI IMG/M metagenome (GOLD analysis project Ga0105356, IMG submission 83502) | Methane-oxidizing microbial communities from mesocosms in the Gulf of Mexico - GOM9D Gulf of Mexico | ecosystem: Environmental > Aquatic > Marine > Cold seeps | place: Gulf of Mexico...
CGTGTTAAATTAGTAGATACAAGTATGAACCTTGAACAATTAGCCGTAATGGCAAAAATAGGACAAGAATATGCACAAGGTTTAGTAGATTTTACTACCAGACAAAATATTCAGTTTCATTATATTCAAATTAAAGATATTCCTGTAATTTTTGAACTCTTAGAAAGTGTAAACTTAACATCAAGAATGGCATCAGGAGATGGGCCAAGACCTATTATGTCCTGTCCCGTTGCAGGCATCGATGCAGAAGAAATTTTTGATGCAAGTACTCTTGTACGATCAATTGATACCTATTTTGATAAAAACGAGGACAGATTTTGTAATTTTCCCAGAAAGTACAAAATTGGTGTTTCTGGATGTGCTTGTCATTGTGCCTCTCATGAAGTACAAGATGTTTCTTTTACGGCTTTTAAAAACGATAATGATGAGGTATTATTTGATTTATGTTTGGGTGGAGGTTTGTCAAAATCCAAACAAATCGCTTTTAGAGCTAAAAGATATGTTAAAGAATCACAAGTTCAAGACGTAGCGGTAGTTTGTGCTGAAATTTTTAGAGACTTTGGAAACAGAGACAATCGTGCAAAAGCAAGAGTAAGACACCTTTTAAATGACTGGGGTTTAGAAAAATTTGTAAATGAAATTGAAACGCGTTTGGGATATGAACTTGAAGTAGGGGAGAAAGAGCCTAAGATTACTTCTTTTGAAAAAAGAGATCATTTTGGAATTCATCCTGCTAAACAAGATAAGGAATCCTTTATAGGTTTTGCAACAAACTCAGGAAGAATTGCGGGCGAAGATTTTCAAGCCCTTCATGACATTCTTACAAAATATAATGCAAAGGGCCTGTCTTTAACTACTACTCAAAACTTTGTTGTATATGGGGTAAAAACAGATAGTGCACAAGACTTAGCAGATGAAATTGATGCTTTAGGTTATCCTTATAAACCTTCCCCTTTTAGAGCAAGACTTAATTCCTGTACAGGAAAAGAGTTCTGTAAATTTGGTATTACGGAAACAAAAGAGTTTGCTAAAAAAGTATTAGTTGAACTGGAAGCAAGATTTCCTACGTTTGATGAAAATATAACCCTTGCAATATCGGGATGTGGAAATGGATGTTCTCATCCACAAATTAGTGATATAGGCTTTATAGGACTAAAAACAAGAGATAAAGATGGTAAGAGAGTAGAAGGGTATGAAGTTCTTTTAGGAGGGAATTTAGAAGGAGAAACGAAAAGTCGTTTCTCAAGAAAAATTGGTAAAAAAATTGAAGCTTCTTTTATGGTAGATTATATTGCTTCTTTAATTAACTCTTATTCAAAAGAGCGTAAAAAAGAAGAAAGTTTTAAAGAGTATTTAAATAATTATTCTTTAGAAGATTAAGAACATAAATTCCTAATAGATTTTACAATAGATACTTTTTTATTTTTAAGAGTATCTATTTTTTTTTGTAAAACAAAAGCAATCACTAAGATAAGTATAATTGAAAAAGGAATAGTTAAGTTTATGGAAGAAAGAAGTTTTACAAAGGGTTGTATTTCTTCTAAATACATAAAAGAATATATTTGAGAATGAATATAAGTAGTTAATAAAAGAATAAAAACAAATAAAAACCCTAAAATACCTTGAGTACTTACCTTAGAAGTTTTTTTAATCGAAGCAGAGGTTTCTTGCACTTCTTTTTCTAAAAGCATTAAATTTTTTAAGGCAGATATTTTTTCATTGGAAAAGTATTTTTTTGAAGTATTTTGCATAAATATCCTTTTATAATTAAATAATTAATATTCTTATTAAACCATTATCTATCTTTGTTTAAGATTAAAATTTAGACATTTTGTATAATTTTATACAAAAGTATTTTTTATGTAAATTTTTATATAATACACATTAACAAAAGGATAAAAATGCCAGAAGACGCTTATGTATATCTTAGTATCATGCTTGTAATTAGTATATTTTTCGCATTTAAATTAAATAAAGACTAAGGTTTTAATATTCAAACACGTGAAAATACTTAATGTTAAGTCTTAAAGAAATACAAAACTTAGAATTTTTTAATAAAGAAAAACTTCTTAGTATTGATTTATTAAAAAATCAGGGTTCAAGTAATACAAATTATTTGCTTTGCAGTAAAACGAATACCTACGTACTAAGAGAGTTAAATGCAAGTATAGAACTTGACAGAGAGAAAGAAATTTTGCATCAAAATCTGGCTTTTAACAATAAGTTGGCAGCTAAAGCACATTTTTTAAGTGCAAAAAAGGATTTAATGTTATGTGATTACTTAAAGGGAAAACATAAAAACATCTTACAAGAAGAAGATATAACAGCCTTAGTTTCCTGCTTAGATAGCCTTCATAAAATTAAAATTTCTACAGCTGCTGTTGATTTAACAAGTGAATATAAAAGTTATAATAAAGAGTGTTTACATGAAAACTTACTTAAAGAAATAAATTTACATTTTTCTTTAATAAAAACATTTGAGACAGATTTTGTATTCTGCCACAATGATCTAAACCAAGGCAATATACTTTTTGATAAAAGGGTTCAATTAATTGATTGGGAATATTCTTCTTTAAATGACAGATATTTTGATTTAGCTAATATTATTATAGAGTTTAATTTTAATAAAGATGAGGAAAGAATATTCCTTACAAAATATTTTAAAGAGTTTAAAAACGTTAATAAACATAAATTGTATGTGTTTAAAGTAATATACTTAGCTTTGTGTCTTTTATGGTTTGATGCTTATAATGAAAAAAATAAAAGAGATCTTTTTATAGAAAAAATTCTTACATTACTTAAAAATAAAATCTTTTAGTAAAATAATTCATAGATTAAGTATGAATTACTTTTACTTAGATGGTTATATTTCTTTAGCTTTTATGTTATTTTTATTTTTAAATTCTTTATCATTTGCTGCTGAAACAATTTGTTGAGAGATTTTGTCTGTTTGTTTTGCAATAGTTTGTGTATTTAAAGAAACAGCAACATTTTCTTGTGTTTGCGTATCTAATTGATTTACTGCATTATTTATTTGTTCTATACCTGTGAGTTGTTCTTTTGAAGAGCTCTCAATATCTTTAATTAAGTTTATAGTTTTTGTTATATTTTCATTTAACTCACTATAACCACTAATCATTTTCTCTGATGTATTTTTTCCTTCACTTGCTTTTTCATTGGCATTTAAAACCAAACTTTTAATTTCTTGTGCAGCTTGGGCAGAGCGTGATGCAAGGTTTCTAACTTCTTGTGCTACAACTGCAAAACCTTTTCCTGCTTCTCCAGCAGTTGCTGCTTCTACGGCTGCATTTAAAGATAAAATATTGGTTTGAAAAGCGATTTGATCAATAACACTAATGGCATCATTAATAGCAGAAACTTCATCATTGATTTGAATCATTACTTCACTTGTTTCATTCGCTAACTCTCCCCCACTTTTTGCAGATTGTATTAATAATTCCGCATAATTAGACATGGTTACAGTATTTTGTGTATTTTCTCTTATAATACTTGTAATTTCATCAATTGCAGCAGAGGTTTCTTCTAAAGAAGATGCGGTTTTATTTGAATTGGTATTTAATACTTCCATATTTTTAATAAGTAAATCAGAGCTTTTATTTAAGGTTAATCCTGTTTCTTTATTAGCAACTAACATTTCAGTAATAGAAGAGCCTAAAGAATTAACGCCCTTATTTAATTGTAATAAGTGTTTTTTTAAGTGGCCTTCTTCACTTTGTTTCATATAATTGTAATTTGCATATTCATTTAAAATATCCAAAACATCATTAATGTTTTTCTCCATTGTACTTCCCATACTGTTAATTAGGCCACTTAACTGGTTTAAGTCAGCATTTGTACTTTTGGAATCTATGCGTTGTCCTAAGTCTCCTTGTTCAAACTCTTTTAAGACTCTAATAGAATTAGAAATTAACATACTGTCTTCTTCAATCTTTTTTTGTGTAAGTTGTATATGTTCATTGACTACTTTAGCCATGGCTGCTATTTCATCTTTTCTTGATTCATCTAAAAGTGTGATCGTATCCTTATCTTTATTAATATATTTGAAAAAACCTAGAAGGCCTTCTTGGAAGTTTTTTATGGATTGTAAGATGTTGTTAGCAATTAAATACGTACTAATAACAAGAAGTAAAAGCAGAATTACTGTGATTATCAAATCAATTATTTCTGTCTTTACAATTTCTTCTTTTATTGTATGGCTAATATTGATAGAAAGTTTTTTTAAGATATCTTCACTGGAATGAACAATTTTTCTCATTTGGCCTTGCAAACCACTTTTGTGATCTAAACCAATTTCTTTTTCATTTTCTACTAAAGAATTGAAGTCTTTTTTATAACTGTTAAGAAGATCTTTTGATATCATTAAATCGGATGCAAGTAAGGCATTGATTTTTTTGTCAAATTTAACTTTATATTGTAAATCTCTTCGTAACATAAAATCTTTTTCTTGTTTTCTTAGGTCATAAACAGAGGCAAGAAGTTTAGAATTATTTGTTTTTTTAGCCATATCTTGAACCACATGAACAGCTGCTCTTAAAGTACCATATAAACCGTCTTTTGGGTTTAAACCAATTTCAGCTTGTTTAGAAACTAGTTGTAAATAACTTTTTTTATAGGCTTCAATTACTGCAGTAAAAGCTAAAACATCTTTGCTTTGTTGCATTAAATTTTGTTCTTTTAGTTGTTTAATTAAATCCTTTGAATGAAACAAAAGATTCGCATGATTGTCTTCAAATTTTTGCTTATATTTCATGTCTTTACGTAAAATGAAATCTTTTTCGTTTTTCCTAAGCGTGAGCATATCTGAATTTAATGTTTGAACCAAAATATGTGCTTTATCTAACTGGGCAATATTTTTAATAGAAATATCTAATAATGAAAACATTAAACCGAAACTAAAAACAGTAAGAATAACGGATAAAATCAATTTTGCTTTAATAGTTAATTTTTTATACATAGTTTTGCCTTTGAAGTAATTCTCAACTATCTTATATCGATTCTTCTTCATTTATAATAAAATAATTTATTTGTTAAAAAACATAAGTTTTGTTTTGTTTCTAATGTAATTTTATTATAATGCGCAAAATAAAGATTTTTTGGGAACAATAATATTAAATAATTTTAATATTAAAAAATATAAATACTGTAGGTGTTTAGTGAATTTGTTATTGATTAAATAAATAAAGTTATAAAGAAATAAGGGTTTAAACTATAATAGTAAAATTGAAAATGAATTTTCAATATAAAATTTGACAAAAATTATTATTAAATTTTAAATTAATTATTATTAAATGCTTGTTTTAGAGGTAAAAATGAAATTATAAAAATAATATAAATTTTATTTATTAATTATAATATTTAAATAAAAGTGATATTTAAATATCATCTTTTATTTTTTCTAATGCTTTTATTTTCAAGAGATAGTTTTCTTTTTTATTTTTAACAAAAATAATACTTTTGTCATTAATCTCCAAGTATTGTTCTTTGGAATATTTAATTATTTTATAAAGATAATTTCTTCTTGAGGTTAAAAAGTCTTCTATTTTTTCAAAAGCAAAATTGGCTTTTAGTTTTGTGAGTATTTCATCTTCTCGTGGATGAGCTACCGTGAACTTAGTAGGCTCTTTTTCATATAAAATTACAGACTCTGCTATTTGTTGTTCAAAATGTGCAATAGTTGCTTGTGTTGTTTGTATATAAGAATAAGACAAAGCCCCATTAAAGTATGCAAACTTTTTTCTTAAAGCAGAAATATTTTCTAAAATAGCTCTATGGTAATTAACCAAAACATTTTCATATACTTTTGCAGCAAAGTGTCTTGTTGTAGAAAACTCTAGATCGGATGCTATTTCTCTTTGTTTTCGTATTAACTCATAAGGTTCTTGCCATCTTGATACATTGTGTTTTAAAATTCTATAAACGTTTCTATAGGCTTCATCCGTACTAATTTCAATAGACTTTAATTCTTTAATGGTTTTTTTAAACATTTTATCTATGGTTTGATCATCATAAAATAGATTTTTATAAACATTATCTGAATCTATAAAATAGGTGTCATATTGAACTTTTTCAAAATTATCTTTTGAGAGAAAAGAGGACTTTTCTTCGTATCTGTGTGCTTTTACCGTTTTAATATTTTTAAAGGTTTCATGAGATATCTTTTCCATAATAGCTTCTAAGGAATTATAAATAGAAAATAATTCTTTTGAATACACCGTATAAATATTATCAAAAGCCAATAATATTTCATCAGAGCTTTCAAGAATATCAATTAAACTGTCATACACACCAATAATGGTGTGATATTCTTTAATTAAAATATCACAAATACCTTTTAAATCTTTTTTAATAGCAAATTCTTTATCTTCTGCGGCTTGTGGTCTAATTGTATTTTCAATAAAATCCAACACTTGTTTAATGTTAGACTCTTCTAAAAGCTGTGTATTATTAGAAGAATCGGTATTTTGAATTTTTGTTACGCTTTCATGGTATTTTGCAAAAGATTTTTCGAAAAAATCCAAGTCTTGTGTTTCGTGGTGTAATAACTCATCTTTAAAACTTTTGACAATTTTATCGTATTGATCATGAATTAAAATTTCTTTTTGTGAAGCCCTTGACTCGAGAGCCATTTTAGCTGAGATGGGAGTTACTTGTGCAAAATACTTAGAAAACTTTCCCTCTACATAAGCCGTGGTTGTTTTTATTTGTTCTTGTGTAAATTTATCTTTTTGATTTAAGACACATAAGGATTTGTTTTTAAAGTTTTCCATATATTCTTCAAGAACTTGAGATTCAGACATTTTACCTGCATTATCAATTAATGTAAGCCAAATAATACCCCCTACATCTCTTAATACTTTTCTGGTGGTATCGGTATCACTTTGTGACTGCGAATTTAAACCTGGGGTATCTACAAAAGAAATCTCTTTTAAAATTTCCATAGGGGCATAGAGAGTAAGATATTTGATGCTTTTCATCTCCTCTTCTCTTTGATCCGTAAATTCAGAAATTTTGTCTATACTTGCATACTCTTGCGCGCCTGAGTAATAAGTAATTTTTAATTTGTATTCTTCTCCATAATTAATAAAATTTACTTTTGAAGTAACAGGAGTAATTCCTGTGGGCAAAATATTACGCGATAACAAAGCATTTAAAAAAGTAGATTTTCCTGAAGAAAACTGTCCTGTAATTGCGACTTCCATTGGATATCTAGCACGTCTTAGTTGTTTATCTAAGATGGATTTTAACTGCACAGAGGGAAAAAATTTATCTTCTAATAAAGAAGCGCTTATTTTTCTAATATCCCCTAAAAGGCCTGCTTCATAAACTATTTCTTTTTGAACAAATTTATCATTATACTCTTGTACAAAAGCCTTTAAAATACTCATAGTTTTATTCCCTTGCTCAATGTTTCTAAGCGTTTTATTTTCTTATGTATTTCTATGGTTAAAGCGTCTTTAGAATTTTCATTATTTTCATAGGTTTTAAGTGAGTTTTGCAAACTTACTTCATCTTTTTGAAGTCTTTGTTCAAAAGTAGAAAGAGGTTCAATCAAAGCTTTAAAAAAGTCTTCAATTAAACTTACTGATATTTGTGAGGCTTTGTTTTTGATATTATCTTCAATACTTCCAAATTCCTCTTTTATGTAATTTTCTATATTTCTATCAAATTCATTTAGTTTGGACATTTTGGTTTTTGAAACTTCATGAAGTATTTTAGATATTAGAACTTCGTTTGAAGAAGTTAAAAAACCACTTTTAAAATCGTCCTGAAAAAAGCCCATTGCATTAAAGTTATTGTTTTTATGTCCCATTGAAAAACCATAATCTTGATATTTTTGCTCACAAATTTCGCCAATATTTTGAGATTTTTTTATAAACTTGTATCTATAATCTCGAATGATGTCAATAATTCCATCTTTAATTGCCGTTTGCATAATAACTTTTATACGCTCTTTTTCAGGTCGTTTTTTTGTTTTTTCAAAAGAATATTTTACATCAGAGAATACTCTTTGTTTAATAATCTTTTGTAAATCTAATAATTCACTTCCTAAAAAAGTATCCAAGGTTAAGATATAATCCTTGGTATCTTTTTTATACAAATTGATATCATCTTTCATACTTTTAAAAATAACCTTATTTGCTTATTTTTTTTTGTTAAATTCATGTAAGTCTGCAAGCAGTTCTTTTTTAGATTTTCCCAGTAATATGAGTTCATAATTAAAGGATTTTATTTCTTTATCCAGACTTTTTAAAAGTTTATTTTTAACACTTTTAATTACTAATTCGGACTTTGAAGAAGAAGAGCCAAAAAGTGTTTCATTTAAATATTCTTCAATTTCTAAAATTCCTGTATCTTCTAATTTATAGCCTGAGCTGATTGCTTCTTGTGCTCGTCCTGTTCGGTGTAAAAGAGCCATCTTCCCAGAGATAGGAATAAATTTGATACTTTTTAGAATATAATCCAAAGCAGAGTCTTTATTTTGTTTGGACAGCTGGGCTTTAATAGATTTTTTGGTGTAATTTATAACTTCTTCTAATTCTTTTGCAGAGACGGTATCTGCTCGAGTTATAACTATTAAGAGTTTGCTTATATTTTGATATAACAAAGCATCAATAATAAATTCTATATCTTTTAATGTTGCACTTTGTGAAACATTCATTAAATGAAGCATTAAATCACACTTACTTAAATACTCTTTTGTAATTTCTTCTCTTTGAATTACGGGATCATCTAAACCAGGAGTATCTACAATTTCTATTCCATCTTTTAAAAAGTTTAAATCGGATTGTAATTCGACATATTTTACTAAGTTACATTTTTTTCCAGAAGCTTCTGCTGATGTATAAGCAGCCAAATTATGAATATCAACGTTTTCACATAAGGATTCTTCTTTTATAATATTATCTAAGTCTTTTCCAAATATCTTATGAGTTTCTTTAACAAAATCTTTAATGGAAACAATTTCTAAAGCAGTATTTTCTATCTTTGCCCACTCTTGTTTATTCCAATAAAATACTTTAGCACTTGGTTTTCCATGTTTTACAATGGTAAGATTTGCAGTTTCAGGAACGACAGCTGAACCTAAAATTTCTTGTCCCATTAAAGCATTTAACATAGTAGATTTACCCGCATTCATAACACCCGTAATTCCAATAGAAAATTTTTGATTATTTAAATAATTTTTAGTATCTCTTAGTTCTTCTTGTACATCTTTTGAAGAAAAAATGTCCTTCAGTTCACTTATTAAATCCTCAAGAATCACTTTATTCTCTTGAAAAGAAAGATTTTCTTCAATAACTATATTATCGCTTACATCAATTTCATCACAAATACCTAATTCTTCTGGGTCAAATAAGGAAATTAGTTTGTTGAAGTTGGCTTCATTAATAATAGCTTCTTCTTTTAAATATTCAAAAGAAGAATGCAGTTTATCTAAATGTTCTCTTTTCGTATCATCTTGAATGCTTTGTAATAAACAAAATTGGCATTGATGTAAATCTTCTAAATTGTTTATTTCTCTTCTTGTAATTAAGGAAACAAGGGTTTTAAAACTTTTTAAATTAATAAATTTTTCATAATCTTTTCTGTTTGCTGCTAAAACCAAAGCAGAAATTTCAAAAAAATCCTTGCTACTTTTGTAATCTGCTGTGTCAAAACTGGTATTTTGATCTACATTTTTTCCATGGTATAGTAAAAAATAATCTTTGCTTAAACCCATAAGTTCTCCATGATGTGTTATATTAAGTAGTATGTATATTTATTCTATCTTATATATTAAGAAAATAAATAAAAAAAGTTAATTACCTAAAAGATAATTAACTTTTTTTATTGTTCAAAACAGTGAGAAACTCACTGTTTTTATCTAAGTGCTACTAATCTTCTTCTTAAGTAAGCAATTTTATTTTGTAGAGGTAAATGTTTAGGACAGTGGTCTTCACATGCCATTAAAGACATACACCCAAAAATTCCATCATCATCTCCAATTAATTCATAAAAGTCTTCTGCTGTTCTATTATCATGAGGATCAAGTTCGAAACGTGCTACTCTATTAAGTCCCACGGCACCTACAAAATCAGGTCTCATCAGTTTTGTACCACACGAAGCAACACAAATTCCACACTCAATACATCTGTCAAGTTCAAATACTTCGTCTGCAACTTCAGGTTCCACTCGGTCTTCTATTTTAGTAATATCGGTTTCTTTATTCGTTACAATCCATGATTGAACTTTTACACTCATTGCATCCATCCATTTACCTGTATTAACAGATAAATCCTTGATTAATTCAAATGCAGGCATAGGCATTACTTGTAATTTACCTGTAGGGTAATTTGCAATTAATGTTCTACATCCAAGTACCGGTTTCCCATTTACAATCATTCCACAAGAACCACAAATACCAGCTCTACATACAAAGTCAAATGATAAATCAGGATCATACTCTTCTCTAATTTTCATTAAAGCAATAAAAAGAGTCATTCCTGGTGTTTCTTCTAAAACATAATCCACAAATGTCGGTTTAGAACTCTTAGCTCGTGGATTAAACTTAAGTACGGAAACCGTAATTTCTCTACCTTTAGCAATACTCATTATAAATCTCCTACTCTTTCATTTAACTCTCTATAGTTCATAGGTAAATCAAATGGCATTAATGCATCTTGAATTGCATGTCTGTCTTTACCTTGGGCTTCAAGTTTTTCTACAATTTCGTCTACTTCTTCTTGTCTAACTGCAGATAAATCATTTTCAATAATCATACCCTTAGCTCCATATCCTCTAAAAGCAGGTGGTAATTCCATACTCATAATATCAATATCTTCATAAGTAAGTGTAGGTTTTCCATCATTTTCACCTGGCCATGAAGTAATTGATCGGTTTAACCAATTCGCATCATCTCTTTTTAAATGATCTTCTCTATAATGTGCCCCTCTTGATTCTGTTCTAGCAAGTGCACCATGAGCTGCACATAATGCTAATTTTAACATTCTAGGAACTCTGTATGCTTCTTCAAGCTCTGGATTACCAATTCTTTCTTTAGAACTTACAGTAATTTGTTTTGTTTTAACTAATAAGTCTTCAAGTTCAGTTACGGCTTCTTGTAATCGTACACCATCTCTAAAAATTCCTACTTTATTATCCATTAGGTTTTGCATAGTATTTTTAATTTTATAAATATTTTCAGAACCATCATAAGCTAAAATTTCATCTAAATATGAATCTTGCTCATCTAAAAATTTCTGAACAGTAGATGTTTTAATTTCAACATCGTTTTCTAAACAATAATCTGCAAAATAGTTACCAATAATCATTCCCGCAACTACGGTTTCAGAAACAGAGTTTCCTCCAAGACGGTTAAATCCATGCATATCCCAACAAGCAGCTTCTCCACAAGCAAATAATCCACTTAATGTTTGAGATTCCCCTGTTTTTTTAGTACGAATTCCACCCATTGAATAATGTTGCATTGGATGAACAGGAGCCCAACCTTTTTTACCCTCATCAGCTGGATCAATTCCTGCAAAATATTCACATATTTCTTGAACATCTCTTAAGTTAGTTTCAATATGTTTTCGACCCAATATTGAGATATCTAACCATAAATGTGTTCCATAAGCAGATTTTACACCTTTGCCTTTTCTCATATGTTCCATCATTCTTCTAGAAACTACATCTCTTGA
>Ga0105356_10005771_pt1 | contig 11696 bp, 6 predicted proteins | sample GOMGulsemesocosm_3_FD_83502 | JGI IMG/M metagenome (GOLD analysis project Ga0105356, IMG submission 83502) | Methane-oxidizing microbial communities from mesocosms in the Gulf of Mexico - GOM9D Gulf of Mexico | ecosystem: Environmental > Aquatic > Marine > Cold seeps | place: Gulf of Mexico...
GAAACAAGGCTCCCCTTTGATTAATTTATACCCTGCTAATAAGATGGAAAATTTATTAGTGTTGCTCAATAAAATCTCGCAACTTTCCCCTTTAGGCGTCTTTAATCAAGAGGTCATTATTGTTCAAAATCCAGGGATGCAGCATTGGTTAAACCTCGCCATTGCCCAAGAGCGCGGTATCAGTATGAATATGGGGTACGCGTTACCATCTCAATTCCTGTGGAAGCTAATAAGAACCTTGGCTGGCGACGAAAACGTACTTGATCAATCTCCTTACTCTAGAGAAGTGCTTACGTGGCGAATCTATGGTCTGTTGGGTAGTGCAATTATCACTAATGATGATGATTTCTCACAAGCTAACCAGTACTGGCAAGGTGATCATTCTGCTGATTTAAAACGTTATCAGTTAGCGGTACAACTGGCCGATTTATATGAGCAATATTTAATATTTAGACCGACGTGGTTAGATAATTGGCAGCAGGGTAGCGTACAGTCTCACCAACAAGATTTCGGTGCAGTGCCACCAACAGAGTTGCAATGGCAGGCGAAACTTTGGCGACTATTAGTAGCAGAGGTGCCTTATAATCCCGTTGAACTATTGAACGGCGCAGTAGCCAATATTGACGAGAAAATTCGCCAAACACCAGATTTATTGCCAAAACGGATCAGTTTTTTTGCTATTAATACCATGCCGCCAATATGGCTGACATTTCTTAATGCGTTAAGTGAACACGTTGAAATTGATTTTTATCATCTAAACCCTTGCTTTGCCTATTGGGGCGATATCATCAGTGAAAAGCAGGCGATTAAAAAGTTATCTCATTGGTCGGCTGATGTCAGTGACGACAGCATTTATGTTGGCAATCCGTTACTGGCAAACTTGGGCCAACAAGGCCGTGAGTTTTTATCGTTATTACAAGATTACAGTACCGTTAATGTCGAATTATTTGTTGCCGCCGGTGAGCAATTAAGTGCCAATGAAAATTGTAATAATGATATTTCTATTTTACACCAAATTCAAAACGACATTTTACACCTTGAAGATGCGACTGCAACTAACGCAAACAACGAGCCGGATAAAAAATCAATAATGATTGATGACTCTATCAGTATTGTGAGTTGCCATAGTGCCTTACGTGAAGTACAAGCACTACACGATTATTTGTTGCATCAATTTAATCGCAGTAACCTTGCCAATAACAATGATAAACACCACCAGCCATTAACGCCAAAAGATGTGTTAGTAATGTGTCCGCAAATTGAAAGCTATGCGCCTTATGTTAATGCGGTCTTTACCCGTGGTTGGCAGCAATTAGCCGATGAAGTACCGCCTTTACCTTGCTCTATCGCCGATAGAAGTGCGCAAGATAGCGATCCACTGATTGCCGCTTTTAGTGAGTTATTATCGTTACCTGATTCACGTTTTCAGGTCAGTCAGCTAATTGCCTTTTTACGGCAGAATGCAGTCGCCAATAAATTTGCTATTGCCAATGAAGATATCGATAAAATTAGTGGATGGCTTGAACAAGCCAGCATTCATTGGGGTCTTGATAGTGCCCATAAACAAGCCATTATTGGCGATGAAGCGAATAACAACTTTACTTGGCAGCAAGGGCTATCAAGATTACTGCGCGGTTTCGCTTTTGCCGATAGTGAGGTGGTTTACCAAAAGCAAATGCTGCTTGCCAATGTTGAAGGTGATGATGCGCTGTTGCTCGGGCAACTAATGTTGTTAATTGAACAACTACAACAATTTAGTATTCAGCTTAGCCAAGCCAGAACACCACAAGCATGGCAAAGCTTCTTACTGGCTCAGCTTGAGTCACTTTTTGCTACCAGCAACGATGCATCATTAATGAACACTCATATAGAAAACTCAATGGCCATTATTGAAGGGGCTATCGCCAGCTTAGTGGAATATTGCCACCATGGTGGCATTGATGAAAAAATTGAGCTCAGCATTGTTACTGAATTTTTGCAGCAACACTTTAGCCAAGGCGATGCTAGTCGCCAATTTATGGTTGGTCAGGTGACGTTCTGCTCAATGTTACCGATGCGCAGTATTCCCTTTAAAATTATTGCGGTATTAGGACTAAACGATGGTGAATTCCCGCGGCAACGACAACCCTTAGGTTTTGATTTACTGGCGAAATCGTCGGCTAAATTAGGGGATAGATCGCTGCGCGGCGATGATCGCTACTTATTTTTAGAAGCGATAATCTCGGCGAGAACATCATTATATTTGAGCTACCAAGGGCGTAGTATTAAAAATAATACCGAAAAACAACCTTCTTTAGTGTTAGCTGAATTTATGGATTACCTCAGCCAAGGTTATGGTTGGAATTTTGATGATGACCAGCCGGGGGATAAAAATAGTAAACAGATCCCAATGCAGCCTTTTAGTACCAACAATTATGACGCGATTACAGCTGATGTTACTGATAAACAAGTTCATCATATTGGCAACGCTAATAGCTTCGACCCTCATTGGTTAGCGCATGCAATAGGTAAGGGTAGTCAAGATCAAACGCCATTGTTAGCCATAGACAGTAACCCTGTTGAAAAAATCAGCACCGATGACGGTAGTCAGGTGGAAGAAATTACGATCTCAGCAGCCCAGTTAAGCCGATTCTTTCAGCATCCTAGCAAATATTTTGCTCAGCAAGCATTGAATCTATATTTAGAAGATAACCGCGTTTCACTTGATGATGTTGAGCCTTTTGCACCAGATCATCTTGAAACCTATTTATTAAAGCAAGCGTTGCTAGCGGCACATTTACATACTGACGACGCTCCTGATCTTGAGCAAGCATTGCAACGGGCTACTTTTTCGGGGAAATTCCCAGATTTACCGACCATGGCCAGCCACTATGAAGAGTGGCAAAGTGATAGTGAACAGTTAGCGAATGAAATTTTATCGCAGGGGCTTGAGAATCCTGAGCTGGTTGATTGTCACGTAATCGTTAAGGTCTCGCCGACGCTAACGGTTAAGTTAACAGCACAACTCCCGATCAAAAAGAACGGAACAAGTGAAACAGACGCTAATTTAGTCTATTACCGCAGCTCTACGGCAAAAGCAAAAGATCTGTTTGTACTTTACCTAAATCATTTAATTGTTACGCTTTGGCAACAACAAAATGCGCTCAATACAGCTTCAAGTGAAGGGCTAGCGGTTGAAACGTCAAAAAATAATCTTTTAATTGATGGTGCTACAAATTCTCTAGGTTTTTATTTTAATACTAAAGCACAAAAAGTAGAGCAGTACACGGTTAAGCAAACCAGCGCTGTTGCTGAGCCGTTAACAGCAAACAGTGATCTAGCGCATCAGCAATTGCAGTTATTCATTCATTATTATTTTAAAGGCTTACAGCAACCCTTATTAGTGAATGGCAATATTGCCACGCAAGTTTTTAAGAAAAGTAGAGGGAAACCGGTGTCAATGACTCAGACGAGTTTTGAACAATTTTGGTGTGGTAATGACAATATTCCAGGGCTGAGCGCCGATCCTTATATCAACTATTTTTGGCCGCAATGCCCTGAATTTATAGATTATAAAGCCGATATTGACAGCATTTATCACGATCTTTATCAGCACGTTATTAATGTTTCGGGGGATAAATAATGCAGCTTACTCATTTAAACGCAGCGGAGATTCCACTCAGTGGCAAACATTTAATTGAAGCCAGTGCTGGTACCGGTAAAACCTATAATATTACCCGTATTTATTTGCGCTTACTGCTCGAGCGAGAATTAACTGTCGAGCAAATTTTGCTGATGACCTTCACCAAAGATGCCACCCAAGAATTGCGCGGCCGTATTGGCAGTTTTATTCGTGATGCCCTTAATAATTGGCAAAAATTATGTGAAGACGACAGCTACTTTGCCGCGATTAACGCGCGGGTAGCAGCAGACAAAATTCAGTTTTTGTTAAAGCGAGCGCTATTGTTTTTAGATGAAGCGGCTATTTTTACCATTCATGGCTTTTGCCAGCGAGCGTTGTCACAACATGCTTTTGCTAGCGGTTTACCTTTTAACACCCGTTTAGCAACCAATAGCCATGATTTAGTTATCGAAGCTTGCCAAGATTGGTATCGTCAGTTAGCAAAGCAAACCGATAACTTTACTTTAGTAGCTAGCTTTTGGTCCCATCCTAATAGTTTTCTGAAAAGCTTTACTCGGGCAATCAGTAAAAAGTGTCAATTAGATGTCATCGACAGTGAAGTTATCGTTAACGAATTTATCGCGCTAGCTAAACAAGCAAAAACGGCTATTTTAGCCGAAGAATCGACCCTACAAACTGGATTGATAGCCCATAAAAAAGCGGATGAACAACAAAAGCGTGCCGAGCAATTAACGGCGTTATTGTTATGGTTAACACGCATTAGTGAATGTGATGGGCAACAGCGCTTACTTGATGCAATAGCACAGCCTTTCCCTGATTATTTACTCAATGGTAATCGCCATCCTAAGGCGTATAAACCCCAATTGGCGGAAATACTTGCACCGTGTAAAGAGATAAAAATCCAGTTAAAAAATTTGGCTAAAAACATCAGTAAAGCCGAGGCCTATAAAGTCGTCCGCATTGGTATCTACTATATTCGTGAGCGAGTTAGTGCTAAAAAACAGCAACAAAATGTACTCGATTTTGATGATTTAATCTCTACCTTAGCGAGTAATTTACAGCAAGCAGCGGAACCCTCTGAACAAAATGAAGCAAACTTATTAGCTCAAACCTTGTTAGCACAATATCCGGTGGCGTTAGTAGATGAATTTCAAGATACCGATCCTGAGCAATTCGCTATTCTACGCGGAATTTATTACACCGCTCAGGCTAAAAGTAATGATGCTGCGTTGTATTTAATTGGCGATCCTAAGCAAGCTATTTATGGTTTTAGGGGCGGCGATATTTTTGCCTACCTTAATGCCCGTCATCATTGCGATTATCATTGGTTAATGGATACTAATTACCGTTCTACACCAGCAATGATTGATGCTTATAATCAAGTGTTTCTTGGCAAGGATGAAGAAAAAACACCGAGTGTTTTTGGTTTTGGTATCAGTTATCAAGCGGTGAATGCCGGTAAACCTGCAGATGAGTCCGCTGATAATCTTGACGGTAGGGCGCTGCAATTTATTCACTTCACCCACGATGAAGAAAAAGCGGTTACGGTACAATATGGCTGTCCGTTAATGGCCCGCTGGTGTGCTAATGAAATTTATCAGTTGATTCATCATCAGCAGGTAACCCCCCACGATATCGCCATTTTAGTGAGAGATACCCGCGAGGCCAGTTTTATTAAGCAAGCATTGCAAGACGCAGCGCTGGCCAGTGTTTATTTATCAGATCGAACTAACTTATTTGCTAGTGAGCAAGCGCAACAATTATTGGTAGTACTTAAGGGCATTGTCACCCCTGAGCATGATCGTACTTTTCTTGCGGCCATTGTCAGTGGTTTACTGGGGTTTGATGCCGCTAAATTATATCAACTGCAACAAGATGAATTCGCTTACCAGCAGTTGAAATTTGCCTTTTTTGATTATAAAAAACAGTGGCACAGCCAAGGCTTTATTGCTATGGCTATTCAGTTACTGCATCAACATTTTGTTATAGAAGATGACAGCAAAGATAGGGTGCTCACTAACCTGTTACATTTGTTTGAAATATTACAAGCCACCAGCCAGCGGCTATTACAACCGGAAGAGCTGATTTATTGGTTTGAACAACAATGCCAGCAAGACCTTATTAATAATGAGCTAGAAGCGGAGTTGCGCTTAGAAAACGAGGGTAATTTAATTCGTATCATCACCCAGCATGGCGCGAAAGGACTCGAATATCCGATTGTGTTTATTCCTTTTGCCACAAAGCATAAAGATCCACTTAAATTTGGTAATCAAAATATCAGTTATCTGGAATACCATAATGCTCAAGGAGAGTTGGTGTTATCACTTGATGGCGACGATAACGCTAAAGCGGCGATGGCGAAAGAAGCTTACGCTGAAACCATTCGGTTACTGTATGTTGCCATTACCCGGGCAGAAAAACGATGTTATATATTCACCACTACCTTTGATAAGGCTCACTTATCCCCTTTAGGGCAAACCTTAGCGTGGCAAAGTGATACCGATATGGTGCAGCAATTAACGAGTCTTAGTGGCGCTAGCGCCGCTGATAGTCAAGGTGAGAATAGTAATTCAGCGACAAATAACATTAGCGTTGAACAAGTGGCCCTTAGTGAGTTGAGCTTAGCTGATAATTTAACTTTGGCGGATGCACTTACCGATACGCATGCAAAAGCAAAAGATAGCTCTTCAGAAGATAGCTCTGCAGCAACTATTGCTAAAACAGCACCACCAACACTTGCCGCTAGTAAGTTTGTGGGGAAAATTGAACGAGACTGGTGGTTAAGTTCGTTTACGGCGTTAAGCCGAAATATGAGAAATGTGGGAATTTCCACCCCTGATAGAGATTCAGCAATAGCGGCTGACAGCTCTCAAGCAACGCAACCAATACAACCAATACAATCTATGCAAGCGCAAGAACTGAGCGCGACCGACAGTTTACTTCGCTTTGCCTTAACCAAAGGCGCACATAGCGGTAACTTACTGCATGATATTCTAGAGCATACTGATTTCGCCAAGGCTAACTGGCAAGAGATTATTGATCAGCAACTAGTGAAGTACGGTGAATTGCTAACCGCTTTTACTAGCGAAGATCTTGAACAGTGGTTAGCGCAAGTCATCAAGGCGCCATTAACCGATGCAGAGCCATCGATGTGTTTAGCTGATATAGCGCAGGGTAACACCTTACGAGAAAGTGAGTTTTATTTCCCGATGGAACAAGCCAGTGTTCGAGCGCTAGAGCGTGTACTAAGAGATCATCGTCATGCATTAAATACCGCCAATACTAACCAAACCCAACTAGTCTCGCTACCCAATTATCAGTCCCTTAAAGGCATGATGCATGGTTTTATAGATTTAGTGTTTGAGCATGAAGGGAAATATTATGTTTGTGACTATAAATCTAGCCACCTAGGTGACTTATTCAGTGATTATAGTAACCAAGCAATGTTAGAGAATATTGAAAAAAATTACTACGATTTACAATACCTCATTTATGCATTAGCGCTACATCGTTATTTACAGCTTAATTTACCTGACTATAATCCGGCGCAGCATTTTGGCGGGGTGTATTATTTTTATTTACGCGGTATGAGTAATGACGCTGAGCACCAAGGTGCGGGTGTGTATTTCACCGAGATTAAAACAACAATACTCAGCCAACTGGATCAGATCTTTACCGGCACTTTCGACACTAATACTAATACATCAGCACAGTTATCTAATCATCAGGAAAGTGTTTAACCATGAATAGCAACGAATCACCATTACCCGCTAATTTTCCTCTCGCGCAACAAGCCCTTGCTGATATTGCCGCCATTGACTATTTTTTTGCTAAAGAAGTTTATCACGCGATTATTTTACCTCGACAGGCAGAGTTTACTGCGCCGGAGCTTGACGTTTTAGTGCATAGCTTTATTGCGCTGAGTTTTTATTTAAGAGCAGGGCACAGCTGTTTACCCCTATCGACTATCGCTAATGGTACTTGGGGCGTTGCTGTTGATGCCCAAGGGCACTGTAGCCATCAAGGTTTTAGCTTTCCTGAGCTTAATGAACTGTCAACATTACTCGATAAACTTAGCATTAGTGCCACAGCAGATCAGTTGGTGGTTTTTAGCCAAGCTAAGTTATATATGCGCCGCTACTTTCAATTTGAACAGCAATTACGCGCTTATATTAATCAACGGCTCACAATAACCGATGAGCTAGATGTAAATGTAGTGCAGCAGTGTGTGGCTGAATTATTTCCTGACGACGTCGCAAAGGTATCGCCAAGCCAACCCACCGCGATAGACTGGCAAAAAATTGCGGTCGCTAATGCTATTAATAAGCGCTTTAGTGTTATTGCCGGTGGTCCAGGTACGGGTAAAACCTATACGGTGACAAAATTATTAGCGGCATTAATTAGTCTTGAAAACCGCAAGCAATTAGCCAGTAAGCCGAATAGTAATTCACAACTTGAGATTGCCTTAGTGGCACCCACAGGTAAAGCGGCGCAACGTTTATCTGAATCTATTATCAATGCGGTAAAAGGCTTTAGCGGCACTATTGACGCACAAGTGCTAGCGAAAATTCCAACCACAGCACAAACCATTCATAGGTTGTTAGGTGTGATCCCTAACAGCCCGAATTTCCGTCATCATCAACATAATCAATTAAGCTGCGATCTATTGCTGATTGATGAAGTGTCGATGGTCGATTTAGCGATGATGACCCGTATTTTTAGAGCGCTTAAACCCTCCGCGAAAGTTATCTTGTTGGGTGATGCCGATCAGTTACCTTCAGTGGCGGTTGGTAGCGTACTCGCTGATATTGCGCCACGGCCCCATCAAGGCTTTAGTGCCAGTAATTACGCTTATTTATCGCAGGTCTGTAATGTTGATGAGCACAGCTTAACAAGCGCATTTAGTCACACTGAAGCAGCAGCGACAGATTATCTTAGTCTGTTAATTAAAAGTCGTCGTTTTGATGGTGAAGGTGGCATAGGTAAATTAGCTAACTGTGTTATTAACGGAGATGTCAGCGCGAGTTGGCAATTATTAACGGCTAATAGTGGTACGTCTCACCTTAGCCAATCACAATTATCCTATGTTGAGGGTGAACTCGCTAGTTGGCTGTTACCGTTGGTGAAACAATATTATCTTGGCATATCAGGTTGTGAAACGGTTGAACAAGCGTTTACCTTGTTATCAAAATTTCGGGTGCTGTGTGCGACACGCCAAGGTAAATATGGTGTTGATGCTATTAATGAGTGGATCACTCAGGCTATTTTATCGCCATCAGCTCGACAATTATCAGCTGGACAGTTATCAGCTGGAAATCAGTGTGAGCTATACCACGGCATGCCAATTATGATCAGTGAAAATAATTATTTATTGAATTTGTTTAATGGTGATATAGGTATACTCTGGAAGAGCAAGAATCATGATAACAATAGTCAGCTATTAGCCTACTTTGAACAAACCAGCAGCGAAGAAGCGCAAACCTTCAAAAGCATTTTACCGTCACGTTTACCTAAATTCACCCCTGTTTATGCCATGACCATCCATAAAACTCAAGGCAGTGAATTCGAACATGTCGCGATGGTATTACCTAAAAACAGTAATAATCAGTTATTAAGCCGAGAGCTATTGTATACTGGCATTACTCGCGCCAAATGTTTACTCACTATTGCCAGCAGCCAATCATCTTGGCAGCAAGGTGTTGCTAAAGCCGTGGTTCGCCATTCAGGATTACAGCTTGATTCATAAACACTAAAGACAGTGTTATTACCTTTTTACTCGACATTATCGGAAATCTTCATGCAGTTACAACACATTGATAAAGCACTTTATCGAAAAAACTTAAATATTGTTATCATTGGATTTATTGCCACCTTGCTCATTTTGGCATTAAGCTTTGGACAGCTGCTGATCTTAAGTTTTGCTGAAGCAGGGCTCAGTAACTTTAAATATAATTTATTAGGCGTAATTCTCGCTTTACTTGCCTGTGCGGCGATATTACATCAGTTAAAACATAGTACTTTCTTTAACGAAGTTTATTATGTGTGGCAACTGAAACAAATACACAACAGTATTTACCGAAAATTAACTAAAATAAAGCATAGCGCCAGCACCGGTGATGAAAATGCGTTATTAATCCTCCTTTATTATTACCAAAGTTTATCGCTTGTTTACCAACTTGATGACAACACGTTAACTATGACTAAGGTCACTAAAGATCTCTCCGCATTAGAGGAAACAATTGCTAACAAAAACCTAAACATTAGTGCTGATGATTTCAATAAAAGTCTGTTAACGTCGTATTAGTATTTTACCACGATGATAATAAGGAAGATTAAATGATAGGTTATGTAACGTTAGGCACCAACCAGTTTGAGCAAGCGGTGGCTTTTTACGATGAACTCTTTAGTACCATTGGCGCAGGGCGATTTATTGAAAGTGATAGCTTTGTTGCTTGGGCCAGTGCGCCAGATCAAGCTGGGGTATCGGTAACCAAACCGTTCGACGGACAAGCGGCGACGTCAGGTAACGGCACTATGGTTGCTATTACCCTTGATTCAAAAGAAAAAGTGGATGCATTTTATCATAAAGCGATTGAATTGGGTGCTTCATGTGAAGGTAAACCAGGACCAAGATCTGAGGTCTCCGGTTTTTACGCAGGTTATTTTCGCGACCTTGATGGTAATAAGCTTAATGCTTTTTATTTGGACATGCCAACAAGTTAAGCTGTAGTGATATTACCACTAGCTAAGTCTTAAGGGCTGAAGTTATATCACTGACCTTATCACTGAAGTAAGAACACAAAAAAACCAGCAGTTTCTGTAATAGAATGCTGGTTTTTTAATTGCTAAATGCTTAACTAGCATTTAGCAGCTCTAAAGCTGCTAGCGTTGAAACTATCTGGCTCTGAAAATAATGCGACCTTTAGATAAGTCGTACGGTGTTAATTCAACCGTCACTTTATCGCCAGTTAAGATACGAATGTAATTTTTTCGCATTTTACCTGAAATATGTGCTGTGACCACATGGCCGTTTTCTAGTTCTACTCGGAACATAGTGTTAGGTAAGGTATCTAAAACCGTACCTTGCATTTCAATATTTTCTTCTTTCGCCATGGGGCGCTAAACCTCTATATGTTGTGCAAAAAAGCTATAAATCATTTAACAATAGTCGATTTACAGCTGATAAAAAAAGCTGCGCGAATGATGCCTAATTGCACGCCTAAAGTAAAGCTTTGCGCCGGTTTATTTGTTTTTCATCGACGATATTTGCAATTTTTAGCTTTTATGGTGCTATTTAGTGTTTTTCTCTATTAATAGCCAGTGAGCCGATTGATATTTTTCATAGGGAAAATACCGAGTTTTATAATTCATTTTTTGACAGTTATCGATCTGATAACCCAAATAGAGGAAAGGTAAGTTTAAGTCTTTACAGTAGTTAAGTTGAGTGAGAATTGAAAAAACACCTAAACCTGCAGCACGATAATCAGTATGGTAGAAGGTATAAACCGCCGAGAGGGCGTTATCTAATATATCGGTAACCGCCACACAAATTAGTTTATCTTCACCGTTAACCTTATGCCAAGTTTCTATAAATAATTGCTTGGTTAACTTACTACTGAGAAAACTTTCAAATTGTTTATAGTTGGCCGGATACATACTTCCATCTTGATGGTAAGTATTTATATACTGCTCATACAGAGGGTAATAATTATCTTTTAATTGCTTCGAGTATTTAATGGTAAATTCGGCATTACGTTTGAGAGACTTTTTTTGGCTTTTAGAGGGGGTAAATCTATCGGCTAAGATACGCACCGATTGGCAAGCATTACATTGTGGACAGTGTGGGCGATAAGTTTGATCGCCACTACGACGGAAGCCTTCTGCCATCAGTAAACTATAACTGTGTTGGTTTTGTAAACGTTCATCAACTGCAATCAGTAAACGCTCTTCCTCATCAGGTAAGTAACTGCATGCGAAGGTTTGAGTAATACCAACTTTAAAACTTGTGTCATTCATACTACGACCACTAGGTTGTTATAAATAATTCTCGAGCCTGCCAAAAATTATCACTCAC
>Ga0105356_10005774_pt1 | contig 11691 bp, 9 predicted proteins | sample GOMGulsemesocosm_3_FD_83502 | JGI IMG/M metagenome (GOLD analysis project Ga0105356, IMG submission 83502) | Methane-oxidizing microbial communities from mesocosms in the Gulf of Mexico - GOM9D Gulf of Mexico | ecosystem: Environmental > Aquatic > Marine > Cold seeps | place: Gulf of Mexico...
CACCGTCAGGGGTATCAACACTTTCAATATCGAAATGTTTGAGTAGCATGACCATGGCCAATTTTATTTCTAGCATCGCTAAGTAACGCCCAGGACATACCCGAGGCCCTGAACCAAACGGCATGGATACCCGGCGTGCTTGAGCTATGTCGTTGCCTTCGGTTTTCAGCCAGCGCTGCGGTTTGAAGGTTTTTGCATCTGGAAAGTAGTTGTCTGAAACTGTGTCATGTCGGCATACGGTCCAAATCCACATGCCTTTAGGCACCGCAACTCCCGCGACTTCTGTGTCATTCAGAGCGACGAGCACATCAAAGGGGCCGGTAGGTTTGAGTCTCAAGGTTTCAAGCGTGCAGGCTTCCATGAACTTTAATTCATTGAGTTTTTCAGGTGTTAGATTATCCAAACTGCCATCTAAGTCGGCAACAAGACTAAGGACTTCTTCTTGAGCACATTTCAAAGCTTCAGGGTTACGCATCAACAAGTAGATTAACCAAGATAATGTGGTGGCTGTTGTTTCTTCACCTGCGAGTAGCATGGTGACCACGTTACCCGCGACATCGTCATTGCTTACGCCACTACCGCTTTGATCGGCGGCGACAATCATCGATTCCAGCAAATTTTGTGGATTCTCTCGTCGTGCTGGGTCGGTATTAAGGCGTTGCCGTGCTTTTGCAATAAATCCAGTGATTGATTCATTAACGAGGGCGACGCTGCGATCTAACTGCCGGTCGGCGGGCAATTTAATAATGCGCCAATAAGGCACAAGGGCGTTAGCCCGCTTGAAAAGTGCGGGAAGAATTTTATCCAGGTGATGCTGAATTTCATCGTCGTCAGTTTCCAGCGTATTGATGTCTGAGCCAAATGATAATCCAGCGATAGCATCCACTGTGTAGCGCATGAAATCAGCCTGCAAATCAATTGTGGTGCCAGTTTCAACAGCGTTAAGCCAGCGACCTTGTAAGCGCTTAGTCACTTTTAATAAAGAAGGGAAATAACTACGCACATTATTCGGTGACAAGCTCGCCATTACCATACGGCGTTGGTCTTTCCACGTTTGTCCCTCGGCGGTTAAAAGACCTGATTGAAGACCCATTTCTTCTAGTGTATCGACCAACTTTTCTGGGCGACGAAAACCATCGGGACGATCTTTTAATAACGCACCTTCCACTTTATGATCAGCGACTACCAGTACTTTGGTTGGCCCCAAATGTATTTTAAATACCGAACCATACTGATCAGCCCATGCTTCCATATCTTGGTGCAAACGCGAGAGTTTAACTTGCAACGCATTGCCAACTAAAGGCCAAGGGCGCGGTCCTGGTAGGTCTTTGAATTGGCGTAGCGGTGTGTTTTCTGATGAGGGAGTTGTAACTTTTGTGGTCATGGTTAGCGACCTACAAACTTATCAATACCGCCAATATCACCTACCCAGCTTTTTAAACTGACCATTCCTGTTTCTTGATTCACTTTAGGCTGATAGCCAAAATCATTTTTAGCAGCGCTGATATTGAAAGTGGATGAGTAGGTCAATAACCCGACTGCGTAGCGAGATAATGGTGCTTCAACTTTTCTGGCTAATAGCGGTATTTTCCAAATAAAATCGAACAGACCGCCGATACGCATGAGAACTTTTGGGCTCATTTCCTTTTTAATCGCTGGGGCGTTAAAGGTTTTTCCCAGCTGGTTTAGAAAGCCCCAAACGTTAACGACTTCATCATCGGTTATAAAATACGCCTTGCCGCCCACCTTGTCTGATTTAGCGGCAAGGATGCAGGCGTCTGCGGCGTTTTCAACATGGCATAGAGTGGCGAAAATATCTTTTCCTCCCGACATGTCGGGGAATTTTTCTTTTAGCATGCCGAGGAGTATTTTAGGTACGAACCCTGTTGTATCTCTAGGTCCCCAAATTCCGCGAGGCCTGAGTGAGCAAGCGGTAAAGTTATTATCATTGGCCGCTAATACATATTGCTCTGCTAATGCTTTTGTTTCTGAATACAGGTTGATGTACTTCTTCGGGTAGGCATAAGTTTCATCAATATTATTTTGATGAGTGAAATCAAAAAATATGCTGGGACTACTGATGAAAATAAAACGTTTTACGCCGTGTTTTTTTGCCCCGTCAACCAAATAACGGGTTGAAACTACATTGTCGTTATAAAACTGAGTACGATCGCCTTGGGTGGTCACGCGAGCAGCCGAGTGGTAAATCACATCGATACCTTTTGTTGCATCTTGCAACGATGCCGTATCGGTTAAATCACCGTAGGCATATTCAATATCTGGGTATTTTTTTAGGTAATCGATGTTACTTGTCTTGCGAACAAGGACTCGGACGCTATCGCCTTGAGCTATGCACTTGTCAACAATGTAGCTGCCTAGAAAGCCCGTAGCTCCAGTAATTAAAACTTTCATTGCTGTTCACCAGATTTTAGTTCACCTAGCATCTGTCTAACGGGTTTCCACCAGGTAGCACCAAAGGCAATGGTTAAAAAGATACTTTGTGATTTTGAATATCCAGATTTTATGCCTACGGGTACTGCGATAAAAAGCTGCAATAAATGTACAGGCACACTTAAGAAAATATCGATATACCACATCCATTTGATGTAGATATTCTCTATCGGGAAAACCAAACCATAGGCGATAAAAAGCCAGCCGAAAATTGGGATGAGCATGAGTAGTTTATCGTTAGTCCCAAAGCCTTTTGTTGCATCATTCATGTTCATCATACGGTTTGCTCCTGCTGTTGTTGTGCCCATACGGCTAATTCTTCTCGGCCAATTTTTGCGTTGTGACGAATATCTACTGGGAATGCGTCGTGAAACAAAACGGTAGTAATATTTTGTGTAGTGTTATGTGCTTTACCGATGGCTAAAATAGACTGCTTAAGCTCAGCCTGTGTTTTAGAATTATTAGGCTCTAGCTCGATGCAAATAACTGGGGTTTGATTATCCTTCGGGCCGATACCGACAAGTGCGCTTCTGAATACATCAGGATGCTGATTGAAAATGCCTTCGCACTGCACACTGAATAATGTGGTCTCAGCGGTGCAGACTCTGTGCTGCTTACGGCCGCAGAACCATAGCTGTCCTTCTTCGTCGATTAGGCCAAGATCGCCCATACGATGTCTATTTTCATTGCCATCTAGAATTTTATTTAAGGCATTCGCGTTAAGATTTTTATAATAGCTTTGGCTGACAATTCCACCTTTGAGAACAATTTCACCCACTGTGCCAGCGGGCATAAGTAAGTCGTCATTCCATTTCTCGATAGGCGTATCGGTAATTTTAATAATCGACACTTCAACACTTTCAAGTGGCTTGCCAATGCAGGTGCCCATACCGCTTTCGGTTTTATGGCGGCAGTTAGCTTCAAGGGTTTTGTAATCAATCGATGAAATTGGCAGTGCTTCGGTAGAACCGTAAGTTGTAAGAATTGAACCATCATCCCCTAATAGCTGTTGAAATGTTTCCATGGTCGAGAGGGTTACCGGTGCGCCGCCCGCGAGTACCGTTCTCATGGTAGGCAATTTTATCCCGTGCTCAATGCCATATTTACCGACTCGGTTTAATAAAGCGGGGGAGGCGAACATCATGGTGGCTTTATAGTGCAGGATCGGGTCAATAATATTTCTTGGGTCTACCAGTGCAGGCTTTGTCGCATCGATTTTTGGTAATACCGCAGTGATGCCGATTAAAATATCGTAAAGAGCAAAAAGAGAGAGTGTTGCGAGATCGACATGATCGGGATCATCATAATAATTGAGCTTTAAAGATTGATACTCTTTGTTAATCATTGCGTGGGTATATTCGACCCCTTTCGCTGGCCCTGTACTGCCCGTGGTGAAATTAATTAGGGCAAGGCCATCTTTATCTGTTTCAGCAATAGGGTAGGCATCGCTTTTTTGATTAGCGAGTTTTTTAAGAGAATATCCTCCCCAAAATAATCGTTTCCCTACGGTAATCCATGTTTTCACTGACTTAAAATGACGAGCCATCACAAGCCGAAAAATGTGTGCGCGTTTGATACCGATAAAAGCTTCTGCATTAACCGCATTAAAACAATGCAGCATGCGCTTAACCCCAAGGCCTGGATCAACGATGACGGGAATAGCGCCCACTTTGAATAATGCGAACGTGATTGAAAATAAATCAGGACCAGGCTTCACCATAAAAAGAGTTTTGGTGCCCTTTTTTATGCCTGCAGATTCAAAGCCTCGAGCATACTGATCTGACTCTGTATTCAACTCCTTATAGGTTTTATAGCCATATTTAATCGAACCATCTTTATGGGTACCGATGGGATAGATGATGGCTTTTTTATCTGGAAATTGAAGAGCATTGTTCTTCAAGCAGGCGGCGATGTTTAAGTTATTCGAGGGCATCTGATTATTTACTAACTCTTAATACTCTGGCTCGCTACATGATCATTTTCTTTTAATGTTGATAAAAAGAGTGATGACATAGATCCAGTTGATGTTTGTGAGCGATCCGTGCATATATTGTTCAATATACGAACATCAAGTGTGTACTTACGTAACACTATGGCAGTGAATGATTGCCTTTAGTGTATTTGCGTAACATATACAAAAAAAGCGTCTGCGTCATGTGTATTTTTGTAACGTGTGACGATAGGCAGGTATTACCTTGCCCGTGTTTGAGTATTCAGATTTTGCTGGAAGGGTTGGTTGAGCGCTGATCTATCTAGGTATAAAGACTGGTATTTAACCGCATTACCCATAAGAAATGATTGTATGAAATGATTGTATTTACAGCTGTTCATATTATTTTAATTGCTATGGAAGCAGGTATCGACTCGTTCATATATTGGAATGTTTTGAAAGAGTCTGAGGGAAATGGCTTTTGATAACGAATTTGCAAGGCGTGATTGGCGTCTCTTATTGGATGGACACCTTAACTTGCTGAAATAATTCCCAAAGCCTTTGCGCAACAGGCCCTACTGGTTCACCTTCCAACCTAACCACCCGTAATTCTATCTTAGGCATTTCAGGGTCTCCTTCGACTTTTATCGGAGCCAATAACCCCAGTGCAAGTTCCTCTTTTATCAGGTGCTCAGGTAAACTGCCCCAGCCCATGCCTTGCATGATAATTTCTTTTTTAGTCTGATAATCATTCACTCGCCACTGATCTCCACCTTCGAGCACTCCATAGCTAGTTTTGGAAGATTTACGTCCGCTGATAATGACCTGAGGGTATTTTTTCATCACAGCTCTGGGCACTACGTCATACTCTTTTAGTAAGGGAGAGTCAGCAGCGATGAAGGATCGAAAACCCAGATTCATAAAGGGCATGGATTCGAATTTGTCATTATTCTGAAGCCAGGGAATGATCAGAATGGAAGCTTGCCCGTCTTCCAATAAATCCAGCGGCCCCAATCCATTTTCTGAATACACTTCTAGCCGAGTCGCCGGAAACTCTTCCTTGCACTGGCGGATGGTGCTGATAATGGGCGCAACGGGAATTGCTGAAGTAAACGCAATGCCGACCTCTGTCTCCTCCCCAGCCGCGAGTTGAGTGGCTAGATTTTTAAACGACTGAGCCTGCCCCAAAACCAGCTTGGCTTTTTCATACAGTTTTTGTCCCTGAGGGGTCAGGGTATTGCGGTATTGGTCGCGATCAAATATCTGCAGCCCTAGTTCTTCTTCAAGATTCTTTATCGCGACACTGACCGTTGGCTGGGTGCGGTGTAGGCTTTCAGCGGCTGCGCGTAAGGAGCCGCCTTCAACGATGGCTTGTAATGACTTGAGTTGTTCTAGGGTCATGGGTCTTGTTCCTAATAGCAGGATTCAAAAAATATGGTTAGTTAAAATCTAACTACTTCTTAATAATTACCAAATATAATTAGATATAACCTAATGATACCTTGAGTGCAACTTAGTTGAATTCAGTTGTTTAGAATTCGATTGTTTCAAATTCAGAACGGGAAGATGAATATGCAAAAGCAGACAGATGTACTCATTATCGGTGGTGGTTTTGGTGGTATTAGCACCGCGCAGAACTTGGCCAAAAAGGGTATTAGCGTCACCTTGGTTGATAGAAAGGATTATTTTGAGGTGACCTTTGCTGTATTGCGCAATGTGGCAGCCCCTGAAACTCAGGGCAATCGATCGCGTAAGCTCTACCGTGATTTTGTTGGTGGAGATTTTGTTCAGGGCTCTATCGAGTCGATGAATGATCATGAAGCTAAGCTCGCTAATGGTGATGTCATTCGTTTTAAGCAGGCGGTTATTGCATCGGGCAGCCGTTATCCATCGTTGCCGTTAGCGAAATCAAATTCTCAATTTGATTATGTTGGACGTAATCAGGAAATGTTGGATGAGCACGCGACTCTTGCGGCGGCGAAATCGGTTCTGGTGATTGGGGGTGGTGCGGTAGGCGTTGAACTTGCCGGTGAAATCGCCAGCGCTTTTCCCGATAAAGAGATTACTCTGGCCCATTCAGGGGATGCGCTATTGGCTATCTTGAAGCCGAAGGCACAACGCAAAGCGCTGGAGCAATTAACCGCGAAAGGTGTAACCGTGAAATTAAATACTCGTGTTAGAGAAGGTGATAAAGAGGCGGATATCGTTTATAGCTGCGTGGGTATGATACCCAATACCGAATTTTTGCGAGCAGAACTTGCCGATACCCTCGATGATAAGGGCTTGATAAAAGTCGATTCTTTTATGAAGGTTAAAGGGTATGACAATCTATATGCATTAGGGGATTGTGCCGATCTGGATGATCATAAGCACGGCTATCTGGCGAGCGTGCAAGGTGGAATGTTGGCCGATGCGATAGTGAAAACGGCCAAAGGCAAAAAAGTGAAGCCTTATAAAACCCCTCCGGTTGCGGTTATTACTCCAACAGGAACCGACACCGGTGTCGCTCAAATGCCGTTTGGTGTATTCACTGCGAAGTTTTTAATCAATTTGAAGCAGAAAGATTTAGGCATCAGTAATATGTATAAAATGTTCGATACTGTTCCTAATAAAGCGTCCTAATGCTCATTCCTAAAAAACGGGTTTATGCGCTAACATTACTACTGACACTTATTGTCAGTAGGGCATGGGATACTTTAAATAGAATAAATCAAACGAGATCACATTATGGCGCACCATCTTCAAACCGTTTTAAAAATCAACGCTTCGGCCGAAAAAGTTTGGCAGGTTCTAGATGATTATGCCGGGGTTGAGAAATTTAGTATCGGTATCGATAAGTCACCCCTAATCGGTGATAAAGCATCTGGCTTAGGGGCTGTGCGCCATTGCATCTTTCATGATCAAACCAGCTTGCACGAAGAGATTGTTGAATACCAAGAAAATAAAAGCTTTAAGGTTGTGCTGAGTAATTTCACTGTCCCGATGAAGTTTATGCAGGCCGCTTTTAATGTTGAAAAGATTTCAGAAACAAGCTGTGAAGTGACCATGAATATGGACTTTGAGGTGAGATTCGGCTTGTTAGGTAAACTATTAGGTTCGCTAGTGATAGGTCGTTTAATAAAACGCGTTAATGAAGACCTACTCTTGGGGCTGGCTTATTACACTATTACGGGCAAAGCTCTTGGTAGCGAACTTCCGTCTAAAGAGGAGTTGGCGCCAGCTTTGGTTTGATGGATATGCATTATAAACAACCTATATTAAACGTTTTATTATTTTTTCTGTAAGCGGTACTGGGAGGGGGACAAGCCTTTCCAGCGCCTGAAAGCTCGGCTGAAATTTCGGTCATCTTCATAACCTAAAAAATAGCTTATTTCTTTAATAGTCATTTCGGTATTGATGAGGTATGAAATAGCCAAGGTTTGTTTTACATCTTCTAGTATTTCACGATAACACGTGCCTTCGCTGATAAGCCTTCTGTGCAAAGTTCTAGAGGTCATGTTAAACCAAGAGGCCATGATGGCTTGGCTTGGAAAGTTCTCACTATTGGCTAAAATCTTTTGTTTAATTCTGCTTTTATAAGCACTTTCTTGATTTAAGTTTTTTAGTTCTTTGGCGCAGAGTATCTCGGCTTCTTTATACGCTGCCAGGTTTGCTAGTGGAACGGTTTCTAGCATTAATTCTTTTGGAATACTGATACTGGCACAGGATGAATTAAAGATCAGCTTGCAGTCTTTTAAACTGTCGTAGACCTTTTCTTTATTATTGGCATAGGGGAAACTGATAGCTATATGTTTTTTCAATTGCGGCATTAGCTGATCCAATGCCGATTTAATGGCGACTAATATCACTTCAAGAATTAGATTGCGTATTTCATTTAAGGGGAACTTTTCATTCAGTTCAATGATGAACTGGTCACCTTGGTATTGATTACTGATGTTGATGAGAGGAAAGCGTAAGGAAATATATTGCTCGACGAGTTGAGCAGCCGACAGTAGGTTTTCACTGTTCATTAGGGCATAGCCCAGAATGCCATGGGACTGTAAGGTTAAACGGTGCCCTACCAGTACACCCAATGTAGGGTTATTCGATAGCTCAATCGCTTTGACCACTAAATTGTGTAATACATCGTAGCTGACCGTCGCATCCAGCATCGTATTATCAATGCTTTGATACGGGCTGCCTTGTAACCAGCGTTTATGGCTAATACCAAAATCTGTCATGCATTCGGATATTGCGTGTAAGTAAACTCCTGGAATTTTCGCTGTGCTATGAATCATTTAGCTGCCCCATCAATTTGTTGTACTGATGCTATTGATGCTTAACAGCATCCTTGAGTATTAAGGGGCTGTCAATATATGACCCCTGATTGTCAAAAAATGCCCCCTCATTGTCAAAAAGTGACCCCTGTTATTCACTGGCCTGACCTTACACTGGGTTCACATAATAAAAAGGGGTCAACCTCATGCTTTCATTTATTAATTCTTTGATTTCAAAGAACAGCCCAGAAACGATGCAGATCAATCAGCTCGCTATCTCCTTAGAGAAAAAAGAGACGGTACTGGGCGCTGCATTACGTAACGGAATTAACTTTCCTTATAGCTGTAAGGTGGGAGGCTGCGCTGAATGTAAGTGCAAGTTGACCAAGGGTAAGGTGAAAGAATTTACCGATGCCAGTTATTTATTAAGCGCAGAAGAAGTTCAATCGGGTTATATCTTAGCCTGCCAAAGCGTGCCAAAAACCTTGGACGTTGAAATTGAAGTGGATTTAAGCCGTGCTAAAAAACGCCTTAATCGTGGCAAGGTAGTTAAGCAAGAAAAACTAACCCACGACATTACTCTGCTTGAACTTGAACTGGATGAAGCGCCCGTTTTCAAAGCGGGGCAATATGCTAAGTTAAGTCTTGAATGTTTACCGAATATTTCACGGGCTTATTCCTTTGCTTCAAAGCCCAGTGCTGACCATACACGGGTCAGTTTTTTCATACGGCATGTTCCTAATGGTGCTTTTTCTAGCGTGGTGCAACAAAAAAACTTAGTGAATGCGAACATAGAGTTGCAAGGCCCCTTCGGAGAATTTTATTTACGTGACTCTGATAAACCTATGCTGATGATTGCCGGAGGCAGTGGTTTAGCACCGATCGTTTCTATTTTAGAGCAAGCCAAAGAAAAGGGCTGCCAGCGCCCAGTGACGGTTTTACTTGGTGCTCGCACGCAAGCGGATGTATACGGGTTAAAAGAAATTGAAAAGATCGCTGAAGGCTGGCCTGCACTGTTTCAGTTTGAACAAATATTATCAGAAGAATCAGATGAGTCTACGTGGCAAGGCATGAAGGGCTATATCGGAGATCACCTTGCGAATTATACGACCTTTAATTCGCAAGTGTACCTGTGTGGTCCACCGTTGATGATCGATGACTGTATGAAAAAATTAACGCTGATGGGAATTTCTCCTGCAGAGATGTTTGCTGATCGATTTGTTTCAAACTAAAAATAATAAGGAGTTTATTATGTTATTTCATTATGCAAAATATTTTTTATTTCATGTAATTGGTGCTTTAGCCCTGGTCGCTATCTTGGCAGGTGGCAGTTATATTTCGTTTGGCTTAATCGCTATTTTAGTGACTTATGTACTTGGCGATGCATTAGCAGGGGACGATGTGGCGACCCCTGAATTTAAGCAGCCGGGTATTCTTACGGTTCAGTTATGGTTAGCACTACCTTTATTATCGCTGGTTGTATTTTCTGCTATCTGGAGTGTGAGTTCAGGGGATGTGCTGGGATTTGGTCAGTACTTATCGACGCTGACTGGCTATGACTTGCTTGCTCAACGTGAGGCAACTAGTTCTGCTAATCATATCTCTGCTTTTATTATTACCGGTTTGATGATCGGCATGATGGGAACTATTACTGCTCATGAATTAACTCATCGTACTTGGGACCCAATTTCTATGTCGGTAGGGCGTTGGTTATTAGCCTTTAGTTTTGACACGATTTTCTCGATCGAGCATGTGTATGGGCATCACCGTTATGTTTCTACTATTAATGATCCTGCGACAGCACCACGAGGACGCAATGTGTATTTTCATATTTTAGTGTCGACGATTAAAGGGAATATAAGTGCCTGGGATTTAGAACGCGATCGCTTAGCGAAATTTGGGAAAGGGACTTTGTCATTTTCTAATGGGGTTATTCGTGGGCATATGATGAGTGTGGCATTAATCGTACTAGCCTACTTTATCGGTGGTTTAGAAGGCGCTTTATTTTTCACTGCATGTGCGCTGTTCGGTAAATCGTTATTAGAAATTGTAAATTTTATGGAACACTATGGCATGGTGCGTAACCCTAAAGTCCCTGTGCAGCCTAGACATTCTTGGAATACCAATAAGCGCATCAGTTCGTGGGCGATGTTTAATTTAACCCGTCACTCCCATCACCATGCCGATGGTAACGTGCCTTATCAAGATCTGCGCCCCTATGAAGATGCGCCTATGATGATTAATGGTTATTTAACAACAATTCTTGTGACGCTGATTCCTCCACTATGGAACCACTTGATGGTGCCTAAGGTATTAGCTTGGGATGCTAAGTATGCATCGAAAGAAGAATTGGCTTTAGCGAAGCAGGCTAATTTAAATTCAGGCATCCCAGCTTTTGTTAAAGCGGCAGAGGAACCCTTATATAATTAAATTTGACAGGGATTAATAGAATTGTCAGGATAGCAAGATGAATATAAATCTTACGCCATCAAGCTCTCGAATTATCACCATTCCTTAGGAATGGTGGGATTGTTGATGCGTAGTATTTAATCAAACCCGCCCTAGAGGCGGGTTTTTTGTTTCTGCCTCTAGGGTCATATTTAATGAACGGAGGCAATATGAAAAAAGTCGCAGTATTTGGAAAACCTGGCAGTGGTAAATCCACTATGAGTAAACGATTGGCAGCGGTGACGGGGATTCCCTTGCACCCGTTGGATTCAATCGTGTATGAAAAGAATGGCGACCTGGTCGATCGACAGACGTACGATAGGGCGCATGAAAATATCCTTTCTTCCGATAGCTGGATAATTGAAGGCTTCGGCCCATTGTCATCTTTTAATCAACGTTTGGATGCGGCGGATACCTTGGTCTATATCGACCTGCCTTATCTTGTGAGTTATTGGTTGGTAACCAAACGATTACTTAAAGGTCTGTTTATCAAACCTGAAGGCTGGCCCGAGGGCAGTTCGGTTTTAAAAGGCAGTTTGGAAAGTTATAAAACCTTGAAACTTTGTCCACAGTTTTGGAACGATGATTTTCGACAGAAATTAGAAC
>Ga0105356_10005776_pt1 | contig 11686 bp, 11 predicted proteins | sample GOMGulsemesocosm_3_FD_83502 | JGI IMG/M metagenome (GOLD analysis project Ga0105356, IMG submission 83502) | Methane-oxidizing microbial communities from mesocosms in the Gulf of Mexico - GOM9D Gulf of Mexico | ecosystem: Environmental > Aquatic > Marine > Cold seeps | place: Gulf of Mexico...
AATCATTTGTTTTTGCTCGAAAATATATATAAAGTCTGCGCTTATTTATTGTTAATGAGTCTTCTATGAATCTTATGTTTTGTAATCTTGCCCAAAATCTATTACGGTCTTGTGGTTTTAAAAGTGTTAAAGCCCAATTTACGTTATCGTATTTCTTGATTTTTTTATTCACCGCTATTTCAGGGTTTAGTCTATACATTAGTATGGATATTAATCCCCAGACAATTAATATGGCTGGACGTCAGCGTATGTTAAGTCAAAAAATAGCGAAAGAAGCGATGCTTGTGGCTGCAAATATAGAGCCGCGAGGACAGTTAACGAAGACGATGGCATTATTTGAAAATTCTCACAGTTCGATACTTAACGGTGATGAATCATTAGGTATGACAGCCATTTCATCACCTGAGATTGTTCGACAACTGCGCTATGTCGGCACTCTATGGCAAAGTTATAAAGCGACTATTAACACCTATGTCGTAGACGGAAATGTTGATAATGTGGCTGAGATATATAAACAATCGCCAGTCATTTTAGCTGAAATGAATAAAGCTGTAGTTATGCTAACCGATGAAGCAACGGAGACAAATGTTGAACAGCTTTCTATCGCTATATTTTGCATTTTAGCCACGTTAGCTTTAGTTGTGATGGGACGCTCGTTTGGACTGAGTTTATTGATCAGCAACATTAAAGAATTGCAAGAACGTATGGCGGGCATGAGTAAAGGTGATTTCTCTTATCGCTTTGATATTCAACACGGAGAGTTGGATAACGAAATTGATCTAATGTTCGATAGCTATAATAAAATGTCAGATAGTATCAGTGAGTTGTTACAGACTGTGCAAAACGTAGCAAACAATACCCAGCTACACGTGGAAAGTGTTGCTGAAGCAACATTACAAGCTGAAGCGGGTGTGAACAAACAATACGAAGATTTAGAGTTAGTCGCTTCGGCAATGACCGAGATGAGCGCGACTGTCAACGACGTCGCTGTAAACGCACAAAGTGCTGAAACAGCGGCTACTAACTGCGACTCATCAGCGCGTAATGGCGGTTTATTAGTTACCGAGTCAGGTAATCAATCTCAGGAAATGCTTTCTCGTTTGAGTGATACACAAAAAGTAATCAAAGCATTAGAGCAAGAATCATCTGCTGTGACGAATGTAACATCCGTTATTAGTGGTATCGCAGAACAAACCAATCTTCTCGCTTTAAATGCCGCCATTGAAGCCGCCAGAGCGGGTGAGCAAGGTCGAGGTTTTGCTGTTGTAGCTGATGAAGTGAGAACGCTTGCACAGCGCACTCAGCAGTCGACTAAAGAAATTCAACAAATTATTGAACGCTTGGAATCGACGACTGTATCTGTTGTATCAGCAATGGCTAAAAGCAGTGAATTGGCTGAACAGAGCAATGAGTCATCACTTGCCGCTGCCAATGCATTAGGTGAAATTATTTCTGCAGCAGAAGTCATATCCTCGATGAATACACAAATATCGACAGCAACAGATCAGCAGATCACGGTTTCTTCCGATATTGATACTCGCATTCTGAGTATTAAAGATGTGGCAGCGCAATCTAAAGAAGACACGGAACAGGTCGTGATAAAAACCACTGAAATTAAAAAAGAGATTGCCTTACTGAATGAGCTAGTAAAGCGTTTTCATTTGTAGTTGTACTTAGATAAATATTATTTAATGATAAAATGCCAAGTAACAGCTTGGCATTTTTATTGTCTTTAATTTAAATACACACTGTAATTTAAATGTGTACATTGATGAAAATTAAAGTATCCGATTAAATATAATATCTTATGACAACGTAAATATTACCACATCAAATCATCAGGGATCTGGAAATCTGCATACGGATCATCAACATCATTTTCGACTGCTTCATTATCTGTTTCATTAAGAACAAGTACGTAGGCTTCATCTACTTGACGTATTTTATCGATAGCAATACTCGGCATAATATAAGCTTTGTCTTCAAGCGCACACAATCCAATTTGGCCTTTAGTTAATGCATTGTACGTTGGTTGATCAACGAGTAATGCTTTTACTTTGTTATCTAACACGTAATTGAATTTAACTTCACCAGCAACATCGCGAATATGCAATTGTTGGATCATTTGTTTCACTTTACCGTGTTCTGATTTTAATTCGATTGCAGCTTGGATCTTACGGTTACGTTCATTATCCAAACGTGTTTGTTCAGATTTTTTATCTTTTATTGATTCTTGTAGTTGGGTATCAGCTTGCTGCTGACCTTTACGAACTGCTTTATTGGTTTTTTTCTTTTCTTTGCGAATTTTTTTCGCATTTTTTTCGTCTGCAAGGCCTGCTTTTAACAACTGTTCTTGTAGTGATGCCATTGAAATTACCTTATTATTCTTAGTGATGGCGAGATAATATCAGGCTTAGGTTTGATCCGCTAGCAATCGTAATAAAGTTGAGCTAGCTAGATATACAGCAATATTACGATATAGTTATTTTACTGTTTATATACAAGCGTAGAATTAGTCGTAAATATTGCTAATATATTAATTTAGTAATATTAAACCTGCAATTCGAGTATGATGACACGATGTCATTACGATTAAATTAGACTTAGGAAGAGCCTAAATGATAAAACCAATTTCCCTTTCGTTATTATTAGGCTGTAGTTTGCCTTTTTCACTCTTTGCTGCGGAAGATACTCAAAAAGAAAACGATACATCGATTTTATCTAATATCGATCCTGAAAAGGCAGTTAATGACTTTGAAGGCTCTTTAAGCCAAGAGGGCGCCAAAGCTGAAATTAAACAGCAATCCGATGTTTGTTTGTCAACATCGGTATTAAAAGCAGATGAGCATATTACTGTAGCTGAACTTCGTAAGCTCTGCGATGATGAACCCACTGGTATTTTCAAACGTAGACGTGAATTGGAAAAGAGCATAACCAATAATCCCTTTGCCTTGATCCCGCATAAACCTAACTACATCTTACCTTTCAGTTATTCAGAAGGCAGTCGCAGACCTTATGTCGATGTATTGGATGAGTCAGATACCTTGGATGATGTTGAAGTTCAATTTCAAGTGTCGTTGAAGTATCTAGTGATGCCAGATCTTTTCACTGAAGACCTTAATTTATACGTTGCTTTTACAACAACGAGTTGGTGGCAGGCATATAACAACGATAGCTCATCACCATTTCGTGAAACTAACTATGAACCTGAAGTTGTCTTTCAATATAATAAACCGTGGGACTTACTTGGTCTGGACGTTGTTGCCAGTGGTGTATCGTTTAATCACCAATCAAATGGCCAGTCTCAAGGTCTATCAAGAAGTTGGAATAGAATCATCGGTCATGTCGGTTTTGAGAATGACAACTTAGTTTGGCTTGCGCGTGCTTGGTGGCGTTTACCTGAAGATAAGAAAAAGAACCCGGATGATTCAAAGGGGGATGATAATCCTGATATTTCGAAATTCATGGGTTATGGCGATCTTAATGCTATCTGGAAATTGCCGAATAACCACAGTATCGATATGACCTTGAGAAATAACTTACGTTCAGATAATAAAGGGGCAATTAAACTTGGTTGGACTTTTCCTCTAAGTAATCACTTAATGGGTTACATACAATATTTTAATGGTTACGGTGAAAGCTTAATTTACTATAACCAAAGTGTATCTAGAATTGGTATCGGGGTGAAATTAACCAACTGGTTATAATTTTTACTTCAAGTAAGTCCTAGATTATCAGAGTCACTAACAAACACAGTAAAGTGTGTAAGCAAGTTGGCAAGTTGTGGCGCGGGGAATTGTAAATATTGCCTATTTATCCGTTCATGTTGAACATTATATGATTAAACTTGTCTGTGAACTTATAACAACTTATAACTTCACATTCAAGGAATCACCATGCAAGTTAAATCCCCAATTTTAAAAGTAGCAACCACAGCAATATTATTGCTTGGTATGACTGCAGCGCCGAGCTTTGCAGAATCTCCTGACTTTCCTCATCTACAAACTACCGGTTATGGCGAAGTGATTGCTAAACCGGATCAAGCCACTTTTACTGTTGAAGTTATCGCGACTAATAAAACCGCAAAAGGCAGTAAAAAGACTGTTGATAAAGCTATAACAGCGTTTACTCAAAGGCTGTTAGAAGCAGGACTCGCGAGAGAAGACATTCAGAGTGCCAATATCGTTTTAGGCCCGCAGTATAATTACAAAGGCAAAAATAATCAGCCCATTTTAACTGGTTATCGTGCAACACGCCGCATGACTGTCAAGGTTGATGATTTAGATAAATTAAATACCTATTTAGACAGCGCGTTAGGTGAAGGTATAAATGCTATTCATAACATTGAGTTGCAAGTTAAAGATCAACAAAGTTTAAAAGAAGCAGCGAGACAAGCAGCCATTACCGATGCTAACGCTAAAGCACACTCACTTGTTGCTGGTTTTGATATGCAAGTGGCCAGTGTTTGGCAGATCCGTTATCAAAGCAATAGCCCATCACCTATTATAATGCGTACGATGGCGATGGAAGCCAGCTCAAAACAAGACAAAACCTATGCTGATATGGAAATAGTCATTCGTGATAGCGTAGATGTGACCTATAAGCTCCGCTAACTCTTGAGCAGTGTAAGATTTAAAAATGGCTCAGCGTCTATATTGTTGAGCCATTAAAAAACCCATTGGACTCGATGTATAAACTAGTCACTGTATTTTTTGGCTGTCAATTCAGCAAGCTTCACAATCACATCAACCGATTTTTGCATACCTTCAACGGTAATAAACTCATGAATACCGTGGAAATTGTAACCGCCAGTGAAGATATTCGGGCAAGGTAGGCCCATAAATGATAAACGAGCACCGTCTGTACCACCACGGATTGGTTTAATATCCGGTGTAATACCTTGCTCAATCATTGCTTGTTTTGCTAGATCAATAATATGCTGATGTGGTTCAACCATTTCGCGCATATTGTAGTAGCTATCTGTCAATTTCAATTCAACATGCCCGCGTGGTAATACTTCATTTAATTCATTAACTTTATTTTGTATTAACTCTTTACGCGTTGCTACGCCATCGCGATTGAAATCGCGAATAATGTAATTCAATGTTGTCTTAGCCACAGAGGTTTCCATCGAGTTTAAATGGAAGAAACCTTCATAGCCTTCTGTTGCTTCGGGTGTTTCATTTGCTGGCATAGATAATTGGAATTTTGCAGCAATATTCATGCTGTTAACCATTTTTCCTTTTGCAGTGCCAGGATGAACATTCACGCCATGACAAATAACTTGCGCAGAGCTAGCGTTAAAGTTTTCAAATTCTAACTCACCAATTGGACCGCCATCAATGGTGTAAGCCCATTGAGCGCCAAACTTCTCTACGTTGAATATATCTGCGCCGCGACCAATTTCTTCATCAGGGGTGAAACCAATGCATATATCGCCATGTGGGATAGACGGATTTGCTTGTAAATGTGCGACAGCAGTTAAGATTTCTGCAATACCGGCTTTATTGTCTGCGCCTAACAGTGTTGAGCCGTCAGTTGTTATGATTGTATGTCCATGTAAGCCATTTAAATCGTCATAGTCATTTGGTGAAAGTACACCACCAGCAGCAAGTTTAATATCACCGCCTTGATAATTTTCAATGATTTGCGGTTTTACATCTTTACCTGATGCGTCAGGTGCTGTGTCCATGTGAGCGATTAAACCAAATGCTGGAATATCGGCATTTTGATTACTTGGCAGTCGCGCCATCAAATAACCATTTTCATCTAATGTAACATCCACCAAACCTAAATCGATCATTTCTTGCTTTAAATGCGCGGCTAATACTAATTGGCCGGAAGAGCTAGGGCAGCTAGAATTGGCTTCGTTTGATTGAGTATCAAAGCTTACGTAACCTAAAAAACGCTCTACTAAATTATTCATAAGTACTCTCTATAGTTTATCTCTACAGTTTTATCTGTACTGCTAATGATGAACTTCAATTATCCTCAATAATAGGTAGTAAAAAATTGCGCTAGGTCATTTTGCTAGTCGAAATAATGACTCATCATTCAATAGTAAGATAAAGATGCAAGCTACGTCGTATTTTAGATGTGTATTGAATGACCATTTAGTACAAGTCCGAGAAGCAATTAAAGATGGCGTTGAATTAATGGGGTGACTTTACAAGATTAGGGTTTCATAAATTAGCTAGTTTGTAATCGACGAGTATGTGTTTTTTTACTCATGAATATCAACAATGCAGCAGGAATGTTCATCAACACACCATATAATAAAGGTGTTAAAGCCAGCTGTGGCTGTTGTAATAACACTACAGCCACAAAGATCGCAGTTCCAGCGTTTTGAATTCCCACTTCGATAGCAAAGGTTTTACTTAATTGTTTATCACCACCAATGACTCTCGCCGTTAAAATACCCAGTAGCATGGCTAATAAGCACAATACCAATACAGCCAATGCCGCAATACTAAATAATTCCAACATTGCATTACCGTTAGCGATAACAGTAATAACAACCATAAGACATAACGCCCACAGCGAAGAACGCTCTGCAATACCATAAAATGTCTGCATTGTTTGCGAAGTAAAATAATGCTTTATCGACATAGCTAAAGCAACTGGCACAACGGTTACGACCATAAGTTGTAATACGGCGGTTTTCAGTGGCATATTCAACACTGCATCTGGCATGATAACAGGTAATAACACTGGAATACTGAAAGGTACAATCAAGCTGCTAAAGGCCGTCATGCTAATTGATAACGCACTATCTCCTCGGCACAAGTGAGTGATTGCGTTTGATGATGCACCTCCAGGCGCTAATGCTATTAACCACAGCCCGATAGCGACAGATTGCGGTAAGGTAAAAACGTGTATCAGTACGAAAGCAACAATAGGCAAGCCGACAAGTTGAGCAAACAGACCCGCAACAATTTTGACTGGAAACTTAGCCGCACGCTTAAAGTCTCTGACTTGCAAAGACAGACCAACACAAAACATGACCCAAGCAAGTGCGATCGGAATTCCAACTGTTAACATGATACTTGTCATCAACCTGTCCTAATTAAGCATCTTCAAAATCGGAAATAAGTAGATTTGCAGCTGCAAAGGCGGCTTTATCACGAACTTCAGTCGGCAGGTTATCATCAGCAGCTATATCATTGAGAGCTTTCAATGCACATTTAATGGCCTCAGGGATATAACCTTGATCACCACTGCCAATCAGTGAATAAAGTGCTCTAATACGGTCACAACAGTCAAATACTTTCATTATATTATTCATCTTAAGTTAAAAAAAACATCACTATAATTACCGTTAATTCTATCCCTTTAGTTATAGTCGTGTCGAGCGCTATATTTAGCACAATATATAATCAACAGTGAAACTTACTGTTTTAGCTATCCTAAACAAACCCTATCGCTACCAGCATTAGAATAACAATACTAAATTCTACTCTAAGGTCCTGATGTTTATGTCATAATTTGATAACTTTTATTAGTTAGCTTAGCTAATAATACCAACATAAAAATGAGAAAATAATGATTAATGCTTCTAAATTGATGATGTTTTGGTTATTGCTTTGGGCAATGCTTATCACTTACCAACAATCTGAAGGTGCACTTAGCCTCCCAGCGTCCCTAACCGCATTAATTCAGAGTAATTCAGCACCCATTCTCGATAAAAAATATCGCATGACAATAAATGTTCAGCCACAAAATGCACGAATTCGAGTTATGAACATAAAGCAGAAGTTTATTAACGGCATGGCGTTACAGCCAGGGAAATATCAAGTGAAAATAGATGCTAGAAAATATAGAACGCGTACTTTGGTCGTTAATTTAACCCGTAAAAGTCGCTCACTTAACATTAATCTAGAGAAGCTGTAAGTTATGACAAGCTCACCAATTAAGCCTAATAATGAAAACTCAGTAACTCCTGTAATTAATCACCTTACAACACAATGGTTGAATGGTATGCAGGTACCTGCGGTGGTAAATAACCAAAAGTCAAAATTGCATAACATTAAAACCCAAGGCAGTTACTCGATAGTGACAGAGAGAGATTATTATCGTATTAGTGGTACACATAAATATGATTGCAGCTCTGAAAGCCAGTGTATCAAGGCAATCAGCGAATATGAACAAAGTGTAACGATTGGTAAAATCAAGCCCGCGTTGTATAAGTCAATCGAGTTAATTAAATCGGATCCTGTCGGTTCATTTGCTCTATATAAACAAGTTGATAGTTGTGCTCATGCATATATTGAAACTTGTGATACATGTAATGGCCGTGGTGAAAACCGCTGTCATGGTTGCCATGGTTCGGGGGAAACGAGTTGTTATAACTGTTCAAGTGGTCGTGTATCTTGCAACAATTGTAACGGTGGTTACGTCTCGAATAATAACGGTAGTTCTGAACGCTGTTATACATGTAGCGGCAGCGGTCAAAGGGATTGCAATACCTGTTGTGGTAACGCAAGAGTGACTTGTAGTACTTGTAGTGGTCGCGGTAAATTACATTGTAGTCCATGTGATGCCACTGGGTATTTCACTACAACGATCACTGTTTATGCACGTTTAAAGGGTCAACAAAGTTGCAAATGGAGTTCAGATCCTGCTTACCCTTGGTTAGACCTTTATATAGAGCAAGCGCTAGAGAAAAAACTCAATCATGCGCCGCTAAATGAAACTGTTACTTGGGATTTAACTTCATTCGAATTTGCAATAGATACAGCATTTCCATTGAAGACAGAAATGGATGGCGAAATTAAGACAACTGCTGCAGATGTTGATATCGATAAAACTGGCGCGGTTAATTGTCAATTTATTGGTGAGATTTATAAACCCTTTAACATGAGTACTTGTTTTGATGGTTATTTATTAAAGCACTGTGAGAAACTAAACTCTAATTTCTCACAGCAACATTGCAAAACCCTTTTTGCTACCAATATCGCCAAAGATACTTTTGAGTTTGTAAAAAGTGAAGAATTGCCAAGTAACATAGCTTACAAAACGAATATGGTTAGTCCGCAGCTGGCTAAAACATTAAAAGAGACATTACTGAATACTGGGCATGTTTTTGATAAAATCCGCAAGAAAGTCGCTATTCCGAGAGTGTTGCTCTCTATGTTGATGCATTTAGTTTGGCTATTTGCAGTAATCACAGTGATTGACGTTATTTTTACCTTTAGAATCGATTGGCAATCGGTTAACAGCTCGCAGCTTTTATCATCACTGTTAGTTAATGTGCAGCAAGGTTTTATATTGCTATTTGAGCATAAACCTCAAGCGCTGGTTATGATTTTTGTTATTAGTTTTATCCCTATGTTGATCTTACGAAGTTGGCTTGGCTCTAATCAAATATGGCACCCGGTGAAGTTATTCATCGGGTATATCATTATCACGCCGATATTTTTCACCATCTTTTCGACGATCAACGATCAAAATCTAGCTCCAATAATAGATGATATATTACTGACAAAAGAAGCATTTATGCATTCCACTTTACGGTGTTTAGCGCTGTTGTTTGATTTAATGATGCTTGCTGGATTAATTGCTATTTTACGGGTAAGAAAATCGGCCTACAGCAAGAACAGAAAAGTGGCAAAAAAAATAGACTCTTCAGCCCTTAATCGCTTACTAAATTACGAGTAAAAACCATGCTAACACTAGATAAATTTAATACCGGAAGAAACTTACATAGTACCTTCAATCCTCTTGTAACCGCCATATTTACTGGTATTGCGTACTTGATTTTGACTCAAGGGCGAAGTTGGAGTCGAATTAATTCTAGCTGGGAGTTACCCGTTAGTGTATTGCTATTAGCAGTCTTAGCATTCTCATTAGCAGCTATGCTTTGTGGTGTTTTGGCATTAAAAAACCGTTTTACACAAATGGTTTATAGCATTGCTGCTGGTGGATCTTTAGTACTATTCATAGAATCTATTTTTCGTATTATGCGAGAAGGTTGGTTGCTGATATTGGCGGGTGTATGTAGCAGTATATTGATTTTTTTCATTTTGCGTAAGCTATTTAATAAACCAAGCATAGTGGCGGCATTACAGTGTTTTCTTGGAACGTTGGCAGGTATTGTGTTTATCAGCGAGTTTATATATTTTGCTCGCAGCTTATTTTAGATAATTCAGGTAACCAAGAAAAACGAAAAAAGTATTGAGTTAGCTGTCAATGTGCAACTAACTCATACTGTTGATTTAGATAACTGAAATTAGATTTAAAATTAAGACTCAGTTAATGTCGATTGATCTTTGTCGTCCGTTTTACTTCATCTTTTGTTTTAATAAAACGCGCTATGATAGCGATAACGATGAATGCAAATACGATTCGGCCCCACAATACAGCCATTAAATCTGTACCTAGCAATAAAATCAGAATTGTATCTTCAATCAAGCTATGCGCGAGTCCCAGAAAGCAAACGGCAAGTAATACGTCATGCTTCTTTATATGACCCGCTTTAGCTTCAGCAATTAATAGTCCTGCACCAAATGTTAAACCAAGTGTTAAACCAATGACACAAACATTAGTCGCTTCTTTACTGATGGTTAGCGCTCTTAAAAATGGTGAAAGAATTAATTGGATCACTTTTTCAATACCGCACCAGCGTAATAACTTCAGTAACAGCATCAGCGCCATAATAATAAAGAAGATCGAAAACAACATGGTTAGTTGTGTAACAGCCCAGTCAGCCAAATTCGTTGTGCTCAGCGATGGTTGCCAAGCTAATACTGCCGGTTGCTGCTGCCAACCACCAAGCTCATATACCTGATGTACGATCATGCCGAAAACCAAGCCACCACCAATACGCAACGGCACGGTAATACGCCATGAAACTCCGGCCATTTTTGCCACCGCACCTTCAATAGGTAACGAATGTGCAATCAACATCATCACACCTAATACCGACACTTGGGCGACAGATAATGTTTGTGCGACTGCCATATCAAAAAATACCGCCATACCTGTATAAATGTTGGTTAAAATGACTGTCGCCCAAACCAGTCCCATTTGCTCAGGTAAACCAACAAGATCCATGAATGGTGCAAGTAAACTGGCTAAAAACTGGGTTCCGCCAAACGTATCTAGTGCTTTTACAATGAGCAGTGCGGGCACCATTACTTTCAATAAGGTGATGTATACGCGAGATACATCTTGTAACAGTAATTTTGCTTCTGATAATACGATACTAACCATGCTAGGTGATGCACTGGCTACTTTCTGCGGATGTTTGATACTCATATTCTTAAAACCTTGTTAACTGAATGTCGTCATAATGCTAACTATTATAAGCAAACAACTAGAAATTATTCGCATAATGGCGTACATATGAATCTAAATATTTCTTAATTCATGGCTTTTAGTTAATTATGTTTCTCGACCGTACAGATAAAGCAATCCTAAGGTTATTACAACAAGATGCCTCAGTAAGTAACTTAGAGCTAGCATCTCGCATCGGTTTATCGTCACCAGCTTGCTTTAAACGGGTGAAACGTCTTAAGCAGGAAGGTGTGGTTGCCAGGCAGATCGTTTTATTAAATCAAGATAAACTGACGAGTTGCTTACATATGGTGGTGAATGTTGAGATGGAACGAGATAGGTTGGACCTTTATGAAAGTTTTATTAAGCATATTCGTAAGGCGCCTGAAGTAAAACAATGTTATCAAGTTAC
>Ga0105356_10005777_pt1 | contig 11686 bp, 6 predicted proteins | sample GOMGulsemesocosm_3_FD_83502 | JGI IMG/M metagenome (GOLD analysis project Ga0105356, IMG submission 83502) | Methane-oxidizing microbial communities from mesocosms in the Gulf of Mexico - GOM9D Gulf of Mexico | ecosystem: Environmental > Aquatic > Marine > Cold seeps | place: Gulf of Mexico...
CACTTTATAAGCAGACCTTTTTCTGTTTTTTAATATAATATAAATACCATTAAAATCAGAAATATTAATGCTTATTTTGAAATTGCCTGTGCTGCAATAAAAGCACCAGTCCACGCATTTTGAAAATTAAATCCTCCTGTTACGGCATCTATATTGAGAATTTCTCCTGCAAAGTACAAGTTTTCATGATATTTACTTTCAAAATTTTTAAAGTTAAGTTCTTTTAGATCTATTCCTCCTGCTGTAACAAACTCCTCTTTAAAGGTGCTTTTTCCATCAACCTTAAACACAGCTTTTGTTAATTGATCTACCAACGCTAATAATTGACTTTTGTTAAGGTCTGCCCACCGCGTTTCTTTTTCAATACTAGCAGCCAAAGTTAATTGTTGCCATAATCGTTTTGGCAATCCAAATTGCGTTGCATTACATACAATTCTCTTAGACATTTGTTGTTTGCAATCTTTTAAAGCTTCTAAGCACACATCAAAATCTTGCTTTACGAAATTGACTTCAATTTTAAATTTGTAATCGCATTTTGCCAATTCTAAGGCCCCAAATGCCGAAAGCTTTAAAATTGCAGGAGCACTCATTCCAACATGTGTAATTAATAATGGCCCATCTGAAATTAAATTGCTTCCCAAAACTTTAACGTCTACGTCTTGAGCAACCACTCCAGGAATATCCTTTATACGCTTATCTTTAATGTTAAAGGTAAATAATGAAGGTACGGGCTTTTCAATATGGTGCCCTAATTTTTCAATTAGCTTCCATATTTTAGAATTACTTCCTGTTGCCACTAAAAGTTTATCTGAACTAAAATGAGCATTAGCTGTATTGATCTTCCAAATCTTATCTTCCCGATTTATCGTTTTCACGGCATGATTGCGTAAAAGGTCTATGTTGTGCTTTTTAACCTCATTTAAAAAACAATCGATTATCGTTTGCGAAGAATTAGTTTCTGGAAACATTCTACCATCGTCTTCAATTTTTAATGCAACACCTCGTTTTTCAAACCATTCAATGGTATCGCCAGTCATAAATTTATGAAAAGGACCAAGTAATTCCTTGCCTCCTCTTGGGTAATTCTGGCTTAATTCTTGAGGAATAAATTCGGCGTGAGTCACATTGCATCTCCCACCTCCTGAGACTTTTACCTTGGTTAACACCTCGCTACCACGCTCAAGAATTACTAGCTTCAATTTTGGATTTAATTCCGCAATATTTATTGCAGCAAAAAAACCTGCTGCTCCACCCCCAATAATTATAACATCATAATGCATCATATAAATTAAATCTGCGTAAATTTAGCACTAATAAAATTGAAATTGCATTGAAAAAATTCCTTTCACTCTTAATCTTCATAAATTTTAGTTGCAACACAGGCAATCTAACTGTTATTGCAGACTTACCTTCTACTTTAGATGAAGTTTCAGGAATCGAAATTCTTCCTAATTCTAAATTACTTTGGATGCTTAATGACGGCAAAAATCCTTCAGAGATTTACGGCTTAAACCCTAAAGGAAAAATAAAAAAAGTGATAAAAATCAACGCTAAAAACCATGATTGGGAAGAACTTACTTCAGATAAAAAAGGGAATATCTATATTGGTGATTTTGGAAATAATTTAAACAAACGCAAAAATCTTTCTATTTTAAAAGTAAATAAAGATTCCTTAAACAATAAAGGGAAAATAGATATAGAACGTATAACTTTTCATTACCCAAACCAAAAAAAATTCCCCCCAAAGCAAAGTAAAATGCATTTTGATTGCGAGGCCTTTTTTCACTATAATGACAGTCTGTATTTATTTACTAAAAGCAGAGAGAAAAATAAATACGGGAAAACAAATCTTTATAAAATCCCAGCAACCCAAGGAGATTACGAAGCGCAATTCATTGCTTCTTTTAAAACCTGTAATGAATTACCTTGCTGGATAACAGCGGCAGACATTAACGATGATAATACTCAAGTTGCTTTGTTAACTCTAGATGCGGCATGGATATTTACTGAGTTCTCAGGAGACAATTTTTTTAGTGGTACCTCAACTAAGTATGCATTTAATTTTAACTCACAAAAAGAAGGTCTCTGTTTTAAGAATGATAGTACACTCTATATTACTGATGAAAGAACTTATGGTAGAGGCCGAAACCTTTATGAGTTTAAACTTAATTAGAATCCAAATCCTAGCTTGAAGGCCAAACGCAATCCATCATCGCTATTAAAAGCAGAAATATTTCCCGTTATCATATCTGCACCATTAAAAAACACACCACCACCTATCGAACTGTTCCAGGTATCAGAGTCTTGACTTTCCACCCAGACTCTACCGTAATCTACACCTCCATAAATACCAATATTTAGTGGTAACAATCCTGTTTTGATTTTACGTAAATTTAATCGAACATCAGTAGTTTGGTAAAAAGAGCTTTTACCTGTAAAGCGCTGGTTTCTATATCCACGCAATCCATCACTTGCTCCAATACTTGCGCCTTGGTAAAACTCAAAATCATCGCCTATGGTGACATGTCCTTTTATTTTGGTTGCCAAAACTAATTGTCCACTCGAAACCAATTTATAATCAAATGCCAAAGAAGGGATAAAATATCCAAAGCTCTTGGATGCTTCTAAATTAGATGTATAACCCATTTTAAAATTGACTTCCATTCCTAAAGTTGGATATGCTTTGTTATCTCTATTTTCATAAATATACGCTGCTTCTGCACCGGCAAATTTCTTTTTACTTTCCTCGCCATTTTCTACATAAAATGTATTGATAAATCGATTTTCGGTTTCTTCAACTTCTATAGATTCATAATTTAAACCAATTTTAATCTTAGACCCAATATCACCTCTCCAAACTAATGACGGCGCAAATCTAATCGTACTTAATTTTACACGGTTATAATCCCGATCAAAATTATCCTCATCATCAATATTTGGGTTTATAGTTTCATTTCCAAATCCAAAGAAATTAATACTATAATTCGGGCTTGTGAATTTTGCTTCCAAGTTCAAATTCCAATTCCCAACAACATTAGCAAATTCACCGTTATAAGAAAAATCAAAGCCTTCTGTAGCAAAATAAAAGGACCCTAAAAACACATGTTGTGATGTAAAAGGATTGCGCTCAAACCCATAGACAGTATATGTATTTGCTAAACCAATTTTAAATCCGTCATCTGGGTTTGTCCCAAACGAAGGTATTAACTGATTGGAGTTATAGGTTGGTTTTTTATAATCATATACATTGGTATTATAGTTGTCTGTGAGTTTCTTACTGCCCTTGTTAGAGGTAAACACATTAGTCTTCGATTTATAATCGTATAGCTTTACTTTACTTCCATTTTCAATAGTATAGGTGTCTTTGTTTTGCCCTCCAATTAGTCTTACTTTTATCAAGTTCTTGCCTTTTCCTGACACATTAAAAATGTCATCATCATCAAGACCATAAATCCAGATTTCTTTGGTGTCTAAAGCAGAATATACTCTTTGATGAAACTGTTTTCCTTTGTCTCCTTTTTGAATTCTATACCCTGTAACTTTCGTAGTTTGTCCTTGTCGCACTATATCAAACCAATCATCCTTATCGGTTCCTTTTATAATCGCATATTTATTAATTTCTCCAAAATAACTATCAGAAATCGATTGAAGGTTAGTGCGTCTTCCTATTAATTTTCGTTTAATTTCCTGAACTGTTTCATCATTTACTTCTTCAGGAAAAAATGTAAATGCGGTATCAATAACTGCATTTGATAAATTATTTTTAATATGAGTCACTTGTGCATTCCATATATTCCTATCTGATTTAGTAATCAGGGCCATATCTAAAGGATAGGGCTCCAAGTTGAACCATTTTGGGCTTTTCAATTCTTCATCATAGGATTGCATTAAACGCAACGATGGAATCACCTGAGTTGCAAAACCTAAAAGTGCACCGTCGGCCATAATTGAAAATGCCTGATCGCGATCACGTGGTACGGGTCTATAAATTGTCTTTTTTCCTTCTTTAAACTTTGCCCAACGCCATTGATCTTCATGTCTATCCCAATCACCAATTAGCATATCGAACAAACGCGCCCTTATGTAAGCCTTTTCATCTACTATATTGTCTTCATCTTTACGTAGTTTCTTTAATAAATCATGCGTACTAATTAATTCATTTGAATATCCAAATCCTGCATTATCTTCATGACCATCACCAGCACGTTCTTCAATCATATAAAGTTCGTCACCAAATTCATTATTAAAATCACCCAAAGTTTTTTGCTTCGGAATATAATAGAGTACGGGATTTGTATGATACACTCCAATAGCTTCTGATAAAGTTGCGATGGTAAAAGGGGCATAAGGATGTGATCCTGTAAATACATCTAGAAGCAACCCTTCTGTATAGGTATCCTTAAATTGCCCTTTTATATATTGATCTTTAAAGGCTACTGCTTGTAAATACTGAACCGCATTTTTCCGTAATGCACGCATCACATATTCCCGCCCTTCAGCATCTTCCAAACGTAATGATTTTGATTGGTGACCTCCGCCCTTTCTTACGGGTTTTAACCCTCCAAATAAGGTGTCTAAGTCAACCGTTGGAACATTTACATCTGTACTGAAATATTTCCGATACCGCTCACCCCACATTTTTTTAAAGAATCTTCCTTTATCAGTTTCTGCTTTTGTATAAATGGATGCTACTTTTTTATTTGGAAAAACAGATGATAGCTCTTGAGTTTTTTCAATTGCATTTGCGGTGAGTACTTCCGTCTGAAAAACTACCGCATTTGTTTCAGCTTCATAAAAACGCACATATGAAGACCCATCTTTAAACACATCCAATCTTGTATACCCCTGAGCACCATAGGAAAACTGTCCGCCTCCAACATTACGAGTTGGGGTTGTTTTAGAACCAGAACCACTTATAATTTGAGGTAAATTATCTTCAACTATATACTGTAAATTATGATCATGACCTGATACAAAAATCACCTTTTCATTATCCTGAGACAGGGTTACCAATCTTTTTTGAAATGTTCTATACTTTTTATTCTGATCATCAACCGTAGTTACACCACCTGCTTTTCTTATTACATTTTTTAGCGTTCCTAATACAGGAGTTGGCCACATATGACTTCCAAATGAATATTGTCCACCATGAGACCCATTTGTAAACATAGGGTGATGAAGCGCCACAATCGTAGTTTTTCCTCGTGCTTTTTTAATTAAACTTTCGTATTCTTCAAAAAACAGAGCTCTTGTTTTAATTTCACAATCATCATTAATTGTTGGATGCGCATCCCAATCTTCCATATACCACTGTGAATCAATAACAATTAAAACAATATCATCCGTGATTTTTATTTTTTCAATTGGGCAACCATTTTCAGGTAAAAACGTATTTTTACCTAAAGCCTTTTCAATATATTTTTCCTGACGTTCAAGTCCTTTTAGTCCTCCAGCATACCAATCATGATTTCCAGGAATAAAAACAGCATCTCCTTTAAACTCTTTTACGGCATCTGTTTGAACATTTAATTGATGCTCTGCGAAGGCTCGCTGTTCATGTCCTTTTTTAGGCAATCCTGCGGGATAAATATTATCTCCTAAAAACAAAGCTGTACTAAACTTTGTTGCTTGGGTTAATTCTACTTTAAAATCTTTTAAAGCTTCTGTTTGGGTTCCTATTGGTGAATTACCACCATCTCCAATTAAATAAAATGAGTGTGCTATTTGCTTATTATTTGGAAAGGTTTTACTATTGTTTACGTCTTTATATTGAGGATTATAGGTCGCACATGCATTAACGCATAAAACGACTAAAATAATAATGATTGCTTGGGTAAATCGCATACGATATAGAATATTTAACTAATTTAGTAAAAATAATTCTTTTAAACTAAATGGAAAACCTAATTATAGAAGTTGAAAAGCATGTGTCTTCTCTACTAAGAACCAAATTACCTCATACTTTTATATACCATAATTTGGGACACACACAACGCGTTGTAAAAAGTCTTTCCGAATTGATTGAAGGTGAAAACATTAGCGGAGATGCCGCTGAAAATTTGACACTTGCCGCTTGGCTTCATGATGTAGGTTACACTGTAGGCTGCAAAAATCATGAAGAAAAAAGCGTCAAAATAGCCAATGCTTTTTTAACAGAACACAATGTTCCTGAAGATAGAATCTCTAAAATTTCTGATTTAATATTATCTACTCAAATGAGTCATACACCACAAACTCATTTAGAAAAAATCATAAATGATGCAGACAATTCCCATTTTGGCAAAAAAGGATACTCTGAAATATGCGCCCTTTTAAGAGAAGAATGGGAACAATTAGACTATAAAAATTTTACAGATACCGAATGGACTCAGGAGAATATTACGTTCTTCACAAAGTATCATCGATTTTATACCGATTACGCTCTAGATAATTGGCAGCAAACAAAAGATAAAAATCTAGCTAGTCTTTTTAAAACTCGTAAAAAACAAAAGCAAGAGGAAAAGAAAGACAAGAAAAAAGAAGAGGAGTTTGCCTTTAAAAAAGACAAGGCCAAGCTTCCTGAACGGGGTATAGAGACCATGTTTAGGGTCACTCTAAAAAACCATATAACTTTAAGTAATATTGCTGATACAAAAGCAAATATATTACTTTCTGTAAATGCAATCATCGTGTCTTTGGTGCTCTCAAATTTAGTCTCCAAACTAGACAATCCTTCTAATGAATATTTAATTTGGCCAACAGAAATCTTTGTTTTATTTACAGTTATTTCAATAATTTTATCTATTCTAGCAACGCGTCCAAATGTTACTAGTGGAAAATTCACAAAGGAAGATGTGGCCAATAAAAAAGTAAACTTATTATTCTTTGGCAACTTTCATAAAATGAGCTTACAAGATTTTGAATGGGCCATGGGAGAAATGATGAAGGACAGGGATTACCTTTATTCTTCAATGAAAAAAGACCTCTACTTTTTAGGGAAAGTTTTAGATAGAAAATATAAAATTTTACGCTTAACCTATGCTGTTTTTATGATAGGCATTATAGTTTCCGTTATTGCCTTCGCCGTTGCTTTTCAAAGTTCTGGTATTGGTGTAAAACCTTAAAATATATTCTATTGATTGAAGACAAAGTTTTTAAGAATCTCAATTATTCCGAACACCATTTAGTAAAAGATGAATATGATAATTGTTCTTTTATTACTTGTGATTTTTCCAATTCAGATATTTCGAATATCACCTTTAGAGACTGTCAATTCACTGATTGCGACTTAAGCAATGTAAAGATGAAACACACCGTACTCAGTGATATTCAGTTTAAGAACTGTAAACTTCTTGGTTTACAGTTTAATGATTGTAATGATCTATTTATAGCTTTAGGATTTGAAAATTGCAGATTGGAGCTTTCTACTTTTTACCAACTCAGGCTTAAACAAACCCGATTTAAAGATTGTAATTTAACGAGTGTTGATTTTACAGAAACCGATTTAACACGGTCTACATTTCAAAACTGCGATCTTAAACAGACCATTTTTGAACGTACAATTTTAGAAAATGTAGATTTTGAGTCGGCGTACAATTTTTCTATAGACCCAGAAGTTAATCGCATAAAAAACGCTAAGTTTTCCAAAGAAAACATTAGCGGATTATTAAATAAATACAAGATTAAAATTAAGAATTAAGCCTTAATTTCTTTCATTAAGTCTTCATATGTGTAAAATTCTTTATCATCTTTATCCGTATGATACAAGACACTAACTCTTATCGCTTTTAACCCTGTTACGGCTTGTAAATCTTGAAGTTCGACAATTTCTACATCGGTATCCAAATAATGTTTGGATTGCAAGAATTTGATATATCGTAAATACTCAACCTCATCTTGTTTTTGGGAATACACAATACAAATTTTACCTTTCTCCGTAATACGAGTATTAGTGCCTTTGATATAAGCTTTATCAACACGTTTTTTCACTATTTCATAACGTGCATTGTAGGTTCCGTCAACATCAAAACGTTTTTCATCCATTCTAAAACTAATAGATAATGAGCTGTTAAATACCAAAATCATAGAAGCTACATCCAATTGAATAGGAAATTCATGTTGCATTTGATAATAGGTGTTTTCCATTTCGCACATCACCTGCAATTGCCACAATCTTAAATTGTATAAATAGATAGGGTTAAAACTATCTTCTTTGGTAATAGATTCCCCAATATACATATTATGTTCCACGCCATCCGTTTTAAAACGTTCAAAATAATGCGGATACATTTGTTGGGCTTCAACTTGTTTTTCATCTAACAACGAAGCCATTTTTTTATTGATTAAAGTAATGGTTTCGTCATAATTTTTTCTGTGTTTGTATAAGGCATTTAGATTACTATCTATGCTTTCAAAATACAATGCTAATTCTGACTTAACATCTTCATTATTTGAAAAATGCCCAAACAATGGTGTAATTTCTTTTTTGAAAAAATGTGAAATTTGCTGTTCACTATCTACTTGAAATTGCTCATTCAATTCTTTTAAATAGCTATTAATCTGAAAATTAATTTGCTCGTAAATTGGTAGAGGAGAAATATCAAATACTTTATCCACTACATTTTTTGCCAAGGTTAACTGGAGTGTTAAATCTTTTTGAGTTGCGTTATTTCTAGCAACAGAAGATCCCTTAATATCAATTTGCCCAAAAAGTGGGTATACATTTTCAAATGAAATTTCATTAAACGAAACTTGATTCCCTTTCATTTGTTCTCTAAGATAGCGTCTTGCTTCTTTTTCGAACTTCCAATATACGCTTGGTTCAATAGACGTACATTTTTGTTGTATAATGGCCTCTATAAAATTCTCATCTTCCCTCTTGTAACGCATAACGGCAGATACTATGTAAGGCATAACATCAACCAATTTATTTGCATTAATACTATTAAGTACTTTTGGCTTATCAGAAACAATTTCTAATATTCCATACAATTCTCCATTGTTAGAAATTGGAGCTAATATTGCACTCTTTATGCCCTGTTCTTTAAGGGCTTTATATTGTGGAGCTCTTCCTTTAGATAACTCATAAAACTTATCGACATCAGACACAGAATAAAACTCACTGTCGGTCAAAAGGGTTTTGTAAGACCCCACGCACAGGACAGAGTCACACGAGGCAATGTCCATACTATTTAACAAATAGCTCTCCATGCCATCACCATACACTCTTTCAAAGGAATCTTCATTACTATCATAAATTGAAAACCCTACTTTAAGGTCCTTAATATTGAATAAAGACCTAAATATTTCATGAAAATCATCCATGAATCCCTCATCTTTTTCACATTCATCAGCGATAAGACTAGATTTAATATTAGAAATAGACTGATCGTCGGTAACATCAAACATGTTTGATATTACAAATCCCTTCATAATATAACTGTTTGGCGGGAATTTTTCTTTCCATAACTCCAAATTATCGAAGTTATCTAAAAGCTCAAAATAGTCTTCCTCTGTTATTTTAATAGCCTTATCTGTTGGGATAATTTCTGTAAAATCTGCATTGTATAAAATCTTATAGTAACGCATTACGCCATTTGCGTCAGGAATTTCATAATAAAATGGTCGCTTAAAGTCAATCTTATAACCATAATGAAAATTCAAAATAATTGTACATGCAATCATATACTTATGATCCTCAGGCATATTTTTTATAGACAGTTCAAAATTTTCACCTGCCGTCTTAATAATACTTTTAAAACGCTTAGAGCTATTAAAAACAACATTTTCAAAAGGAACAGATGCCGCTTTAATTTCATTTTTAGTAAGAATTTCACTGAAGGAATCTTCTAATATAATGGCAATCTCCTTTTTATACGTTTCCAGTAAACCATAATCAGTAAACCCATCTCGTAACTCAGGAAACGGTTTTTGAGAATCTATAACGCGTTGTGCTTTAGCCGCCAAGAACTTATCTTCACTCTTTGCCATAGCTTCATACTGTTCAATAAGTTTATTAAAACTTATTTTTAGCAACATCGGAGATTCAAACTGATTATTTACTTCCATTTCAATTTTTAAATAGTCTACAAATTTACTAATAATTCTTATTAGTCGTACATCTTCACAATTTATAACAAGAATTAACTTTTAAAATTTATATAACTATTAACCTCTCTATACTAGAAGTGAGTCCTTAATTGTATTGACTTTCTATTATCGGCAATCTACATGCAAACAAGGTGTATGACAAATTATTATAATTAGTTTTGTTCAAAATTTAATCAAATTATAATACATTTTCTCAAATTCATCCACAACTACATGAAAACTAATCTACAAGTGTCCAATTGGTTCAGTTATGCCTTCAAATTGAAATCTGTACTGCTACTTTTTATCTTTTTAGGTATTAATCAATACATAACAGCTCAAACTGGGAATTACATCGTGGGTACTGGTGCAATGGCTAGTAAAACTTCCGATGATTATAACCTCGCTATAGGAGATTCTACATTGACTAATCAAGCAGGCAAAAATTATGTGCTTGCCATAGGCTATAGAGCTGGGTATAATAATTACAAAGAAGAAAACCTATTTATTGGATACGAAGCTGGATATACAAATACTACAGGCTTTGACAATATGTTCATAGGTTTTAGAGCTGGTTATTTTAACACCACTACTGGGGATAATACATTTTTAGGTAATGTGGCAGGATTTAATAACACAAATGGTGAAGATAATACGTATGTCGGCGAAAAAGCTGGAGCAAGAGCTACTACTGGAGATGACAATACCTTTATTGGAGCAACTGCAGGTCCAAGTACAATTTCTTCCTATGATCATAATGAGGTAGCAACAAATGATCCTGCAACAGGATCGGACAATACTGCGGTGGGCTCTGCAGCAGGAATTGAATTAACTACAGGTTATAGAAACACTTTTATTGGAACCCAATCAGGTAATGATGTTACAACTGGGTATTGGAATACTTTTGTTGGTGATTCTTCAGGTGTTGATGTTGGTGTTGGAAAAAAGAACACATTTATAGGGCAAGGCGCTGGTGCTGCTACAGAGCACGCTGATGAAAACACCTTTATTGGTGTAAAAGCAGGATGGGACAATAATAGAACTAATGAAACAGGTACTTCCGATAGAAATACTGCTGTAGGCGCTTATGCCGGTTATCGAAATAGAAATGGAGAAGATAATGTGGTTATGGGAGCTTTTGCAGATTTTCAAGACAATGGTACTGATGGAGTTACAGGTCAGGAATATAATGCCCGTAATGTTGTTATTGGAGCCTATGCCCGTATAGATGGAGCAACAGGATATGGCACAGGAGCAAATGATGCTATAATTATGGGATATGGGATAGATGGTGATGGTAGTGAAATCATAGGTATTGGTGCCGAAGCATCTATTAACGGGCAGCGCTCTATAGGTATAGGATTTAAAGCTAAAGCCAATGATAATGATGTTATTGTTATGGGACATAAAGCCTATACCAATACTAAATCTGATAGATCCATTGCTATAGGGGTTAACGACTCCATTTTTCATAGGGATGCCGTAACTATTGGTTACGATGCAAGTATAAATGGACAGTATAGTATAGGTTTAGGAAGAGAAAGCATAGCAGATACCAGTGCTGTTGCCATAGGGTATTTATCTAAAGCATTAGGACAATACACGATGGCTCTTGGAG
>Ga0105356_10005781_pt1 | contig 11678 bp, 9 predicted proteins | sample GOMGulsemesocosm_3_FD_83502 | JGI IMG/M metagenome (GOLD analysis project Ga0105356, IMG submission 83502) | Methane-oxidizing microbial communities from mesocosms in the Gulf of Mexico - GOM9D Gulf of Mexico | ecosystem: Environmental > Aquatic > Marine > Cold seeps | place: Gulf of Mexico...
AGTGATAGTAGTGAGTTATTGAAAAAAGTCACTATGCTTACTCTACGATTGAACAATGCTATAACAAGCAATAGTGCTTTGTTAACTCAAAAATCAAACCATCTTCAACATAGATTGGCGCAAGTTCATCCTGAGCAACAATTACTTGTACATCAACAAAAATCTGATGAATTAAACCTACGATTAATGCATGCAATCAAGCGTTCAATAGCGCAAGCAAAGCATCAGCCAAAACAGTTGCAACAACGACTTAATCGATTATCGCCATATAAACAGATTGCAGAATATCAAACTCAAGTTAAGCAGTTAACGCAACGGTTAGCCTATGCAAAACAAAGCAACTTACAGCATAAAAGTGAATTGTTTATTCATTTAATTGAGCAATTACAATTGGTAAGTCCATTAGCCACTATTGCTAGGGGGTATGGTGTTATTCGCAACACTGAACATAGCGTAATTAGTTCTATCACACAGGTATCTACAAACGATGAAATAAGTGTGCAAGTAACTGACGGCTCAATTAAGGCCAAAGTTATTTAACTTTCAGACCTTATAGTTTCAAGCAATAATTGACTGACTTGTTCATTACTTTGCGTATCAAACATCACACCAAAAGATAAGCCATCTTTTTGTTGCTTCAAATTACAAACAGCCCCCTTAAGTTTGAAATTACTACCACCTTGCTTATCACTTACAATAATTTCAATGGCTTTTTTCTCTGATAAAACTAATTTCTCACCATTAACAATATTTAATTGGCAACCACTAATCGATAAGTTGGTTATCGTTGTTTGCCAATAATTTTCATCTATTTTTACTTTGGCATTTATATCAGTTTCTATACGGATAGATGAACGCAAATTTTGTAAACCAACAGTACGAGGAAAATCCAGCACCATAATGCGAGATGGCATTTGTAAGGTTTGTTTAATAGAACTAACAAAAGCGAGCACGGCCCCTTCATGGCCTTCAATTAAACCACGAACAGTGATAGAAGCACCTTGAACTACATGCTGAGAAAACTTCCCTAATTTACTTGCTTCGGGAAATTGAATTAATACATATTTTTTAGGTAGGTAACCGATGAATGTTGTTCGGAATTTGGCACGCTGACCCGCGGGAGTTGCTATATCAATAGTGACCAACGAACCCGCATGAAGTAACGTTAAGTTGCGATCTAAGCGGGTTGCTGTATCAATATTTGTAGGTTTTTCAGCCATGAGCGTACAATTTTTAAAAAGGATTAAACCACACTAGCCAAAGAAGAAGTTAAAAGCAATAGCATTTGAGTATCAAGTAGCGGGTTACGAGCCATGAATAAAGAGCAGAAAAATGTACTCTTGCTTCGGAACTCGCTATTAATCAATAAAAACGATCACTTATTATCTTTATTGTAACCTTGAGTGGCTCTGGCCATTTTCTTCTGCTCGGTAAAAGTTAGCTTTTTCTTGCCTGCAAATGGATTAGAGGTTTCTCTAAATTCAATACGAATAGGTGTGCCCATTATTTTTAAAGATTTACGGTAATAATTCATTAAATAACGTTTGTAAGAGCTAGGTAATTTTTTCGCCAAGTTCCCATGAATAACAATGATCGGTGGGTTGTAACCACCAGCATGTGCATATTTAAGTTTAATGCGGCGACCATTATGCATCGGGGGTTGATGATCAAATGCTGCCATATCCAATATTTTAGTCACCATTGCGGTAGAAATACGCTTGGTAGCACTCACAAAGGCTTCTTCAACTGATTCATACAAATGACCAACACCTGTGCCATGTAAAGCAGAAATGAAGTGAATTTTAGCAAAATCAATAAAACCTAAGCGACGATCTAATTCCGTTTTAATTCTATCTTTAACATGGTCATCTAATCCATCCCATTTATTAACTGCGATAACTAATGAACGACCAGACTCAAGAATAAAACCTAGCAAACTTAAGTCTTGATCGGTAATACCTTCACGGGCATCAATAATGAGTAAACAAACATTAGAGTCTTCAATAGCACGTAACGTTTTAATCACTGAAAATTTTTCAACGACATCAGTAACATTTTTACGACGACGTATACCAGCGGTATCAATTAATGTATAAGCGCGACCATTATGCTCCATGGGAATATAAACACTATCACGAGTCGTGCCTGGCGCATCAAAAACAACGACACGTTCTTCGCCCAAAATACGATTAGTTAAGGTTGATTTACCCACATTAGGTTTACCGATAATAGCCAACTTAATGGTATCGTTTTCTTTTGGTGCTTCTGCAATTTGCTGCTCAAGTTCAGCTTCGCTAAGCTCATGTTCATAATCACCATCAAACTCACCTTCTTCTGCATCAACTACTTTAGGTTGACCTAGTGCTTCAATATGAGGAGTAAGTGCTAAGGTTAGTAATTGTGTTACACCACGACCATGCGCAGCGGCAATTTTATGAACCTCTTCACCAAGACTTAACGCATAAAATTCAGCGACAGCTGAATCGGCGTCTATACCATCGACCTTATTAGCGACGAGGAATATTCTCTTGTCTTGTTTACGTAAATAATCAGCAATACCATAGTCAGCTGAAGTCAACCCATCTCGGGCATCAACTAAAAACAGTACAGCATCAGCTTCTTCAATAGCCATTAATGACTGTTCAGCCATTAACGCATCAATTCCTTCTTCATCTCCATGGATGCCACCGGTATCAATAACAATAAAAGGATGTTCTTCAACTTCCGCTTTACCATATTGGCGATCTCGGGTTAAGCCTGGGTAATCTGCAACCAAGGCATTTCTAGAGCGTGTTAAGCGATTAAATAACGTTGATTTACCAACATTTGGACGGCCTACAAGGGCAACGACAGGAAGCATGACAACCTCAAAAAACTTCATTTTAAAATAAGTTACGGCCCCTCATGCGAAAGCATAGGAGCCGTATGTACATTTAGCGAGAACAGGACAACATGCTCCTGCGTTGTCTAATAATCTACTTCCATGTAGCGTATGTTCTCGCCGACTAAAAGCGGCGAGCTTACTGCTCAGCTTTTATAATTTTAGGTGTTTCGATAGCTTGCAAATCACCATCGCGTGATTGGCTATACAAAACATTATCAATCACCGTTGGCGTAGAGTGAATGCCACTACTATCAACTTCATGACGAGCAACAATTTCACCTGTATCTTGGTCTAACCAATGTAGGTAACCTTCAAAATCACCAACAACGACATAATCATCGATAACGGCAGGACCAGATACACCACGATTCACAAGCGCTAAATTACTCCAGCGCTCAATCCCATTTACTCTATCTAAGGCGTAAATGTGACCACGTAAATTTGTTAAGAAAATAGTATTACGATAAATTGAAATTTGACGATAAGATGAATATTGGCGTTTCCAAAGAATTCTGCCGCTTTTAAGATCGATAGCAGCAAAGTTACCTCGAGATGATACCGCATAAACTTTATCACCAAAAACTACAGGAGCAGAATCAACATCAATTACTCGCTCAAGCTCTGTTGAACCTGTTGGTTCACCGATGTCAATTGACCACCCTTGTTGACCATTATTTAACAGGTAAACATCTACTCCACCTTTGCCAGTGCCAATTAAAACACCACCAGAAGCAATTACAGGGGTACTAATACCTCGTAGCGTTAGTGCCGGAACATCTTGTTCTATTTTCCATATTTCTTCGCCGTTATCAGCGTTCAAGGCTTTCATAATGCCTGAAGCGGTGTTAACGACGACAACACCAGATTCTACCGCTGGTGCGTTGATAACTTCACCTTTAATGCTTACTTCCCAGGACAGTTCCCCAGTTTGTGCATCTAACGCATATACTTTGCCGTTTTCACTACCAATAAATATTTTATCCATCCCTGCAGTAGGGCCACCAGATAATAAAGCTGAAACTCGGCTATCCCAAAAACTACGCTCATTGTTACTATTGCTTAAATCAACTTGCCAAAGCTTTTTACCCGTTTTTTGATCAAAAGCAATCACTTCACCAGCTCGACTTGCACTATAAACTTTATCGTATGCAACAATAGGCTTCAGGCGTGAAAAATAATCATCACTGCCATCTCCGACACTTTTTTCCCATAACACTTTTGGCTCAAACTTTTGATCGAACTCTATTAGCTCAGCGGGTAAATCACTCGTATCTTCTTCATCATCAGTTGATGAGCATGCAAATAAAGTACTAGAGAACAAAAGCACGGCGAATACTTTAGCGTATTGACGAGCCTGTTTACCTAGAAAAGCATTACTTGTTTGTTTTTTAGAAAAAAGCATTCAATAACCTTATTTTACTTAGCCGCTGGAACAGTAGTTGTTAGATTAATAGCTGTAGCCAAATCATCTAACTTCATTTGCAAGTTTGGGCTGCTGGCTAAACCATCAGCGGCAATAGCCGCTTGATATGCATTACGAGCTAATTCTTTTTTATCTTGCAACAAGTAGCTGTCACCCTTTATTTCTTCAATTTCTGCCGTGAAAGATTCAGGTAAAGGTTTAGCTAATGTCGTTAAGGCTTGTTCGTATTGTTCTTGTTGAATTTGTACACGAGCTAAACGCAAGCTAGCAATACCTTTAATACCATCACTCGGAGCACTTTTAATTGCAGCCATTAATTGAGTTTGAGCGCTTTGCCAGTCTTTATTAGCTGCAGCTTCTTTTGCCAATGCTAATGCAGTTAATGAAGCATAACTAGTGTCTGAGTTTTCGGTAATAAATTTTTCAGCATTTGCACCAAAAGCCGCTTTATCTTTGACACTATTTTCTATTAATACTTGATAGCTATCTGAAATAGCTAATTCATCATCAAGCTTGCTGTCTTTATATAAATTAAAACCAATGAAACCGGCGAAACCTAAAGCAATACCGGCAATAATCATATTGCCATTTTCTTCCCAATAGCTCTTGATTGCTTCTACTTGCTGTTCTTCTGTTTGATAAACTTCCACTACATCACCTTGACTAAAAACTTTTAAATTAAATCACTTAACAAACTTGGAATTTTATCAAATGCCACGTTTTGCTGTTCTTGTTGTCCGCGTAAATATTTAACCATAACACTTTGTTGACTAATTTCATCATCGCCTAAAATTAACGCAATTTGAGCGCCTGATTTATCAGCACGTTTCAATTGTTTTTTCATATTGCCGCCACCACAGTGGCATTGCAAACGAATATTAGGCACTTGGTCACGCCATAGTTCAGCTAATTCATTCGCTTTAATTTGTGCGTCATCACCTAAAATTACTACATAAGCATCAACTTGAGGACGTACTTTAGCAACTGTTTCTATATTGCTTAGCATAAGTACTATACGCTCAATGCCTAAAGCAAAACCAAATCCTGGTGTCGCTTTACCGCCAAGCTGCTCAACCAATCCGTCATAACGCCCACCGGCACAAATGGTACCCTGCGCGCCAAGGCTTGATGTAACCCACTCGAACACCGTGCGATTATAATAATCTAATCCACGCACTAAACGTTCATTCAAAACGTAATTAACACCTGCGGCATCTAATCGCTGACAAAGACTAGCAAAATGCTCCTTTGTTTCATCACCAAAATAATCTGATAGTTTTGGTGCATCCGACAATGCTTCTTGCACTTGCGGATTTTTACTGTCTAACACTCTCAGCGGATTTGTGTGCATACGGCGTTTAGAATCTTCATCTAATAATTCTTCTCGCTCAGTTAGATAAATAACTAATGCATCTCTATAATTAGCACGCTCTTCATTGCTACCTAATGAATTCAACTCTAGTGTGACAAATTCATTGATGCCAAGTTCCCGCCATAAGCGAGAAGTTAACAAAATAATTTCTGCGTCAATGTCAGGTGTTGCAATTCCGAAGGCTTCTAGACCAAATTGATGAAATTGACGGTAACGCCCTTTTTGTGGTCTTTCATGTCGAAACATCGGTCCCATATACCAAAAACGTTGCTCTTGGTTATATAAAAGTCCATGTTGATTAGCGGCACGTATACAACTTGCTGTCCCTTCTGGGCGCAATGTTAAGCTATCACCATTACGATCATCAAAGGTGTACATTTCTTTTTCAACAATATCGGTCACTTCACCAATAGAGCGTTTAAATAATGCCGTTGGTTCAACAATTGGCATACGAATTTCGGCAAAACCATAATTACTGGCCACTCGGCACAACACTGATTCTACCATTTGCCAGATATTCGTTTCGCTTGGCAAGCAATCATTCATACCTCGAATTGCTTGCAGCGCTTTATTTTTAGCCACTTATCGTATCTCTCTTTTTCTTAAAAGTTCATTAATTTTACGCAGCGCACATTATACCGAATATGCAGTCATTCTCAAATGAGAGAATGATAAACCTATTAAATCAAGTTGAAGTTAATGGAGTTCATCACCATTAGTCGAGTGCTTTAAAATCAATTTGATTGCTTTGAGCTAAACGTTCGTTTATTGAATTTGCTTTTGCACGAATACGCTGTTCAAGTTGATCAACCAAGTCGGTATTATCAAAGCGTTCTTTCTGACGTATACCATCTAGATAATAACCACTTTTTTTATTACTACCCGTTAAGCCTAAATCTGAAACCATGGCTTCACCGGGGCCATTAACAATGCAACCAATAATTGAAACATCCATTGGTGTCATAATATCTTCAATCCGTTGCTCTAAGGCATTCACAGTAGCAACCACATCAAACTCTTGACGAGAGCAGCTAGGGCAAGCAATCAAATTAATACCTCGGCTGCGAAGTTTTAATGATTTTAAAATATCAAAGCCAACTTTAATTTCTTCAACTGGATCAGCTGCCAGTGAAATACGCAAAGTATCACCGATACCTTGTGCTAACAACAAACCTAAACCAACAGATGATTTTACTGAGCCAGAACGTAATCCGCCCGCTTCGGTAATACCAAGGTGTAGCGGATTATCAATTTGTTTAGCTAATAACTTATATGATTCTACCGCAAGAAATACGTCAGATGCTTTAACACTAACTTTAAATTGGTCAAAATTAAGTCTATCTAATATATCAACATGCCGCATTGCAGATTCAAACAACGCCTCTGGTGTGGGCTCGGTATATTTCTCTTGAATATCTTTTTCTAACGAACCTCCATTTACACCAATTCGTATTGGTATATTTTTATCTCTAGCACATTCAACAACACTACGAATTCTATTTTCATTGCCAATGTTACCAGGGTTGATACGCAAACAATCAACGCCATATTCGGCAACTTTCAAAGCAATACGATAATCAAAATGAATATCAGCAACTAAGGGGACTTGTACTTGCTTTTTGATTTCACGAAATGCTTCGGCAGCGTTCATCGTTGGTACGCTCACGCGAACAATATCAGCACCAACGGCTTGAAGCGCTTTAATTTGCGCAACAGTAGCTGCTACATCTGTTGTTTGAGTATTCGTCATAGACTGAACAGTAATAGGTGCATCACCACCAACAGGAACATTACCCACCATAATTTGGCGAGATTTACGGCGAATAATTGGAGATTCTTTAAACATAATTTTTACAAACTTATATTACAAATAACTATAAACTTAGCGGCAAGGTAAACTTAGCAATATTGCCGACATTAAACTCAGACATATCAATAAGCTGACCGTTAAAAACAATAGCGGCTAACTCGGGTTTTCCTAGTGTGATTTTCAATGGAGCTATACCGGTAATAGTCATCACATAACCTGACTTTTTAACACCCCAAGCAATACGTTCGCCTGTGGCATCAAAGATATTAACCCAACAATCACCTGAAAAGGTAAATACAGCCGTACTTAAATCAGTAACTGGCTTTTGATTTTCGTTAGAAACAGCGCCAAGAGTAACCTCTGCTAGTTTTACCGTTTTAGGTTCAACAGTTTTAGGGACAACAATATTTTGACTACTAATTTCTTGCTGTTGTGATTCATTAGTTGGCAATAATGTTGTTAACTCTTCCTCTGGCTTATCACTGATTAATGGCGTACTTTCTGGCTTAATCGCTAACACTGTCAATTCGGTTTTATTCTTCTCGCTCAAACTAGGGGGTTGAACTATAGGAATATTTTGTTCTTCAGGAGCGCTCTCTTCAACAGTTTGTTTTGGCTCTTGCTGCCACCACAGTATCATTAAGCCACATAATATGGCGGCAATAAAGTAACTAAGCCACATTAATCGACTATGCTCGGCTTGTTTTTCTGTTAAGTTAGAGAAGCTTTGCATTTCACTTCGTTGAACTTCGGCAACACCAAGCATGTCATAAGCACTCATTACTTCATCAATATCTACATTAACGAGTTTTGCATAACTACGTAAATAACCTCGATTAAAGGTCGCTGGTAATTTTTGATCAAATAAATCTTGTTCAATGCTTTGCACTAAACTCTTTTTAAATTTCAATTTTTCTGTGACATCATCAACACTAAGCGATAATTTTTTTCTCGCTTCACTTAACATTTGACCGGGGCCAACCACCTCCATGTCCTCACTAAGTTCATCAAGCGCTATGTTATTTGCAGATTCTATTGATTTTTTACTCATCTATTGGTTCACCGACTTCGGGTTTTCTAAAAAGATTATATCTTTAATATGAATCTTTTGATTTTTTGAAATTTTATTCCATCGGCGCAATGCTTTAAGTTTTATATTATAGTTAACCGAAATGTTATACAAAGTATCTCCTTTTTTCACTACGTGAAAATCTGGGAACTTTTGTGGGTGCTCTTTTTCTGCAAGTTTTGATTCTTCTATTACTGTTTTTATATTTTCTGCAGTAACTTCCTCAGCTTTCATTTCTATTGCTTTGGCTTTCTCAGTTTTAGGTGAATTGACTACCAATGTGCGCTTTTCTTGATTACTCTCTTTATTTGGTAATTTGACTATTGTCTTTTTTTCACCAGAATTAACAGCCGGTGCAGTGGTTGACTGAACTGTTGATAAATCAGTTTTATTGGTTTCCTTTTCAACAATAACAGCGGCAACTACAATTTGCTTCTGCGCTTGAGCATGAGTTGCTGTTTTAGGCTCTGCTGTTACTGTATTAACTTTTTTTGGTGACAATTTAACTATACGTTTTTTAGGTTTAGTTTCTGTGTTTGTAGCTTGAGATAATTGATATCTTTTAGCTAGATTATCTGCCTCTATAAGCTCAAGTTCATTGAGTATATATTGCTGAGCCTCCCACGATTGAGGGTACATTTTCACCAACATAGTGCCGTAATTTTTTGCGATTTTACGTTGCCCAAGTTTATAATGCACTTTATAGGACAATGCTAAAGACTGAGAAGTAAAACGGCGAGTCACTTTTTCAAAACGTTGTTCAAATAATTTAGCTTGTTTGTAATCCCCCATAGCATATTGTAAACGTACCATTTGCAATAATGTAGAAGAGCTACTAGGACTGTGTAAAATAGCTTTATTCAAATACATTTCTGTTTTAACAAAGTCATCTTTTTGCAAGAAGCAAGACGATAAGTTTTCATAGCTTTTTGCAACTAAAATATAGCTCGGTACTGCAATAGCTTTTAAAAGTTGCTTTTCTGCTGCCTCAGTATTATCTTGTCGACACAAATATACGCCATAGTTATTTAAGGTATCTGCATCATCACCTTTTATCGACAGCGCCTTTTCGTAAGACTCTATGGTTAACTTGTGTTCGCCAACCGTTTCATAATAATGAGCAAAAGCCGTATATACCTGCACCATATCAGGCGCAAATTTTTTCGCTTTTTCTAAATTCTGTTTAGCTTGGGGCATATTGCCCATTTTTAAATAACCTAAACCTAACGAAATACGTGTTGCTGCCATGTCATCTCTATTGGCTTGATTTTTAACAACAGGGGTATCGTCATTTTCATAATTCTGTGTAACACATCCTGATAAAAGAACAAGCAGCAATGCCAAAGTGGTAAAAACAGCTCGTTTTGTAATTAAGTATTTATCCATAATATGTTGAACTTGCTTCATTAGTTTTATTTTTATTTAACGTGTTTTTGATAATAGCGCGATCAGACTATCTTTACCGAAATTTCGTCAGCTTTCAGCTGTTTTTTTTCAGTATGAGGTTTTTTTAGCTCTTGGGTACGCTTAGTTCGATCTATAACATCCCCTGCTAACTGTCCACAAGCAGCATCAATATCTTCGCCACGAGGTCTTCGCGTTATTACCGTTAAACCGTAGCTTTGCAATACTTTATCAAACCTATCAATACGAGAATTACTTGGACGCTTATAAGGAGATCCGGGGTATGGATTGAATGGAATTAAGTTGATTTTGCTAGGTAAATCTTTTAATACGTGCGCCAAGGCATGGGCTTGTTCGGTAGAATCATTCACATGATCAAGCATCACATATTCAATAGTCGCCTGTTTATTAGCCTTTGAACCATCAATATAACGACCTGCAGCAGCTAAAAACTCTTCTAATGGGTACTTTTTATTAATAGGCACCAACTCATCACGTAAAGCATTGTCTGGCGCATGAATAGAAATAGCTAAAGCACAGTCAATTTTTTCTTTAAGCATATCAAGAGCAGGCACAACACCCGAGGTACTTACCGTAACTCGACGTTTAGATAGGCCGTAACCTAAATCATTAAGCATGGTATCAAGCGCAGGAATAAGGTTTTTCATATTCAGTAATGGTTCGCCCATTCCCATCATCACTATATTGGTAATAGGACGCTTACCCGTAATACGTGTAGCGCCAATATCATTTGCTACACGCCATACTTGACCAATAATTTCGCTCATTGACAAATTACGGTTAAAACCTTGCTGGGCAGTTGAACAGAAAGTACATTCAAGCGCGCAACCTACTTGTGATGAAACACATAAAGTAGCGCGATCATTTTCAGGGATCCACACGGTTTCAACTTCTTGGCCGCCTTCTAAAACAAGGGCATATTTAATAGTGCCATCTTTCGATACCTGCTTTTGTGAAATTTCAGGTGATTTAATTTCACAATTTCGCTGTAATTTTTCCCTAAGCTTTTTATTCAAATTTGTCATTTGTTCAAAGTCAGAATAACCAAAATGATAAATCCATTTCATTATTTGATCGGCACGAAATGGTTTTTCGCCAATTTCAGCAAAGTATTCACGCAAGCCTTGGTGATCAAGGTTTAATAGATTTATTTTAGCGCTTTTTTTGGCAACTTCTTTGGCGATAGGGTCACTCATACAACAAACTCTCACAATTTATACAGAAAAGAACAGGAAAAGATAAATAATACCAAGTGAAGTAATTGATTGAACACTTGGTACAAGATCGCGAATTGTACACTTTTTATGCAAAAACCGCAATTTCACCATCAAGGTAAAAACACAAAAGGATTTTACTGAGCAATCAGTAAAATCCTTTTTTTCGTAGGCCAGAATTAACTCTAGCAATGTAGCGCAATAAATTACGCTCTACAAATTAACGAGTACGGCTACAAATTTCATCATCGCTAAAGAAGTAAGCGATTTCACGTGCAGCAGATTCTAAAGCATCAGAGCCGTGAGCAGCATTTTCGTCAATGCTTTCAGCAAGATCAGCACGGATAGTACCAGCTAAAGCTTCAGCTGGGTTAGTAGCACCCATAATTTCACGGTTTTTAAGAACAGCGTTTTCGCCTTCTAAAACTTGAACCATTACTGGACCAGAAGTCATGAATTCAACTAAAGCACCAAAGAAAGG
>Ga0105356_10005783_pt1 | contig 11669 bp, 9 predicted proteins | sample GOMGulsemesocosm_3_FD_83502 | JGI IMG/M metagenome (GOLD analysis project Ga0105356, IMG submission 83502) | Methane-oxidizing microbial communities from mesocosms in the Gulf of Mexico - GOM9D Gulf of Mexico | ecosystem: Environmental > Aquatic > Marine > Cold seeps | place: Gulf of Mexico...
CGACGACCTATTCCTTGAAAGTTGCTTAGCGCATTAACAATGTCTTGGTCGCTAATTCCGTCTTCCATTGATACTGCTATCGCCGCCATCGCATTTAAGACGTTATGACACCCCGGTAGATTCAATTTAACCACTAACGGCTCAACACCATGACGATGTAAGGTAAACTGCGAGCTATTAGCATGTTGGGTAAAGTCGCTAGCGCGTAAATCTGCCTGTTCACTGAAACCATAGGTGATGGTTTGACGTCCTATCCGCGGTAATAATTTCTCCACCACAGGATCATCGATACACACCACCGCTAAACCATAAAATGGCAGGTTATGCATAAATTCGATAAAGGTATCTTCTAACTTACTAAAATCACCTTGATAGGTATCCATATGATCTGCTTCTATATTAGTGACGACAGCCACCATAGGTTGCAGATGCAAGAATGAGGCATCGCTCTCATCCGCTTCGGCGATTAAGTAACGACTCGAACCGAGTTTAGCATTGGTACCAGAACTGTTTAGCAGTCCGCCGATGACATACGTAGGATCGAGTCCAGCATGACCAAAAATACTCGCGATTAGCGACGTAGTGGTGGTTTTACCATGCGTACCAGCGACTGCAACACCGTGACGAAAGCGCATCAGCTCAGCCAACATTTGCGCCCGTTGCACAATCGGAATACGCAACGCTTTAGCTTTAATAATCTCAGGATTTTTCTCATCAATTGCGGTGGATACCACCACCACACTCGCATCGATAACCTGCTCGGCAGCATGACCAAGATAGACAATTGCGCCCAAATCGCTTAAGCGCTGGGTCACTCGATTACTCGATTGGTCTGAGCCACTAATCACATAGCCTTGGTTGGCTAATACTTCGGCAATACCGCCCATACCTGCGCCGCCTATGCCAATAAAATGGATACGCTTAACACGACGCATTTCAGGAACTTGCATGCGTAATTGGGTTGGTTTATCGCCGTTTTTTTCGCTCATCAGTTACTGCTCTATATTATTCATTGTTGATTGTTGTCCCGCCAGCATGGCGCAAACTTGCGCTACCTGTTGACCGGCATCTACTTTCGCCAAATGGCTTGCCGCACTAGTCATTTTTTGCAGTGTCTTAGGCACTATCATTTTTTGCAATTGTTGCGCTAAGCTGGTTGGCGTCATCTGTGCCTGGACCAAGATAACGGCCGCCCCCACTTGGCTTAGTATCGCGGCGTTCTTCGTTTGGTGATCATCCACCGCATAAGGCAATGGCACAAAAATAGCAGGAATTCCTAATACCGCAATTTCTGATACGGTTAACGCGCCAGCACGGCAGACCACTACATCGGCCCATTGATAAGCGCTTGCTATATCGTCAATAAAATCCACTACTTGAGTATCACTGCGCTGGGCATAAGCCGTCGTCACTTGGTCACTATTGCCCTTGCCCGTTTGGTGTCTAATGGCAATGGCATCATCACTGAGCAACGCCATTGCCTGTGGCAATGTCTCATTGAGCACTTGTGCGCCAAGACTGCCGCCCACCACTAACAAGTTAGTCATTGGTTTTGGCGTAAAGTTTCGTGTGCCTAAGGCAATAATGTCATGACGCACCGGGTTACCCACCACACTTGGCTGATGCTGCGATAACGCGCTATCAAAAGCAACCATCACCTTATCGGCAATCTTAGCCAGATAACGATTAGTGAGCCCGGCGACAGCATTTTGCTCGTGCAACACCAGTGGCACCCCACACCATTTGGCGGCAATGCCGCCCGGACCACTGGCAAAGCCGCCCATGCCTAAGACCACATCCGGTTTAAATGCCTTAATAATCTTGCGCGACTGCCACACCGAACGGATTAACTTAAAGGGTGCCTTAAGCAAGCGTACAATCCCGTTACCGCGTACCCCTTGGACATCGATAAAGTTAATCTTTATGTCATGCTTAGGCACCAACTGTGCTTCCATCCGCGTGGCACAGCCAAGCCATTGTACTTGCCAACCTTGGTCGATTAATATTTTTGCCACCGCAAGCCCAGGAAACACATGGCCACCAGTGCCACCAGCCATCACCAATAAACGCTTTGGTTTAAGATCAGCAGTCATTAGTTGACCCCTCTTTTGGTTGCTTGAACGCAGGCAAGGCGGCGCTCATGATCGATTCGTAATAATAGTGCCATCGCTAGCATCATCGCCCACAGGCTACTACCACCGAAACTAACCAAGGGCAGCGTTAGGCCTTTGGTCGGCAATATGCCGCTAGCTGCGCCCATATTAACCGCCGCCTGAAAACTCAACCACATGCCGATACCTAACGCTAAATACCCATTAAAATAGTGTTCACAGGCTAATGACGCCTTGCCAATAAACAACGCCCGCAACGCTAACACCAATTGCAGACCCAGCAAGATAATAACCCCAACTAGCCCCGTCTCTTCCGCCCAAATGGCAAAGATAAAATCGGTATGAGCCTCGGGCAGATATTCAAGCTTTTGAATCGAATTTCCCAGCCCTTGGCCAAACCAATCGCCGCGCCCAAAGGCCATCAACGACTGGGTCAATTGATACCCTTTACCAAAAGGATCTTGCCACGGATCTAAGAATGAGGTTACCCGTGCCATACGATATGGCTCTAAGATAATTAGCCCTACCACCACACTGATGCCGGTTAAAATTAGGGCAAAGAAGTCACGTATCTTAGCGCCGGCCAGAAATAACATGCCAACCGTGGTAACAAACATCACCACCACCGTACCAAGATCTGGCTGCTTTAGGATGAGCGCGGCCAAGATAACAAATACCGCCAAAGGCTTATAGAAGCCTTTCGCGTGTTCGGTTACTTCGTTGTGACGGCGCACGATGTAAGATGCTAAGTAACCAAAGAAGGCTAACTTAGCCAGCTCCGATACTTGAATATTAATTGGACCAAAGGATAGCCAGCGTTGACTACCGTTGACGGTCTTGCCGATCAGCAATACCAATGCAAGCCCTAAGATAGCGCCGACCAACAGCATGCCACTGTGTTTTTGCCAATGTTTCATTGGCACCTGCAAGCCAACAATCATGATCACAACACAGCCAACAATGTAAAATACATGTCGCTGCATGAAATGAAATGGATTGCCGGTTAAGCGCTGCGCGGTTGGCATAGAGGCAGAAGCTACAATCACAAAACCGATCAAAAGCAAGGAGCATACGAGCGCAAACAAGAAGCGATCGTAGAGTTGTGCATGTTTGGGCTTGCCCTGACCACGAATTTCGTGCCAAATCGCCGAAAATGACGCGGGGAAAAAATTAATGCTACTACTCGACATACAATCCCTCCACCGCGGCAATAAAGGCATCGCCTCGCGCCATGTAGTTACTAAACATATCCAATGATGCGCAGCTTGGTGACAACAGCACGGTATCGCCGGATTCGGCGTAGCTGGCGGCTAGTCTCACCGCCTGTTCAAGCGTATCTTGACATTGCGCTGTGGCAAAAATATCGCAAAACAGCTGCTTATCACGTCCAATCACGATCAGCTCACTAACATAGCTGGAAAAAGGCTCGGCTAATGGGGTTAAGTCACCGCCCTTAGCATCGCCACCGGCGATAACAATGAGCTTACCTGGACTATCTTTAAGTCCATTGAGCGCCGCTAAGGTCGCGCCAACATTGGTGGCCTTTGAATCATTAAGCCAAACAATGCCATCATCTGTTGGCACTCTCGCGCAGCGATGCGCCAGACCGGCAAAGGTTCGCAATGTCGCAAGCATCGGGGCTAGGGCTAAGCCAACCGCGCTGCCAAGTGCCAACGCCGCCAATGCATTAAGTTGATTGTGCTGCCCGATCATCGCCAGTTCATCACTAGCGATTAAGCGCTCGTCACCGCGATAAAGCGCCCCTTCAAACAGCCCATAGTCTTGCGCGTATTGCGGATTATCAATGCCAAAGGACAGTTGCTTGGCTGCTCGTGGCGGCTGGGTTAGCGGATCTTGACGGTTAAACAAGGCCAGTTGTGCGGAGGTAAAGATGCGCTGCTTGGCTCGGGCATAATCATTGATGTCGACATAGCGATCCATATGATCGTCGCTAATGTTGAGCACAGTAGCCGCGCACAACTTGAGCCGATGCGTTGTTTCCAGCTGAAAACTCGACAATTCAACGACAAATAGTTCGATGCTTTTATCTTGTAGCCCGTCCAACACTGGTAGCCCAATGTTACCGATGGCTAAGGTTTTCACCCCGGCGTTGTTGGCCATGTCACATAACAGGCTAGTCACGGTTGTTTTACCGTTGGCGCCAGTAATGCCGATAACAGGAACCTTAACAAAATGAGCAAACAACTCGACATCGCCCCAAATAAGCACGCCATTGTCGCTTGCTTGCTTAATCGCCCCTTGCTTAATCGTAATACCAGGACTGACTAACAGCAATTGATGTTGACTCAAAACATCGCCATCGAGCGGCCCTAGTTTAACGCTGTCATGGGCCGGCAGTTGGCTAAGATCAAGTTGTTCACGAGTATCATAGAGATGCGCACTAATGCCTTGTTGCTTTAAAAAACGTGCGCAAGAGCGTCCTGTGAGGCCAAGGCCAATCACAGCCACGTTGTTAATCTCTTGCCCGTTTAATATCATCGCTGTTATCTCACCTTCAAGGTGGCCAAGCCAACAAGCACTAGCACCAGCGAAATAATCCAAAAACGCACAATCACTCGCGGTTCAGGCCAGCCTTTAAGCTCATAATGATGGTGAATAGGTGCCATCTTGAAGATGCGTTGACCGCGTAATTTATAACTACCCACCTGTAAAATCACCGACAACGTCTCCATCACAAATACGCCCCCCATGATCACCAGCAAAATTTCCTGGCGCACTAACACGGCAACGATACCCAGACAGGCGCCGAGCGCTAATGAACCAACATCCCCCATAAATACCTGTGCTGGGTAGGTGTTAAACCACAAGAAGCCAAGTCCGGCACCAAAGATGGCTAAACAGAATACGGTTAATTCACTGGTTAAAGGAATGTGGGGTAAATTAAGGTAGCCTGAAAAGTTCGCATTGCCGGTGATATAAGCAATGATACCTAATGCGCCAGCCACCATGATGGTCGGCACAATAGCTAACCCGTCGAGACCGTCGGTCAAGTTGACCGCATTACTGGTGCCCACTAGCGTAAAGTAGACCAAGGCGATATAGAGTAGTCCCAGTTGCGGCATCACATCTTTAAAAAACGGCACAATCAATGCTGTTTCTGCGTCAGTTGCTGCATTAGCGTATAGAAAGCCCGCCACCACAAGTGCGATAGCCGACTGCCAAAAATATTTCCAGCGCGCGATTAGGCCGGCGCTGTCTTTGCGAATCACCTTGCGATAATCATCGATAAATCCGATGGCACCAAAGCCGCATAAAACAAACAGCACCACGAGTACGTAGTAATTGCTCAAATCGGCCCACAACAAAGTGCTTAACGTGATAGCCCCTAGGATCAGCAAGCCACCCATGGTCGGTGTGCCCGATTTACTCAAGTGCGACTGAGGACCATCGGTGCGCACCGTTTGGCCAATTTGCATGCGCTGCAGATAGCGAATAAGTTTAGGGCCCATCCACAACGAAAAGATTAACGAGGTCAGCGCCGCTAAGATGCTGCGAAACGTCAGGTATGAAAAGACATTAAAACCTGAGATAAATTGAGTTAAATATTCGGCCAACCACACTAACATTGGTGTACCTCATTAATTTTATTATTATTTTTGATAAATTCCACTACTTCTTCCATTCGGGTACTACGAGAACCTTTGGCCAACACCACTACTTTTTGCGGTGTTAGCGCTATTAACTGCTGCTCCAAGGCATGATTGAGCTGCGCCTTATCATTAAAATGCAGATGCTTACCTTGAAAACCTCTACCATAATGATGACTTAAGCTACCGAAAGTCATCAATATATCTATCTTATTTCGTTCAACCACCGGTCCAATTGACTGATGACTACTGACGCCGTACTCGCCTAACTCGCCCATATCCCCTAACACCAATATCTTGTCACCTGAGTATTGCGCAAGGAGCTCGATCGCCGCAGTAATTGAGCTAGCATTGGCATTGTAGGTATCATCGATAACCGTCAACGTTGGACTAACCACAATCACATTTAAACGCCCGTTAACCGCCTGCATGTTAGCCAGACCTGTCGCAACATCGGCTAAATCAACCCCGATGGCTAACGCGGCGGCGCTGGCAGCCAGTGCATTGGCAACATTGTGCAGGCCCGGCAAGGCTAAGCTGATCGCCAGCTCACCGGCTGGTGCGTGCAGCATAAAATGCGCGCAGCCGTGTTCATCTAAACTGACCTTTGCGGCATAGACATCATTAACCTTTGATAAGCCATCATCTTGAGAAACATGATAAAAGCGCGATATTTTACGCTGTTGGTTAGACAATTGCCACCGCGATGCATAATTACTGGTGCCATCAAAAATGGCAGTGCCAGATAACGCCAAATGATTAAATATTTCACTCTTTGCCTCAACCACACCATCGATGCCACCAAAGCCTTCAAGATGCGCCGCGCCAATGTTGGTAATAATGGCTACATCGGGGACGACTAAGCCACCGCTATAGTCAATTTCGCCGACATGGTTGGCGCCAAGTTCGATCACCGCAATATCGTGCTCTCTGGTCAAGCGCAATAAAGTCAGCGGCACGCCGATATCATTGTTGAAATTGCCGGCGGTGCTCAATACATTATGCTGGACTGCGCAGATAGCACTGAGCATCTCTTTAACGGTGGTCTTGCCACAGCTACCGGTGATCGCCACTTTTTTGGTCTGGCTAAGCCGCGCAATCAACGCGCCAAGCTGCCCTAACGCTTCCCGCGTGTCGTCGACAATTAGCTGGCCGAGTGCATCGCTGTGCTCGCCACTATATTCTCGCTTGACGATGAGTGAGGTAGCGCCGGCGACAATAACTTGTCCCAGAAACTGATGCGCGTCAAAATTCTCGCCGTATAACGCGATGAAACAATCTCCAGCATCAACTTGCCTCGAATCGGTGACCACTTGGGTAATTTCGACATCGGGTCCAACGTGGCGCCATCCTAGTTCGCTGGCAATGTACGATAGCTTAACCGTAATCATAAATAGCCCTCTACTAACGACTTTGCCAAGGCGCGCTCATCATAAGCGAGGCGTTTACCATCGATGATTTGGTAATCTTCATGTCCTTTGCCAGCGAGCAATACCATGTCACCGCATACTGACTCTTTAACCGCCTGCGCTACCGCTATGCGTCGATCCCCCTGAATATTAATGGCCCCTTGGTCATCGATCCCTTGCAACATATGCGCGAGAATTTTAGAGAACGGCTCGCTGCGCGAATTATCTTGAGTGATCATCACTTTATCGGCATGCAATTGGGCAATTTTAGCCATTAAGCTGCGCTTACTATTATCGCGATCGCCGCCACAGCCAAATACCACGCTCAATGTGCCATTGCAATGGCGACGCAACGCCAGCAGCGCTTGTTTGAGCGCATCTGGGGTGTGTGCATAATCAACCACCACGGTGGGTGAATTACCCGCTTGAAAAACATCCATTCGCCCCGGCACAGCATTAAGCTGCGGCGCTAGGTCGAGCAATTGGCTTAAATCCTCACCACAAAGGCACAGTACATTGAGCGCAGTTAAGAGGTTGTCGAGGTTAAATTGTCCCAGTAGCTTGCTATTAAGCTGACCCAGACCAAAGCTAGCGTCAATTTTTGCGCTGATCCCTTGCGCGCTATAGCGAACATCGCTGGCGAGCAGATATTGACTGGCGTGGGGTAACTTTTGGTTAAAGCTGCTCAGTGGATTGCTATAATCCCATGTTTGCGCCCAACCAAGGGCCGTGGCATCGTTACCGTTAAGCACTGACTGTTTGGTATATTTCGCGCTAAAGAGCTGTCGTTTGGCTCGAGCATAGCTGGCCATATCACCATGAAAGTCGAGATGATCTTGGCTAAGGTTGGTAAAGGCCGCAACATCGAAGGTAATGGCTTTGACGCGACCTAATTCAAGACCGTGAGAAGAAACTTCCATCACCACAGTCTGCGCGCCTGACTCTTTAGCCAACGCCAGATGAGCGATTAAATCGATAGCATTTAGGGTGGTATTTGGACTCGCAACTAGCTGACCGGCTAAGCCGTTGCCTAGGGTGCCCATGCTATAGGTTTTGTGTCCGAGCAGGGTCAACCATTGGCTGATCAGCTGTGTTACCGTGGTTTTACCGTTGGTACCGGTGATCGCAATCATCTGCATGTGTAACTGCGGATGATTGTAAAAAACACTGGCGATTTGCGAGAGGCGTTGTTCAAGATTGGCCAGATAGATAATCGGCACCGCGCCATCATTATCGATATAACTATTGCCCTGCGCTACTTCGCAGAGTATCGCAACGGCGCCTTGGTTTATGGCCTGCTCAATATAGAGGCGGCCATCGGTATTGCTACCATTAAGCGCGACAAAGACACTACCCGATTTAACGTGGCGTGAGTCCAAGGTCAGCCCGGACACCTTAACCTGAGCGATTTGGCTAAGGTGTTGCTCGTCGACAAGATCCGCCAACAGGGTCGTTAGATCTTGCTGGTATAATTTATTGCTCATTGAGGCTCCAGTTTGTAGGAGGGGTCGATGCCTTCAATTGGGCAACGCTGAGCGGCAGTGAAACAGTTTTGCTCGGGGCAACATTGAGTAATTGCAAGGCACCGGTCGTGACTTTGGCAAAGACAGGCGCGGCCACATCACCGCCATAGTATTTATCGCCTTTCGGATCATTGATGATAACGACCGTCACAAGCCTTGGATTATCAATCGGCGCAATGCCGGCAAATGACACCACATAATCATCACCGTAACCACCCCTTGTCGCCTTTCGCGCAGTACCGGTTTTACCTGCCACGCGATAACCACCAATGCGCGCCTTGATGGCGGTGCCGCCTGCTTTGGTTACCCCTTCCATCATTTGCAACATTGCGTTGGCCACTTCGGATGAAATCACTTGCTCTCCCTGCGGCGGCTTATCGAGCTTTAATATCGAAATCGGGTTAGCCCGACCTTGATTGGCAATCACCGAGTACGCCTTGGCTAATTGTAACGGCGTTACCGCAAGACCATAACCAAACGATAGTGTAGCGATTTCAAAATCTGCCCAGCGGCTTCGCTCACTCAGTACGCCAGCGCTTTCTCCCGGCAGACTGACATTAGTACGAGAGCCAAAACCCAGGTTATAAAAACTCGAAAGGAAGGTCTGTTTCGGCACAGAGAGTGCCATACGGCTTACGCCAACATTGGAAGACTTTGAAATAATAGTCGCGACATCGATTTCACCAAGATTGCGCGAATCGCGCACGCGATTTCCGCCCAAACGATACCAGCCAGGGCTAGTATCAATCACCGAGTCTGCTTTAAACTCACCAAAATCGAGCGCCGCCATCACGGCTAATGGTTTAATAGTCGAGCCTGGCTCAAACATATCGGTGATAGCGCGGTTACGGCGTTTGTAGGCGCTCATGGTACGGCGATTATTGGGATTATATGATGGGGTATTCACCATCGCTAGGATTTCGCCAGTCTTAACATCGAGTACCACCACACTGCCCGAGGTTGCGCGGTGAGTTTCGGTGGCTGTTTTGAGTTCTTTATAGGCAATGGCTTGGATGCGTTGATCTATACTGATCATTACATCATTGGCGTTTTCGCCCTCCTCTACGGTGTTTAGACGTTCAACGACCATGCCATCACGTGACTTGCGCACCTTACGTTTTACCGGGCTGCCGGTAAGCCAATCGTCAAAACTGCGTTCGATGCCATTTTGGCCTTTATCATCGATATTGGTAAACCCCACCACATGAGAAGTGATCTCTCCGGTCGGATAATAACGGCGCGAGGATGCTTTAAGGTAAATACCTGGTATTTTTAGTTGTTTGATGTAATTGGCTTGAGCCGGTGAGATCTGGCGTTTTAGGTAAACAAAACGTCGACTCGGATCCTTAACCGCAGCGAGCAGTTTTTCCACTGGTTTATCAAGTACATCGGCGAGCGCTTGCCAGCGCTGCTTATCGGCTAGACCATTTTGCTGATGCACCACTTTATCATCGGTCCACACGGTTTCAACAGGCACGCTAACGGCCAGTGCTGTGCCGTGGCGGTCAACTATATTACCCCGTGGAGCGCTCGATACAATGGTTCTTTTCGAGCGAAGATCGCCTTGATAACGTAAGTTTTCTGAGTCGATAACCTGTAAATAGGCCGCACGGGTGCCTATTCCAGCAAAGACTAGAATAATAAATGAAACCACCACATAAAAGCGCCATGTGGTCAAGCTAGGCTTCTTGTTAGATTTAGCTTGCTTATTCATTGTGAAGACACCGCTATTTCTTTTTCAGTTTCAGGACGTTTCATGGCCAATTTCTTGGTCGCTATTTGTTCTATTCGATTGTGCTCAGCCAATGCCATTTCTTCGAGCAATAGATGTCTTGCTTCGAGTTTTAATTTGTCGTGCTCTTCTCTAAGCTCTTCCCATTGCCCTATCATCATTCGATTATTGTGGCTGCTATATATCACCGCAATCGCAGAACACATCACAGCCAACACCAACAACACAAGCCATAAGTGCTTAGTTAAGTCTTGCCATACCGCCTTAGCGAGGTTGACCTGTCGTGGTGTTGGCATACTATCCTAACACCTACAAGCGCTGCGCAATGCGCAATACTGAGCTACGCGAACGTGGATTTTGTTCAATTTCATCTTTTGACGGCTTAATTGCCTTGCCAAGCGCTTTATAGGTTCTAGACTTATTGAGCTCTTCTTCGGTCATCGGCAGTCCAAAAGGTATTTCTTCCCCCTTAGATTGCTTACGAATGAAACGTTTTACGATGCGATCTTCAAGTGAATGAAAGCTAATAACTGACAGTCGCCCACCTGACTTAAGGACATCGATTGAGGCCAACAACGCTTGTTCAATCTCTTCCAACTCGCTATTAATATAAATACGAATCGCTTGGCAGGTGCGCGTCGCAGGATGCTTGTTTTTGTCTTTAACCGGCACCACGCGGGCGATAAAATCGGCTAACTGTTTGGTGGTTTCAAATGGTGTCTCTTGGCGATCTTTAACAATCGCTCGGGCAATGTGTACTGCCCAGTTTTCTTCGCCAAAGTTTTTAATCACATAGCTAATTTCATCGACTTCCGCTTGGGCCAACCACTGAGCGGCGCTGCGCCCGGTTGTTGGATCCATACGCATGTCGAGCGGCCCTTCACGCATAAAACTAAAACCACGCTCTGCATCGTCAAGCTGAGGCGATGACACACCAAGATCCATCAATACACCATCAATTTTGCCGGTTAAACCAAGTTCTTCAACATAACTGGCCAATCCGGAGAACGGTCCGGGTAGAATAGTAAATCGCGGGTCTTGTGCTTCAAGCTCTTTGGCTACGGCGATAGCGGTGGGGTCGCGATCGATAGCATATAGTTTGCCGTTCTCACCAAGTTGTGAGAGTAGCTTGCGCGAATGACCACCACGCCCAAAGGTAGCATCGATGTAAATGCCATCGTTTTTTAGCGATAGCCCGTCAAGTGCTTCATCTAGAAGCACCGTGATATGAGAAAATTGTTGAGCCATAATTTAGAGCGCCAATTCCTTTAAGCGAGTTGAGGTAG
>Ga0105356_10005785_pt1 | contig 11668 bp, 8 predicted proteins | sample GOMGulsemesocosm_3_FD_83502 | JGI IMG/M metagenome (GOLD analysis project Ga0105356, IMG submission 83502) | Methane-oxidizing microbial communities from mesocosms in the Gulf of Mexico - GOM9D Gulf of Mexico | ecosystem: Environmental > Aquatic > Marine > Cold seeps | place: Gulf of Mexico...
CTACTAAAGCCTTTAGCGTACCATTTATACAAGTTATAGCATCATTGGCTTTAGCTGTAGTTTTATATGTCGCTAATTTAGACAGCATGAAAGAAAATTTAACACCTGGCAGTTTTACTGCGGTACTACTTAGTATGAGTGCGCTACTAAGACCTTTAAAGTTGTTAACAACAGTAAATAGTGAATTTCAAAAAGGTATGGCGGCTTGTTTAAGTATTTTTGAAGTATTAGACCAGCACACTGAAAACGACAACGGGCGTTTAATTTTAGACAAGGCTTCGGGGTTACTTAGTTTTAAAAACGTCAGTTTTTCTTATCAGAATACTGAAAAGCCCGCACTGAAATATTTATCTTTTGAAGTCGAACCAGGAGAAACCATCGCATTTGTTGGTCGTTCAGGCAGTGGTAAGTCAACTGCGAGTTCCTTGCTTTTAAGGTTTTATGATGCCGATGAGGGAGAAATTCAAATCGATGGTCATAATATTGAAGAATACCAACTGGCAAGTCTACGCCGTCAATTTGCCTACGTTTCTCAGCAAGTGGTGTTGTTTAATGATACTTTAGCAAACAATATTGCTTACGGTAAACCTGAAGCGAGTCGCGAAGAAATTATGGCGGCAGCAAAAAGTGCGCATGTTACCGAATTTGTTGAAAATATGCCTGATGGATTTGATACGATAATTGGTGAGAATGGTGCAATGCTTTCCGGTGGTCAAAGACAGCGTATAGCTATCGCACGCGCTTTATTGTGTGATGCTCCTTTTTTGATTTTAGATGAAGCTACCAGTGCACTAGACACTGAATCGGAACGTCATATTCAGGATGCTTTAAAAGTTTTACAGCAAAACAGAACTTGCATTGTTATCGCACACAGATTATCAACCATTGAAAATGCGGATAAAATAATAGTGATGGAGCAAGGAGAGATCATTGAGCAAGGGCGACATAAAACGTTGCTTGCCGAAGATGGACCCTATGCTAAATTACATAACTTTCAATTTAGCCAGTAGCCTTTGATGTGTTTAATTAGCTTACCTTGTTTAAGTTATTTAAGTTATTTAAGTTATTTAAGTTATTTAAGTTGTTTAATAAGTTAGCTTGATAAATTTATGCAGGCAAAGATATGAAAAACAATAATAAAATATGAGATTAATTGAAAAAGTTTGGTTTAAGAAACATCCCGCTAAATATATTTTAGTGCCATTATTACTACCCATAACTTTATTATTTTGGTTCTTGTCTTTAGTCAGACGTGTCTTTTATTCAATGGGATTTAGTCAAACTTTCTCTGTAAGTAAACCCGTCATCGTGGTTGGTAATATTGGCATTGGCGGCAATGGCAAAACGCCAGTCGTCATTTATTTAGTTGAGCAATGTCGAAAATTAGGCTTAACTCCTGGTGTTATAAGCAGAGGATATGGCGGGAAAGCACCAAACTATCCTTATATGCTTGATAATACGAGTACCGCCATTGAAGCAGGTGATGAGCCATTATTAATATATCAACGCTGTAACGTGCCAGTATCCGTAGGTTCCAACAGAGTGGCAAGCGCCGAGTTATTAATAAAAAAAGGCTGTAATATAATTATTGCCGACGATGGCTTGCAACATTATCGATTAGCGCGAGAATTGGAATTAGTTATTGTTGATAATAAGAGACGTTTTGGTAACGGTTTATTATTGCCTGCAGGACCACTACGAGAGGGTAAATGGCGATTGGCAACCGCTGATTTTGTTATTTTGAATGGTCAGCATTCCAGTAAAAATAAAAGGGATGATGAGGCGCTTAATTCGAGTTGCCCAAGTATCTCTATGGCGTTAACTGCAATGAGCATTTGTAATTTAAAAACGGGTAATAAAATACCTTTAAGTGAATTTATTAAAGAAAACAAAACAATTAATGCAATTGCGGGTATTGGCGATCCACAGCGTTTTTTCTCTACATTAGAGCAGTACGATTTTATCATTAATGCACAACAGGACTTTGTTGATCATCATGACTTTAAGGCTACAGATTTTAGTGACTATAGCCAAACGTTGCCGCTAGTAATGACAGAAAAAGATGCAGTAAAATGCCGAGGTTTTGCTGAACAACATTGGTGGTTTTTGCCCGTTGATGCACAGTTGGTAAAAAGTGAAGCAGAAGCTTTATTAGCTAAAATAAAAGATATTTCAAATATATAGCGTTTTACAGCTTAAAGATGAAACAGTTAATGGGTGACTCTTTGTATAATTGAGTCGTTACAGTTAGATAGCAATAAGCTAAGTAACAATAAACTAAGTAATAATAAACAAGGGTTAAGAATTATGGCGTTCGATATTAAATTGATGGAAATTTTGGCATGTCCGGTTTGTAAGGGAAAATTAGATTACAATAAAGACTCACAAGAGCTTATTTGTAAGTTTGATCGTCTTGCCTATCCAATAGAAAAAGACATTCCTGTATTACTCGAAAATGAAGCGAAAAGAATTTCAACTGAAGATTAATTTTAAGATATAGAGAAACGAGCTTAGAGTAACGAAGCGTATAGAAAAAGGTTAATTAATATGTCATTTGTAGTTGTTATTCCCGCACGATTTGAGTCTTCCAGACTTCCGGGTAAAGTTTTAGCTGATATTAACGGCAAGCCTATGATCCAATGGGTAGTCGAGAAAGCTCAGCTAAGTGGTGCTGACAAAGTTATTGTTGCTACCGATAATGATGAGGTTGCCAACGTTGTCACTTCATTTGGCGGTGAAGTTTGCAAAACTCGATCGGATCACCAATCAGGTACTGAGCGATTGGCTGAAGTGATGGATATTTATCAGTTTGCAGATGACGAAGTTATTGTTAACGTACAAGGCGATGAACCTTTTATTCCCCCTGAAAATATTGCTCAAGTCGCTGAAAATTTAGCCACACAAGATGAAAGCTATCAACAAGCCCGTATGGCAACATTATCAATCAAAATTAATAGCGTTGAAGAAGCCTTTAATCCAAATGCGGTAAAAGTATTATGTGATAAAAATGGTTATGCGCTTTACTTTAGCCGCGCAACAATACCCTATGATCGGAACCGTTTTCTAAACGCGGATAATATCGAACAAATTGGTGACTTTTATCTACGTCATGTTGGTATTTATGCTTATCGTGCTGGTTTTATAAAAGAATATGTTCAATGGCCGGCGAGTGATTTGGAACATATAGAAGCGTTAGAGCAATTAAGAGTGTTATGGCATGGTGAAAAAATACATGTAGATGTGGCGTGTACTCATGTACCCGTTGAAGGAGTTGATACACCTGAAGATTTAGAAAAAGCCAGAGCTTACGCCTTATCCCTGTAAAAACGGGTTTTAAAGTAACAGCATAAATCACATTTTTCACGCTATGTCATTTATGCTGGGAATTAATCATTCTGGCTATTACTTGTGTCGATTGTTTATTGTCTAGATAACTTATACTGTTAGTTGCTGCTGTGAAGGTTGCTTTGAGATTTCATTAACAGAAAAATACCAATAGATGCCTCGACAACCTCGACAGCAATAAAAGAGATTTGCGTACTCGTTAAAGTGCCCAACATAGCTGAACCAATTATTCTAAAACTAATAAAAGAAACGATGGTAGTCGTTGCTATTAGTGCAGAATATTGCCATTTTTTGCAATAGTAGAATAATAATGCGATAGAAATTCCTATGCTTATCATTAAGCTACAATAAATTAAGATAAAAGCGACTTTACCATTACTATCAACAGCGCTAAGGCCAACTCTCGCTAATTTCGCATCTATATCTACTAAGGCATTGAAGGCCGAAATGATAAAATAAGACGACATTATAGCGATATATATTTTGCCAAAAAGATCAATTTTCATACTTGTAATCAATAATAAAAAGAGGCTATCACAATAAGTGATAACCTCTTGTTGAACCTATACTTAAATTGTAACCAATTACACTTCTCTAACTCTAAGATGGTTTTAATATAGCTTTAAGATAAGCTATGACTATACCTTTAGTTGAGAATCATTTTTTCTTAAAAGGCTAAAGGCTAAAGGCTAAAGGCTAAGGGTTAAGTCAAGGTTGCTAGAACCTTCACACAACGACCAACACTTTCATGCTTGCCTTTTACGCTCTTTAAAACTTGTGGTTTCATGTTTTGGTATTTATTTACTAACTCGGCTAATTCTTTTTCACTTGTTGCGTTACACTCTGCGGGTATTAACCCTGAAAACGCGCCTAACATACTTAAATCACTGCCTTCGTTTAGCTTAGGGATATGAGCAAGAATGCGGTCTTTATATGGCGCTTCAAGCGCTTCTTGACCTGACGGGAATAACCCCCAAATGATAAAACGTAAGGTTGATAATTTTAGCTTTTCAGGGTTATTCAAAACCACATCAAACCACTTGGCTTTAGTGGCGGCATCCGGCCTGAGTACTTCCGCGTAAATTGCGCTTTTTACACCTGAGTCACTATCATCTTTTACTTTCTCTTGTGTTAATCGCTCTTTGTAGTTACCCACCTGATAATGGTTTAATTTGGCAATTAAATTCCAACGCTTATCTTGATCGAGCGTTAATCCTTTAAAAATAGCTTTTCCATCAAGTATTGTTTCAAGTACGGCTAAGTTCGTTTTACTTTCAACAGATGATACAAAGCGGCCATACCACATTTTTTGAATATCAGAGCCAGCTTCTGCATTTATTAATAAGCGATGAAAAAGATCCTCTACTTCTTTATGTTTTGCAGAGTAATCTTTAATGCCTTGTTCTGTCGCACTATCTAGGTAATTTAAAGACGAAGTTAAACTTCCAGCAATTTTACGAATAACATTATAATCACTCTCATCTGATAAATTCGCGATAGCAAAGTCGACAAATTTTTCAGGCGATAACTTGGCATCTCTAACGCTATCAGCAAGGCTCTGCCATAACATTAAACGCATGGTGGTATTATCAATCGCATTAATATATTGGTAAACAGATGCTAAAGATTTTGCATCTAAGTTAACCTTAACATAACCCCAGTCAGCTTCATTTGGGTAAACTAAATCAGGACAAGTTTTACCTATCGCATCACTTACTTGTGTATTTTCTCCTTTGTAAGTAACTGCAATCGCTTCATTTAGTGCCATAACATTATCTTGGTATTGATATAAGCCTACCTGTATACGCTGTTCACGCAATGTCGGGAATTCATCTGTTGCTGTTTGCTTAATGGTTAAATCAGAGATTTTACCTGACTGACATTGATATTCGACTTCAATGGTATTTAGTCCTGCGCTATATAACCAGTCTTGCGTCCATTGCGTTAAATCTTTATTTGCCGCTTTGCCTAATTCTCCAATAAAATCATCTAAGTCGGTATTTTTATAGGCGAATTTTTTAAGATAATTGCTTACACCGATACGGAAGTTCTCATGACCCAAGTAATAGGGTAACTGTTTCAGAACAGAAGCTCCTTTACCGTAAGTGATACCATCGAAGTTAGTCATCGCATCACCTGTCGTATTCACTGGTAATTCAATAGCATGGGTATTAACAGAATCATCGGTTCTATATGCCCACTGTTTCGTTCCTGAATAAAAAACATCCCAATTATTTTCGAAATCGCTTGCTTTCGAAATCTCTAAGTTTGCCATGTAAGTAGCAAAACTTTCATTTAACCATAAGCCATTCCACCATTTCATGGTGACTAAATCGCCGAACCACATGTGTGCCATTTCATGTGCGATGGTATTGGCTAAGCCCATTTTAGATCGCGTCGATTTTTCTCCTCGGCTAACATAACCTTCGTTAAAGGTAACCGCGGCAACATTTTCCATCGCGCCAGAATTAAAGTCAGGTGCCATTATTTGGTCGTATTTACCAAATGGATAAGGAATATCAAAATACGTGTTAAAAAAGGCGAAACTCTGTTTGGTTGGGGTAAACCAATCATCTGTCTTTACATATTTTGCTAAACTTTGACGGGCAAAAAGTCGTAGCGGTATTTCGCCATGTTTATCTTCAAAAGTGTCTTCCCAAACTACATAGTTCCCAGCATGTAAGGAGAATACATAAGACGATATTTGGGCTGTTTCAGGAAAAGACCACTGTTTTGTCTCGCCTATAGTTTTAATATCAGACTCTCGAGCAGCAGATATCACTTGCCAATGACTTGGTGCAGTAACCGTTAAAGTATATTTGGCTTTTAAGTCAGGTTGATCAAAGTGCGGGAACATGCGATTGGCATCATAAGGTTCAAAATCTGAGTATAGGTAAACTTCAGAATTTTCAGGATCAACAAAGCGATGTAAACCTGAACCATCGGTGGCGTATGGGGTTGAAAAATTAATCGCTACCGTATTGCTACCTTCCTTCAAAAACTCAGGAGCAATAGTAAGAAACCATTTTTCATAATTAAACTCAATGTCTTTGCCGTTCACCGTAACCGATGAAATGTCACCTTGTTCAAAATCTATAGTTAATGGGTTTTTGTTATTTTTAACTAATTCAAAAGAAAGTTCATTACTACCAGAAAAACGCTCACTTTTGCTATCTAAAGAAACATTCAAGTTATAAGAAACTTGGCTAACTTGTTGCGCTCGCATTTGAGCATATGAACCCATTAAAGATTCACTAGCAACACGTCTAACAATTTCAGTTGCAGAGCTATTTAAAGTTTCATCCGTAGTATTTTGTTTTGCTGTATCGTTACCATCACTGCAACCAATTAAGGTAAGGCTAGTAGCTAATAATGTTGTTTGCAGTAGCAAATTTAGTTGATATCTTGTAACTTTCATTTCGCCCTCAGTTGAATATATTATCAAAAAATTGTTAACAACTCTTTATATCACGGTTTTTATATTGATAAATTCCGTTTAACTGAAATAATGGGTGATTTGCCGCAAGTCAAATAAATAACACGCTGAAAGAATTATGACTAAGGAAAAAATACATTTTAAAAAAAATTTGGGTTTCTAAGCTAATATTAAATTTAGTCTTTAAAAAATTTACTCTTTAAAAACTTAGTCTCTATATTTTCTGGTAAGCTGGCTTTTGGTTTTAATCATTTTTTATTAAATGGTATTAGGTTGTTCAATTGAAAATATTTACTTTATTTATATTACTGTTTTTTAGTGCTTATGTATCTGCAAATGCTAAACCTGAAGTGTTGTGGTTAAGTGACAGTCAAATCGATATTGACTATTTTCGCAGTAAAGAACATATCTCAATTTCAGTTGATACAATTAATTTAATAGTTAACTCAATAGATAACTATCAAATTGATTTAAAGTTAGCCACTATACCTAGAATTAATGCGTTATTGAGAAAAGATCATAATCTGTGCATGGTTAACCGTATAAAAACAAAGCCTAGGGAAGCATATAGTTATTTTAGCCTCCCTTTAAACTTATTCCCTGGTTTACGTTTATATTTTCTTGATAATGAAAGTAATTTTTCGTCTCAATTATTAAATAAAGGTGGTCAGTTAATTTCCTTATCTGATTTATTCGTTAAATATCCCGAAAATGTATTAGGAATTAGTAAAGGTCGTTCCTATGGCGAACGTTTAGACAAAAAAATATCCGCAATTGAGGCAGATAACTTATATATACGTTCTGGTTCAAACCAGCAAGAAGCTATAATTGAGATGCTTTTAAAAAATAGAATTGACTATATTATTGATTATCCAGTTGAAGTGAATTCGATGCTTAATAAGTTAAAAAGGCCAATAAAGTTAAAATCAGTTGGTATTGCGGGTAGCGATAAATTCATTTTAGGGCGGTTGGCTTGCGGTAAAACAAAGCGTAGTCTGGAGTTGTTATCGAGTATAAATGCCTCGCTGCGTGAACTTTATAAGTCGAGTCAATTTTATGAGGCACACCAAAGATACTTAGACAAAAGTGATATGGCACAATTTGATCAATATTATAAGGAAGTATTTGTTAATACTGAAAATAATATATATGTACCAAGTAAATAAAATGGTGCCTGCAAAATGAAGCGCACATTTATTAAATCTTTCGAGTCATAATTAACTACATTGAATTCAGCTTAACTAATCCAGAACTAAACCATAACAATAACTGTCGTGCCAATTGCCATTAAGGTAAAAATCAGACAGTAAACAACCTTCTCGTTGTAAACCCAACTTTTCCATAACTTTCCAACTGCCTATATTAGTTGTTATGCAATTGGCGACAATTTTACGAACAGAGACCTGTTCTAACAAAAAAGCCATTAATGCTTTGCCAGCCTCAGTTACGTAGCCTTGACCATTAAATTTTTGTATAACCAAGTAACCAATTTCTACTCGTTGGTCTTCAATACTTTGAAATTTAAAACCTATGCTGCCGACAAATTCATTGGTTAGTTTGTTACGCATGATCAGTGTTATCCAATGGCCTGCTTCATTATTGAAAGGTTTTATTCTGTCGTTAAATTTATCTCGAACTTCTGTTTCAGTTAAAATCGGGCCGATGTTTGCCATCAATTCTTCATCTGATTGCAATATATTAAACTCAGGCCAGTCTTGTTCCGTCATTAGGTTCATCACCAACCTTTGGCTTTTGATATGTAAGTTAGTCGATGTTATTTTGGCCAAATTCATTTTGTCGCTAAAATCCTTTTAATGGTTAACTGTTTTCATTTCATTAGTAAATTTCATTATCCATATTATTTGCACATTTGGTATCTATACTTGTTATTAATTTTAAAAATGAATTCAACTACTGAATTCGAAAAGTGATATTGAAGTTTGCAAGGGTGTTATTTATGTTGAAAAAATTAAACAGATTATTTGCTTGGTTATGTTTGTCCATTTTCCTTAGCGCATGTGGTGGTTCAGGGAGTTCTTCCAGTTCAATCACAGAAATTACGCCGACTCCTATCGTAAATAGCGCTCCAACTGGTGAGCTTACATTGACAGGTATAGCTCAGGTTTCAGAAGTACTCACATTAACGAACAACTTAGCAGATGCTAATGGCTTAGGTTCAATAAACTATCAATGGCAACGAAGCCAAAACGGTACTAGCACTGTTATTGCCAACCAAACTTCAACAACTTACACTTTAACAATTGAAGATATCGATTATACGATTTCAGCCATAGCCAGTTATACCGACGATGACAATTTTACTGAGAGTGTGCAAAGCAATGAAAGTTCACCTGTTATTGCCGCCCTCGAACAGAGCATAGATAAACCTAACATTTTATTGATTATTGCTGACGATCAGGGGCTAGATGCTTCTGCGCAATACGACTTTTCAACGGATGTACCAAATACGCCGACAATAAATCAACTAGCAGCACAAGGTCTTATCTTTGATAACGCTTGGGCAACTCCTGCATGTACTACGACCCGAGGAACATTGATCACCGGGCAACATGGTGTTAGCAGTGGCGTTAGTTATGTACCTGCTGTGATGGACAGTAATACACATACATTGCAACGTTATTTAAAATCTTTACCAAGCAGCGCTGATTATCAAACGGCAGTTATTGGAAAATGGCATTTGGGAGGTGGTAACCCCGATTTATCCCACCCAACCGATAGTGGTGTTGATTATTATGCCGGTACGATCCAAGGCACTTTAGAAGATTATTACAATTGGGATCTAACCCTTGATGGTCAGTCAACGACAAGTACAGAATACCATACCAGTAAGATTACAGATTTAGCTATAGACTGGTTAGATACTCAAAATCAGGCAGATAAACCTTGGTTTTTATGGCTTGCTTATGTTGCGCCTCATTCGCCGTTTCATTTACCACCAAGTGACTTACATAGTCGAGACCATTTATCTGGAACTGAAAGTGATATTAATAGCAACAAACGAGAGTATTATTTGGCCGCAATTGAAGCTATGGATAGCGAGATAGGGCGCTTACTTGATGCAATGCCCATAGATGAAAGAGAAAACACTTTAATTATTTACATTGGTGATAACGGCACACCTTCTGCAGTTATTGATGCCAGTGTATATGATCGCTCTCACAGTAAAGGCTCGCTATATGAAGGAGGCATTCGTATTCCTATGGTGGTTTCTGGTAAAGGCGTTACTCGAATGAATAGCCATGAAACTGCCTTAGTAAATACCAGTGATTTTTATGCCACCATTAGCAATTTCACTGGAAGCTCGATAACGCAATTAAATGACAGTTACAGTTTTTTAAACTTGTTAAGCGAAGAAGAAAGTGGCCTTAGACAATATAATTATTCCGAATTTGAAAGTTCAGATGTTACTGGTTGGACGGTGCGTAATCAGAGTCATAAATTAATTGAATATGCAGATGGCTCGCAAGAATTATTTCAAGTGACCGAAGATTTGGGTGAAAATATAGACTTGCTGGAAAGTACAGAAGATTATAATTCACTCATTACTGAATTGGCTGAACAAGCTGCACTTATTCGTAATGAAGTGTCAGACTCTCCAATTGATATTACCAATGTTACGTTTGTTAATCGCAGCGCTAATTGTAGCGATTATATTGAAGCTTATCAGTCGACTGTACTTGATGTGAACAATAGCCAAGTCTTTAATGGTGACTTAATCATTTCAACGTCAAATGACAAATGTATCTTCCAAACTAATAACATTCCTAATCATGACTTTAATGACGGCGCACAAACATTTCCAAACAATGTTAGTGCACAAAATAATAGTTTTGAAATTACAGCTACTCCTAGCTTTGCAACAAATAATACTGAAATAAGTTTAAACATTGATAATGCGATTTTATTAAACGGCGTTAAAGTCGACTTACTAGCCGCAGCATGTTTTGGCGTAGGCGATGGTAAAGTTGGTTGTAATAACAACGACCAAGCTTGGCGTTACGATCCAATGTTTGCCGCGAATGGTTTTAGAGTTGATAGCCATAATGCACATTCGCAGCCAGATGGCAGTTACCATTATCATGGCACCCCTAATGCACTTTATAGCGCAGATAATAATGCTAGCGAATCTCCAGTAGTCGGGTTTGCCGCCGATGGTTTTCCAATATATGGTCCATTTTTTAATGATGGCGATACGATTAGGCAAGCTTTTTCAAGTTATCAACTTAAAAATGGGAGCAGACCAACGGGTAACGATGATCCCGGTGGTGTTTATGATGGTACCTATCGAGATGATTACCAGTTCGTAGAAGGCTATGGTGACTTGGACGAATGTAACGGTATGACGATTAATGGAGTCTATGGATATTATATCACTACAGGGTATCCATACATTTTAACTTGTTTTAAAGGCAGTCCTGATACATCATTTAATAAATGAACATTGCCACCTTTCTACTTTAAATTTAATCTTCGTCATTCCGGTAATGTTTTAAGCCGGAATCGATGGTTTTAGTTAATAGATCCCCGATAAAAACATCTCGGGGATGATGGTAACTAAATAGACTATTAAAGCGCTTTATTAGGAATTAAAATGAAATCAGTTGTGATAACAGGAGCTAACCGAGGTATAGGTTTAGCAATGACGTCAATATTTAAACAACAAGGTTATATTGTTTATGCCTTATGCCGTAAATCATCTAGTGAATTAGACGAATTAGACGAATTAGGTGTAAATGTTATTGATAATGTTGATGTTGCTAAAGAGCAAGGTATTCAAACCATGATTGCTGCACTTAAAGGCATAAGTATTGATGTTTTGGTTTGTAATGCGGGTATTTTACGCGATGAGAATTTAAAGCAATTAAA
>Ga0105356_10005792_pt1 | contig 11664 bp, 8 predicted proteins | sample GOMGulsemesocosm_3_FD_83502 | JGI IMG/M metagenome (GOLD analysis project Ga0105356, IMG submission 83502) | Methane-oxidizing microbial communities from mesocosms in the Gulf of Mexico - GOM9D Gulf of Mexico | ecosystem: Environmental > Aquatic > Marine > Cold seeps | place: Gulf of Mexico...
AGGCGGCGGTAAAGCGCTTGAAATGATTGATATGCATGGGGGCGATTTATTCTCTTACGAATAGAATTGATGTTTATTCTTTGTTTTTTAACCCAATTACGGCGTTAAAAGTACTCATTGACTAGCGTCAACTCCGTGCTTTTTCCTTGTACTTGAATTAAATTACAGCGAAGAAACCATCAATTTGTAAAAGAGAGTTAAGATGAATAAAATTCATTTTTAGAAGTTATTAATTCATAACTGGTTTTATATGAACCCAATTTTTAAACATGGTCCATCCCCACAGCACCGACTTGTCTTGGTGCTGTTTTGTTCTGCGTTATTGATTTTTTTCGATCACAAAATGGCGAGCTTTGAATCAGTACGAGGTTACTTGCAATCATTGGTCAGCCCATTGCAATATTTGGCTAATACGCCAAAGCAGCTAATGATATGGACATCGACAAACCTCACTACTCGTCAACAGCTCTTGATTGAAAACCAACAATATCGCTTAAATGAACTTAATTTTCATGAAGAAGCGATGCAGCTTGATATCCTAAAGCAAGAAAATGCTCGATTACGCTCTTTACTGGCTTCTCCTCTGCGCAGTGAAATAAAAAAAATGGTTGCCGAAGTTATCTCGGTAGATAGTGACCCTTATAGTCATCAAATAGTGATTAACCGTGGTGCTGGTGATGGAGTTTATGAAGGGCAGCCAGTGCTTGATGCACTTGGTATAGTTGGACAAATATTACATGTAGGACAAACGAGTTCTCGCGTGATACTCATTAGTGATATTTCACATGCTGTTCCTGTTAGAGTTCAACGTAATGGTTTGCGGTTATTAGCCTCTGGCAGTGGCCAAATAGATCGATTAACTCATAATTTTGTGCCACAAAGTGCTGATATAAAAGCAGGTGACCTCTTAGTGACCTCAGGTTTAGGTGGTAAATATCCAGAAGGTTACCCTGTCGCTAAAGTTTCTTTTGTTAGTAATGACGAGTCTAGAGAATTCGTTAGAGTATTTAGTACACCTGTTGCACAAATTGACCGATTACGTTATTTACTCTTATTATCAGAAAAAGAACCTCAACAAATTTTTGCGCCTAAAACACGGAAAAAAGTCTCATTGACCAATGTGAAAGCTCAAACAAAGGCCGCCAATTAATGTTTGCTCATAACGGTATTATTATCTTTTTCACGTTATTAATCGCTTTAATGGCAAGCATAATGCCGATGCCATTAAACGCTGATGCTTTTCGTCCTGATTGGGTACTTATTGTTTTAATGTATTGGTGTATGGCGTTACCAGGGCGAGTGAATATTATCACTGCATGGGTAATGGGCTTTTTATTGGATGTTCTTCTGGGATCAGTGTTAGGTGTTCACGCTGCAGCCATGGCAATATCAATCTATATTATCGTTGAAAATCACCAAAAAATTCGTAACTTTTCAATTTGGCAACAGGCTCTGATTACTGGTGTACTTGCGGCTTTGTATCACTTGGTTGTGTTTTGGCTACAGCGATTTCTAATCGATGTCGTTTTTTTAACCAGTTATTTATATCCTGTGATAACAACAATTGTTTTATGGCCTTGGATATTTTATTTATTACGAAAAGTACGCCGAAATTTCTCTATCAAATAAGCTGGAAATATAAATGAAGAAACAACTTATTCTTGCTTCGCAATCACCCAGACGGAAAATGCTTTTAGCTCAATTAGGCTATCAATTTAGCACGTTAGTGGCGGATATTGATGAGTCGGTAAGAGCTCATGAAAGTGCTAAAGATTATGTGTTGCGATTAGCTCAAGAAAAAGCACTTGCGATTTTTGAGGCTTTATCGTCTGAACAACAACAGCAATCATTAGTGCTAGGTGCTGATACTTGTGTTGTTATTGACGACACTATATTAGGTAAACCAGCAAACGAAGCTGAGTGTATTGAAACCTTACTACGTCTTGAGAGCAATGAGCATCAAGTATTAACCGCTATTGCTGTCGCAAGCTATGAAGCGGACAACACAGTGAATGTTCGAAGTGATACAATTGAGACGCAAGTGTGCTTTAAAGCGTTATCAATCAATGAAATTAAACGTTATTGGCAAACTGGCGAACCTTGCGACAAAGCCGGTTCATATGCTATTCAAGGAATAGGAGGCCAATTTGTTACTACAATTAATGGTAGCTATTCTGCGGTGGTCGGTTTGCCGCTATTCGAAACAGCGCAATTATTAGCAGAATCAGGCTTACCAACTACTATTCAAGATAATAGTTAATTAAAACGAAATACTAATACGCTATAAAGAAGTAGCAAGGATCAAAAGTAATATGAGCAGTGAACTATTAATCAATGTAACTCCCAGTGAAACTCGGGTCGCTTTAATTGAGCATGGCTCTTTGCAAGAAGTTCATATTGAGCGTGAAGCTAAACGTGGCATTGTTGGAAACATTTATTTAGGTAAAGTGATTCGGGTATTACCGGGCATGCAAGCAGCCTTTATTGATATTGGATTAGATAAAGCCGCTTTTCTCCATGCATCAGACATTAACTCGAAACTCATTTTAAAAGAAGAAACACAGCAGGTTCCTGATATTCGTGCTTTAGTGCACGAAGGGCAACATATTATGGTGCAAGTGGTGAAAGACCCACTTGGCTCTAAAGGGGCGCGATTAACCACCGACATCACTATTGCATCCCGTTACTTAGTCTTAATGCCACATGCTACCCATGCCGGTATTTCTCAGCGTATTGAAGATGTAAAAGAGCGAAAGCGTTTAAAAGAAATTGTTAGCCCTTATTGTGATGAACAGCAGGGCTTTATTGTTCGTACCGCAGGCGAAGGTGCAGGCGAGCAAGAACTTAAACATGACGCTGAATTCTTACGACGTGTTTGGAAAAAAGTACAAGAGCGTAAACAACGAAAACAAGTCAATATGCCGTTATATCAAGATTTATCATTATCATTACGGGTATTACGGGATTTTGTTGGTGTTGATTTTGAACGAATCCGTATTGACTCTAAACTCACTTATGATGAGTTAGTGGTTTTTACTAAAGAGTTTGTGCCAGAATTGACTGAGGTGATGGAGTACTACCCGGGTGAGCGACCTATTTTTGATTTGTTCTCTGTTGAGGTTGAGATCCAGCGTGCCTTGCATCGTAAAATTGAATTAAAATCAGGCGGCTATTTGATCATTGATCAAACTGAAGCCATGACGACTATTGATATCAATACTGGTGCTTTTGTTGGCCATCGTAACCTCGAAGATACAATTTTTAGTACGAATATAGAAGCAACTCAGGCAATTGCAAGGCAGCTTAGATTAAGAAATTTAGGTGGCATTATCATTGTCGACTTTATTGATATGCATGATGAAGATCATAAACGTCGTGTGTTAAGTAGTTTAGAAATGGCAATGTCTAGAGATAATGTTAAATTTAGTGTCCATGGCTTCTCTTCTCTTGGTTTGGTGGAAATGACGCGCAAGCGAACCCGGGAAAGTTTAGAGCATATATTATGTGGTGAATGCGCGATTTGTACCGGGCGTGGGAATGTAAAAACGGTAGAAACTGTTTGTTTTGAAATTTTACGTGAAATCGTTCGTGTAAATCGTGCTCACGATGCAGATAAATTTATTGTTTATGCGTCGTCTTCGGTTAGCGATTTTCTTGTTAATGATGAATTTCATAGTCTTGCCGAAGTGGAAGTGTTTATTGGTAAATCAATAAAAGTAAAAACTGAAACCATGTATTCTCAAGAGCAGTTTGATGTGGTGATGATGTAATCAAGTCTAATTGTCAGGAAAGTAATTAAAAATGTCAGTTGCAAGCGTTTCTAATCGTTGGCTAAACCGCCTTTATAAGATACTAGCCATTATGCTGGTATGTTTGGCGGTGCTAATTAGTGCGTTTCGTTTGTTATTACCTTATGTCGAAAATTATCGTGAAGACTTTCAAGATTATATAAACAATAACAATCAAACCAATTTTGTGATTGGTGGTTTAGGCATGACTTGGCGAGGCTCTGGCCCAACGTTAATTGCTAATAAAGTAACTTTAATCGATACTGAATATGCCCAAATAACCATTGAATATTTAGAAATACAGGTCGACTTTTGGGCAACAATAACAACCCAGCAATTGGTTTCAAGTAACTTGATGTTAGAGGGAGCCATGGTTAATGTTGATCAAATCACATGGAGTACCCCTGATTTAAACAAGGGTATTGATGAAAAACAAAAAAAATCCTCAACAAAGACAAACAAACAATCGAGTGATTTCCAGCAGATATCAGATATCTTCCTAAATCGAATCAATAGCTTCTCCTTACGCAACAGTCAAATATCAATCCATAATGATTCAATTGATCGTAGTTTTCATATTAATAATTTACATTGGCTAAACGATGACTCTCGACATCAAGCGCAAGGTAACATTATTGTTAACGAGCTAAGTAGTAATAACCTTAGTCTTAAAATAGATGTTAAAGGTTCGTCTGCGGATGAATTACAGGGATTAATATATGTTGAAGCCAATCACCTTGATATTACTCCTTGGCTTGACAGTGTATTAGTACTTGATAATGACAATACTAAAGCTGATTTAGGCTTTTCTGCTTGGTTAAATGTAAAAGCGGGCGGCATTGAACGGCTACAGTTTTCGTTACATGAAAATCAGTTTAGTTGGCAAACAGCAGGGAAAGAGCAAAGTTTAGTACTAGGAGAGGGACAGTTACTATTAGTTAAAGGTAAAGAACCAGCGAGCTTTAAACTTTATAGTACACCACTTTTATTGCAGTTTAATAAACAAGAAAAACAAGAATATATTGTGCAAATGAATAAAACTGCAGATGATTTTTCTATTTATTTATCTGCGTTTGATCTCGCGTTAATAAGCCAAGTATCACCTTTGCTGATTAAGACTAAAAATATGCGTGGGCTTTTATCTGACTTGGCGGCTACTGGTCAGGCAAATGAGATATACTTCAAAAAAACAGCAAGTGACATAAAAGCACTCGCTAACTTCAAAAATACATCAACGCAGTTTAGCCATGGCATTCCAGGAGTAAAGAATCTTTCAGGACAGCTAAGTTATACTCAGAAAAACCTGCATATTGAATTGGCTGCTACTGAAGGAGCCTTAGATTTTAGAGAACATTTTGTTGCGCCAATACCTTACGAATCGCTTAACGCTACCCTTGAACTCTCGTTTGTTGAGCAGGGTTGGCAATTACAGGTTAATGATATTGCTTTAGCTTCAAGTGAGTTGAATTTAACGGCAGATCTCGCTGTAGATTCGTTCAAAGATACTGATACCAATATGGCATTATTGGCGAATCTTACTGAAGTAGATGTCAGTACAATTGGGCATTATTATCCATTAACCTCGATGAGCAGCAATTTAGTTGGTTATCTTAATAATGCATTGATTGACGGAAAGGTCACGCAAGCACAAGTTTTATTAAATGGGCCTTTGGCTAAGTTTCCGTTTAATAATAACGAGGGTATTTTTGTTGTTGATGCTGAATTAGTAGACGCTACTTTTGAGTTTGAAGAACAGTGGCCAGCAATTACATCTTTTGCAGCAAATTTAAATTTCACCAATAATAGTATGCTAATTACGGGTCGCTCTGGCAGTCTAGTTGGGCTTGATGTTAATGGAGTGCAAGCGGCTATTGACGATTTGGCTAATGAACGAATATTGATTTTAGATACCTTAATTAAACCATCGCCCGCAGGCATAGTTACTGATTTAATGGTTCAAAGCCCTCTAAAAGATAGTGTAGGTAGTGTTTTAAAGCAACTACAAGTGAGTGGTGATATTAAAGGAGAGTTTCATTTAAATTTACCATTGAATGAAACAGAGAATGTGCTCGCGAGCGGTTTAATTCATTTTGCTGATAACAAGGTAGCACTACAAACGCCACGAATGAATTTTAGTGAGGTGCACGGTCAACTAAGCTTTGAGAACGACAAGTTATCGACTAAAAATCTATCACTGAACTGGCAAAAAATGCCGTTGAAATTAGCGGTAACAGCGGCGGATAAAGAAAACTATTACGATACTAAGATCGCGATTACAGCAGATTGGCAGACTGATATTTGGCAACAACATATTTCACCGCGTTTGAAAAAATACCTTGATGGTCAATTACAATTTCAAGCTGATTTATCACTATACCAACATCATAACGGTGGCTTTTCATATCAATTCAATATTGGCTCAGATTTGCAACAGGTAAAGCTTAATCTTCCACAACCATATAATAAAGCTCAAGAAGAGACTACGCCGTTAAAAATTGCTGTAACTGGTCAGTTAGAGCAGTCAACTTTTAATGCCTCATATGGTGACGACTTGAGTTTTTTTGGTGTTTTAGAGCATGATACCAACCACTTCTCACGTGCTCATATCGTGTTAGGGGATGAGCAGATGCTATTGCCTACCGATGGTTTTCATATCACTACTAAACTTGCTCAAGCAGATTTTACCGTTTGGCAGCCTTTACTTAGCGATATTATTGATACGGTTTCTACCGTGAATGAAACTAAAAGTACTGAAGGAGCTGTAGATAACTCGCCTTCTTTATTTTCAATACCTGAACGTATCAGAGGAACCATTACAGAGTTAGATTTTTTAGGACAAAGCTTGAATAATGTTTCTTTCAATTTGTTAGATAAAGAGCATTGGTGGCTGTTACAGCTTAATGCGAAAGAGACGCGGAGCCAAATTAAATTTTATCCAGATTGGTTAACGCAGGGAATTGAAATTAATGCTGATTTTATTCACTTAACAATCGATAGTCAGGATGAAATACCATTAGAAAATCAAAAGTCAGTAACCTCGTCTGTCACTGATGAAAGTGTATTTGAAAATATACCTAAAATTAGTTTACATTGCGATCGCTGTCAAATTGATGAATTAAACCTAGGTGAAGTTAATTTATCTGTCGTGCGCAGAGGGCAAGATATTATTGAAATTGAACACTTTGATGCGAAACGTGAACAGGCTCAATTTAACTTATCTGGGCGGTGGCAAAAGAATGAAAAGGGTTCCACTACTAACCTTACGGGTGAATTGGCTTTAAAAGATATTGAATATGAATTAGAGCAGCTAGGTTATGGTTCAATCATTCGTGATAGTGGCGGTAAATTAAACGTTGATCTGAATTGGCAAGGTGGGCCACAGGAATTTAGCTTTACCAAGCTTAACGGTGAACTTAATGCTCATATTGATGATGGTTATCTAGCAGATGTTAGTGATAAAGCGCGTATTTTTTCTGTATTAAGTTTGCAATCTATCGTCAGAAAATTAACCTTAGATTTTAGAGATATCTTCAGTGATGGTATGTTTTATAAAAACATTAAAGGCGATTATCGTATTGAAAATGGCGTGTTATATACTGATAATACTCGCATGAATGGCACAGCAGGTAATTTATACATTAAAGGCAATACCAGCTTTGTTACTAATACGCTTGATTATAAAATGTCGTACAAACCCAACCTTACTGCAAGTTTGCCTGTATTAGCGTGGATCGCAACACTTAATCCAGTGGTATTTTTAGCTGGCGTAGCAATTGATCAAGTTATTACTTCTCAAGTAGTATCAGAGTTTAACTTTGAGCTTACAGGTAGTGTCGATGAGCCTAACTTCAAAGAAGTAAATCGTAAAAGTAGAGATGTGAGTGTTGGCCGTTCAACACCACCAAAGTTTGCGGACAATATTGAAACAATCAATACCGAAAAAGACTCTTCTAAAGAGGAAGATGACTTTAAGGAAAAGCTCGATTGAAGAGTATTCACTGCCTTTGAAATTTAATAAGCCGGAAGCAGACGAACAGTCGCTTTTTAAAAAAGCGATCGTCTAGGAAAACAAATAATGATTAAACTCAGCGCTATTCAGTTAAACTCTAAACCAGATGTTGAACAAAATATTCAGGCTATCGCGGAACAATTAGCAAAGTTACCCCCTATATCTAATCGTACCGAAGTTGAGCATATAGTTGTATTACCTGAGTGTTGTTTATTTTTTGGCGCGAACGATCAAGCGCAGCTAACACTAGCCCAGCAATCCAAAAATAATAATGTATTACAGTCAGCCTTAAGTCAGTTAGCCAAGCAGTATAAAGTAACCTTAATTGGCGGCACTATCCCAATAAGCACAGAAGATGCTGATAAATTTACTAACACTAGTTGTGCTTTTAATTCAAACGGTGAACTTATTGCGAGTTATGATAAAGTTCACTTGTTTGATGTAAATGTTGCTGACAATGAAAAAGTTTATTGTGAATCTCGTTATACTCAAGCAGGTAGTAAGGCTTGTATTGCAAAAACATCACAGGCTAATATTGGTTTATCGGTTTGTTTTGATGTTCGCTTTCCATTATTGTATCAAAAGCTTAGTAAACTAGGCGCAGATATAATTACTGTACCTAGCGCGTTCACTCGTGTAACAGGTAAAGCGCATTGGCAAGCATTGTTGCAAGCAAGAGCGATTGAGAACCAAGTTTATATTATTGCTGCTGGGCAAGAAGGTGTGCATGCTAATGGTCGAGAAACATGGGGGCATTCAATGATAATTAGCCCTTGGGGTGAAATATTAGCCTGTCTTGAACAAGGAGAGGGAATTATTACCAGTGATTTTTCTTCCTCAGAAATACAGAGAATACGAACAAGTATGCCACTAAAGCATGCTTTAATATCCAATTAAAAATCGAGTGTTAAATGAATAATGTTGAGCAAGCCCTGTTAGCCGATAGCCAAATTGATGATGCTATTTTATCTAAAACATTAAACAGCATGATGGTGAGACAAGTAGACTTTGCTGATTTATATTTTCAGTCTAGCCAGCACGAATCTTGGATGCTTGAAGATGGTATCGTTAAAGAAGGCTCATACAACATGGAGCGCGGTGTTGGCGTACGTGCAATTTCTGGCGAGAAAACAGGCTTTGCTTATTCTGATGATATTTCGCCATTAGCACTTCAGCAAGCGGCAGATGCTGCAAAAGGTATTGCAGATAATGGTGAAGGTGCACAAATTAAGGCATTTAAACGACAGTCGCCGATTAAAATATATCAAAACGTTGAGCCGCTTGGCAGTTTAACACAAGAACAAAAAATTGATTTGTTACACCAAGTAGAAGCTCATGCTAGGCAAGTAGATAGTCGAGTTAGTCAGGTTATTGTTAGTTTATCAGGTGTGTATGAAAAAATATTAGTCGCTGCTAGTGACGGTACATATGGCACTGATATTCGCCCTTTAGTGCGCTTGAACTGCTCAGTATTAGTGGAAGAAAATGGTAAACGTGAGCGTGCTAGTGCTGGTGGCGGTGCAAGAACAGATTACAGTTACTTCTTTGAAGTAGAAGTTAATGGCTCCGGACAAGGCAAAGCACGTTATTTATCTTATGCTGAAGAGGCTGTGCGTCAAGCATTAGTAAATTTAGTTGCTATTGATGCTCCTGCAGGTACTTTTCCTGTAGTACTGGGTGCTGGTTGGCCTGGTGTGTTATTACATGAAGCGGTTGGTCATGGCTTGGAAGGTGACTTTAATCGTAAAGGTTCATCGGCTTTTTCAGGAAAAATTGGTCAACAAGTTACTTCAAATCTTTGCACAATAGTTGATGATGGTACTATGGAAAATCGTCGAGGTTCGGTGAGCATTGATGATGAAGGAACACCGGGACAATATAATGTACTGATTGAAAAGGGGGTTCTAAAAGGTTATATGCAAGATAAGCATAATGCTGAATTGATGGGGGTTAAACCAACAGGTAATGGCCGTCGTGAATCTTATGCACATTTACCTATGCCGCGTATGACCAATACCTATATGCTTGCTGGCGAATCTAGTCCTGAAGAAATTATTAAATCAGTGAAGAAAGGCATTTATGCACCAAATTTTTCTGGCGGACAAGTAGATATTACCTCAGGTAAATTTGTTTTTACTAGTTCTGAAGCCTATTTAATTGAAGACGGTGAAATTACTACACCGATTAAAGGCGCCACATTAATTGGTAGCGGCCCAGAGGCAATGAAAAAAGTTTCTATGGTTGGTAATGACCTTAAGTTAGATGCAGGTGTTGGTGTGTGTGGAAAAGACGGTCAAAGTGTACCCGTTGGCGTTGGTCAGCCGACATTGAGAATTGATGAGATGACTATTGGTGGAACACAATAGACACGCCCTTCGACAGGCTCAGGATGAACGGGCTCGACAGGCTCAGGATGAACGGGAATGTCCGTCTGTCCTGAGCGAGAAGCAGCCGAAGGGTTAGCTATTTTCTTTTATGTAAGCGAATAAGTTACGGTAATGTTTACCTAATTTTTCGGCTTTCTTTTCTTTAGCGGCATGACGAACTAATTGTTTCAGTTTTTGTCGCTCCATTTTTTCAAATTCGGCTAGTAATGCTTCTATTGCCTCATTGCCTTGTTCAATTAATTCGTCTCTTAAGTTCTCTAAACGATTAAATTTAGCTGTTTCTTGCTGATGTTTATTCGCCATAACATCAATAGCTTGGTATATAGGAGCAAGATCGGTTTCCACCAATATTTTAGCAATATGTCGGATATGACGACGCAGCGCTTCATTTTTATTTCTAATTTTATCAGCAACAATCATTGCGTCTTTTAAATCATCGGTTAGTGGTAAACGACTCCGTTGATGTTTCGACATCTCTATCAATTGTTGACCGAAATCTTGCAATTGATGCATTTCTTTTTTTATTTCGGTTTTACTCTTCAATTCTTGGTCTATTTCCGATGATAAGTCGTCGATATCGTTGGCTGACTGGGGCATAATAGTTAGTAATATAAGTTAATTTTAATTAATGTCTTTATTATACGTAAAAATTAATAAAGTTGATAATTTAAAAGCCTAAGTAGATAAAAAACTATGAGCCAAACAAAAGAATTTAATGATCCACTAATCGAGCAACTTGACCAAGTAAAAGTAAGAGTTGCACAAGTCCTTGAATTAGCTAAATCATTAGGAGCCGATGGCGCTGAAGTAGCGATGAGTCGTCAACAAGGTTTAAGTGTAGGTACTCGTCTTGGCGAAGTTGAGAATGTTGAATTCACTAACGATGGTGCTTTAGGTATTACCGTTTATCAACAAGGACGCAAAGGTAGTGCGTCGACGGCTGATTTATCTGAAAAAGCGCTTGCTCAAGCGGTAGAGGCAGCCGTGAATATTGCTAAATACACTTCGGTTGATGATTGCTCAGGTTTAGCTGATAAAGCGTTATTAGCGATGCAGCCAATTGATCTAGATTTATATCACCCTAAAGAGCTAAGTACCGAACAAGCGATAGATATTGCAAAAGAATGTGAACAAAGCGCATTAGCCAGTGATACCAGAATTACTAATTCGGATGGTGCTAGTTTAGATTGTTTTTCAGGCTTTAAGGTTTATGGTAACAGTAATGGACAGTTAGTGGGCTACCCAAGCTCTCGACACAGTTTAAGTTGTGTCGTTATCGCTGGCAGTGATGATGATATGCAACGCGATTACGCTTATGATGTTAATCGTGATTTTGCCTTATTAGACAGTGGTACTAGCATTGGAGAAAAAGCGGCTAGTGAGGTGTTATCCCGTTTAAATCCGCAGAAGTTATCCACGCGAAAAGTACCTGTATTATTTCGCGCTGATATTGCGAATACTATTTGGGGCCACTTTATTG
>Ga0105356_10005794_pt1 | contig 11661 bp, 7 predicted proteins | sample GOMGulsemesocosm_3_FD_83502 | JGI IMG/M metagenome (GOLD analysis project Ga0105356, IMG submission 83502) | Methane-oxidizing microbial communities from mesocosms in the Gulf of Mexico - GOM9D Gulf of Mexico | ecosystem: Environmental > Aquatic > Marine > Cold seeps | place: Gulf of Mexico...
GCCGGAAATATTGGCGCAGGAAAAACTACGCTCACAAAATTACTCGCAAAACATTTTAAATGGGAGGCTCAACTTGAAGATGTTGTAGACAATCCGTATTTGGACGATTTTTATAACCAGATGGAACGTTGGAGCTTTAATTTACAAGTGTACTTTTTAAACAGCCGTTTTCGTCAAGTATTACAAATAAGACAAAGTGGTAAGGAGATTATTCAGGACCGTACCATTTATGAGGACGCACATATTTTTGCACCGAACCTTCATGCGATGGGCTTGATGACCAATCGTGATTTTGAAAACTACAGATCCCTTTTTGATTTGATGGAAACCTTAGTTCAAGGCCCTGATTTACTTATTTATCTGAGAAGTTCAATCCCAAATTTAGTATCACAAATACATAAACGTGGTCGGGACTACGAAAACTCTATAAGTATTGAATATTTAAGTCGCTTAAATGAACGTTATGAAGCTTGGATTCATGGCTATGACAAAGGCAAACTTCTCATTATTGATGTCGATAATTTAAATTTTGTCGATAATCCTGAAGACTTAGGAAGCATCATCAATAGGATTGATGCCCAAATAAATGGTTTATTTTAATTCAACATTCTCATTGCGGTGTTAAACTCCTTTCTTTTTGGGGAATTTTAACCTATATTGTTAATCATCTGGAAAAAGTTAGGCTATGAAAACTCTAATAAAAATTCCTATCATATTACTTTTATTCCTCTTAACTTCTTGTTCAAAAGACGTAGAAATTGAAGGCAATGACTTAAGTGGACAACTTGAAGGCACTTGGAGTGTCCTTGTTTATGATTATGAAGGTTCGCACACATCAATTAAAGAAGAAGATGTTTCTATATCTGAATTCCATGGTTTTGGTTGGGAAATGAATATTAGGATGACCTTCAATAAAGACCCTAATAGATATGGCTTAAACGGAAATTATACCGTCAATCACTTTTATACCAATGAAGCCGGCGAAGACATTCTTTACCTTGGCCCAGCCATAATGGAACAAGATGGGGTCTGGACTCGAAATGGGCATAAAATAAAGCTAATCATCGATGGAAATAACAAACAGAGTTTTATTTCAGAATTGACTGATTCCAGCATGTCTCTTAGAATAAATTCCAACTATTTAGTGACTGACCCTGATGGGACATCTACCACCACTGAGATTTCGGAGGTCTATCAGCTAATTCGTTTAAACGATTAAAATCTTAAGGTAAAAAGCTCTTTTTAAATTAAGATCAAAGGGTTCCATACCTCAGCGTCATACCCATCTCATAAGTAAAGGATTACATGCTTTCATTTTATGTTAATCCTTTGTGGAATTAATCCTGTATTTACTACATTGGTCCAACTAACTAAAGTTTAAATAAAAATTCCAACCAACTCTTATGAAAAATATAATTTTTCTATTTGTACTATTGTTTAGTACGAATTTGGCCTTTGCTCAACAACAGCCAGAAAGTCAAGTCCCAACTCCTAATTACAGACTCGCGGCTAAATTTTCACCCACGAACCTCGGGAAACTAGTACATTCAACAACAATACGACCACATTGGTTAAAAAACGGTAACCGCTTTTGGTATCAATACAAAACTACCGATGGATCAAATTATTATTTAGTAGATGCCGAAAAGCGTACTAAATCAAAGTTATTCGACAATGAAAAAATGGCAAGATGGCTCACGCAGATCACCAAGGATCCCTATGATGCTCAACATTTACCGCGTTTTAATTTTAAATTCGTAAAAAACGAAACTGCAATTCGTTTTAGAGTGACCTCAACAGAAAAAGTAGCGGTCATAGAAGAAAAAAAGGAAGAAACTAAAAAGGATTCTACATCGACCAAAACGACAAAGAAAAAGAAACCCAAAATGGAAAATAAAGTCTATCATTTTGAATATAGACTTGGCGGTAATTCATTAACTATCCTCGATAATAAAAAGGAAGCTGACAAAAAATGGCAAAAATGGGCCAATGTTTCTCCCGATAGCACCATTGTTTTGTTCTCTAAAAACTACAACTTGTTTTGGATGGATAAAGTCAATTTTTTAAAAGCTGTAAAAGACGAAAAAGATTCAACCATTGTTGAACACCAATGGACCGAAGACGGCGTTGAAAACTATGGTTATGGTGGCGGCGGAAGAGGTCAAAACAATGAAACCAAAGAAGAAAAAAAGGACGATAGAAAAAGCGTTTGGGGCACCTGGTCTCAGGATTCGAAATCTTTTGTGTTTCAAAAAACTGATGCTCGACATATTAAAGATTTATGGGTCATAAATTCTGTTGCTAAGAAGCGACCAACTTTAGAAACCTATAAATACCATATGCCTGGAGAACAAGAATATTATAAAAGAGAACTTATCATTTTTGATATTCCTTCCAAAGTCATCTCCAATGTTAAGCTAGACACTACCTTACAAAATGACATTTCAGTGTATAGGGCTCCAAGAAAGCAATCTAATGCCGATGATGATTTTCAACCTTCCCTTTTACTGTCAAAAAAGGGTAAAATTTACTTTAGTTCGAGAAGTAGAGACAAGAAAAAAGTAAATATCTGTGTCGCCGATATTGCTACTGGAGAAGTCACTATTTTAATTAAAGAAAGCCTTAACACCTATGTAGAAACCCGATCACTCCTTCTTTTTAATGATGAAAAGGAGATGTTACATTGGTCAGAACGCGATGGATGGGCACATTTCTATTTATATGACACTAAGGGAAATTTAAAACGTCAAATTACCTCTGGATCTTATCACGCCAATAGATTTACCAATATAGACGAGAAGGAACGTGTCTTATATTTTACAGCCAATGGTGTATCCAAAAACCAAGACCCCTATTATGAGCATCTATTTAAGATTAATTTGAATGGCACTGGACTGAAAAACATCAATTCAGGAGACTATAATACAAGAACAAGCATGGCTGATTCTCATAAATTCTTTGTGAGTAATTATTCTAGAGTTAATACGGTTCCTAAATCTGAATTACGAAATAGCAATGGTACTGTTATTCTTAATTTAGAAGAAGCAGATTTATCACAATTATTCGCAACAGGCTACAAATTTCCCGAACCTTTTAAAATGAAGGCCGACGATGGCATTACAGATATTTATGGGGTGATGTATAAGCCTTTTGATTTTGACGACACCAAAAGCTACCCCTTATTGGAATATGTGTATCCTGGCCCTCAAACTGAGGCTGTGAACAAATCTTTTTCTGTTCGCATGGATCGATTAGACCGTATGGCTCAAGTTGGTTTTGTTGTGGTTACCCTAGGAAATAGAGGGGGACATCCAAGCCGTTCTAAATGGTATCACAATTATGGTTATGGCAACTTAAGAGATTATGGATTAGCCGACAAAAAATATGTTGCTGAACAACTCGCAGACCAACATCCCTATATCGACATAAATAAAGTTGGAATTTACGGTCATTCTGGTGGAGGATTCATGTCGACCGCCGCCATATTAGTATATCCTGATTTCTTTAAAGCCGCTGTATCTTCTGCTGGAAATCACGATAACTCCATGTATAATAGCTGGTGGAGTGAAACACATCATGGTATACAAGAAGAAAAAGATGCTGAAGGCAATATTAAATACAAATATACCATTGATAAAAATCAATCTCTAGCCGGTAATTTAAAAGGAAATCTAATGCTTATTACTGGTGATATAGACAACAATGTTCATCCTGGAGCCACTATTAGAATGGCGAATGCCTTAATCAAAGCTCATAAGCGTTTTGATTTTATGCTAATGCCTGGGCAGCGTCATGGTTTTGGAAGTATGACCGAGTATTCTTTTTGGCTAAGGGCAGACCATTTTAGCAAACATTTGCTAGGAAAGGAAGCCACAACTATCAATATCACTGAAATGAATAGAGATAAACCTAAGGGGAATTAAAAAAATTTAAGAATCAAAAAAGCCACGCTCTCCTAAGTAATATCAAAGGAGAGCGTGGCTTTTTTGTTATTATTGGTAAATCTTTTGTTTTGATTTCAATTTTACCAAAAAGTCTTGTTTTTCATCTGCGAGCATCCCGTGAAAATCGGCTCTTAAATTCGCATGTGGAAAAGAGCGCGTTGGCGTTTCTACTTCTAGAAACGAAGCCAATGGTTCCCAACCTTCCCTTACACTATATTCTAATAGTCTTTCTGAAGGGACACTTGCTCTAACCTCGGCATTATGTTGTTCATAGCAATCAATCATATAGGCCTTATCATCTTGTCGTCCTTCAAAAACTTCTTCCCAAATTAATTGACGCATCCGCATAAAATTTTTATTGCGTTGCACTTCGGCTTCCGAAATTTCTGCAGTACCACTTTTTTTACCTGTAGAGATCACTGTAGACTTGACGCTCTCATACCAACTTTCAGAATTGCGAACACTTAAAACAACTTTCGCGTCAGGGTAATATGCCATGAGTTCTTTATAAAAGAGGCTCCCTGGAAAATCCACAATAGACTGATGCTGACTGAGTAGTGGTTTCCAATCCTTATTTTCATTTCTAAATTTTGCCTGCCAAAAATCAATTGTAGAATTATCTCTAACAAAATCAATCATATGATAACAAGGTCCAAAGCCTAATTCTTCAATAGCCCTTTTTAAAGACATTGTACCTGTGCGTGGAAATCCAGCACCTATTATTTTAATCGACATACTTAATTATTAAATAAATTAAAAACCACACTACCCCTGTTTTTACTCAGGAACAGCATGGTTTTATACCACGAATACTTAAAAAAGAACTCGTTCTTTTATTTTATTTCCTTAGAAATCTTCTTTATTACTTTCTTTTTTCCTTCCATCTTAATATCAGCATCCTCTAAAGCCTCTATTTGCGCTTTAACCTCTGCTTCCGATCCTTCAAATACCTTATCTACAGTAGTGACTTCACCATCTATAGTAGTACTTGTTGTAACCACAGCTTTCACAGTACCATCGGCATTCTTTTCTTGCTCTACTCTGATCTCTTTAGTGATATGATTTTCATGTAATTTGCTTGCTTCATCAGAAAACATTGCCATATCTCCTTTGATCTCATGCTTTTTACCGTCTTCATCTATCCACATTTTTATATTTTCATCAGCAGAGGCAGTACCATCAATAGACAATGCAATACTCGGTGCAATAACTAAAGCCACAACAGACATTAATTTTAATAAAATGTTTAATGATGGCCCTGAAGTATCTTTAAAAGGATCTCCAACGGTATCACCAACAACAGCGGCTTTATGCTCTTCTGTTCCTTTTCTACCTTCTTCTTCAATAGTTTTCTTAGCGTTATCCCAAGCACCACCAGCATTAGACTGGAAGATTGCCATAAGCACTCCACAAGTAGTAACACCTGCCAGAAGTCCTCCTAACATTTCAGCACCACCAATAAAACCAACGGCTACAGGAACAACAATTGCCAGTAATCCTGGGAAAACCATTTCTCTAATCGATGCTTTTGTTGAGATATCTATACACTTACCATAATCGGCAACACCATCGGCAGCATCAAATATTTTTCTATCCGCTTCAGAAGCTTTAGTCATATCAGAATCATACTTACGCATTACCTCAAGAGCTGCTTTTAACTGAGGAATTTCTCTAAACTGACGTCTAACCTCTTCAATCATAGCCATTGCAGCACGACCTACAGCATTCATTGATAAAGCAGAAAACACAAAAGGTAACATCCCTCCTACTAACAATCCAGCCATAATTTTTGGTTGTGACACATCAATTGCGGTTACATTTGCTGTTTTCATAAAGGCTGCAAATAAAGCCAATGCAGTTAAAGCAGCAGAAGCGATTGCAAACCCTTTACCAACAGCAGCAGTTGTATTACCAACAGCATCTAATTTATCTGTACGCTCACGTACTTCTTTTGGTAATTCTGCCATTTCAGCAATACCACCAGCATTATCACAAATAGGACCATAAGCATCTACTGCTAATTGAATTCCTGTATTCGCTAACATACCTACCGCAGCAATTGCGATACCATATAATCCAGCAAAATGATGAGAAACAATAATAGCCGTAGCGATTAAAATAATTGGAATAGCTGTAGACATCATTCCAATACCTAAACCAGCAATTATATTTGTTGCTGCACCAGTCTCAGATTGTTTTACGATTGACATTACAGGCTTTTTACCTGTTGCTGTATAATATTCGGTTATTTTACCAACGGCTAATCCTGCAACTAAACCTGCAATGGTAGCCCAAAATACACCCATAGCACCAAAAGGTAATCCTTCTACTGATTCCGGAATTAAGGCATTAATAATAAAATAAGAAGCTACAACCATTAATCCAGCCGAACCAAATTCACCAATATTAAGTGCAGTTTGTGGATTTCCACCATCTTTTACTTTTACAAAAAAGGTTCCAAGAATAGACATTACAATACCCACGGCCGCTAAAACCAAAGGTAAATATACTGCTCCTAATCCTGCAAAATCAGGTGTTAAAATAAAAGCTCCTAATACCATAGTACCAATAATAGACCCTACATAAGACTCGAATAAATCGGCTCCCATACCTGCAACATCACCAACATTATCTCCAACATTATCAGCGATAGTCGCTGGGTTTAAAGGATGATCTTCTGGAATACCAGCTTCAACTTTCCCAACGAGATCAGCACCAACATCGGCAGCTTTGGTATAAATACCTCCTCCAACACGAGCAAATAAGGCAATTGATGAAGCTCCTAAAGAAAATCCAGAAAGCACATTCAACACCATTGATAAATTATCAGCACCAGACCACATTTCCTGATAGATCATGAATAAGCCACTCAAGCCTAATACACCTAATCCAACAACACCTAATCCCATTACAGCTCCTCCGGCAAAAGCAACTTCTAATGCTCTTCCTAAAGAAGTTCTTGCAGCATGAGTTGTTCTCACATTGGCTTTAGTTGCGACTTTCATTCCTATAAATCCTGCTAGAGCAGAACAAATAGCTCCTATTATAAATGATACTGCTACCATTCCGTTAGAGCCTTCTTCTGAAGCCCCTTTAAAATATAATAAGATTGCTACTGCAACCACAAATATTGCTAAAACCTTGTATTCAGCCTTTAAAAATGACATTGCACCATCGGCAATATTCTTGGCAATCTGCGACATTTTTTCATCACCTGAGTCTTGTTTTGAGACCCAACCACTTTTTATAAAGACAAAAATCAAGGCTAAAACACCGAAAAGGGGTAAAAATTTTACTAATAATTCCATTCGTTAGTTATTTATTTAGTTATTTTTTTGAATGCGCTAAAAATAACAAAATATGCGAGATAAAAAAAGCCACTTTCTAATTAATAAAAAGTGGCCTTAGTTTGAAATTTTATTTCAACTTAAATTGTAAATGTGCGATTCTTTTTATGTTCGCTTTTATCATATCTTTCTAAACACTGATTGTATATTTTAACAGCCTCTGCTCTGTCTCCCCAACCACCTACGTCTACTTTCTTCTCTTCAAGATCTTTATAAACCTCAAAAAAGTGTGTGATTTCTTTTACTCTATGCGGATTTAAATCACTAATATCATTTTTATTACTCCAAATAGGATCTGAAACAGGGACACAAATAATCTTTTCATCTGGTCCTTTTTCATCGGCCATATGAAACACACCAATTGGCTTTACCTCCATAACACACATTGGAAATGTTGGCTCCGTACCCATTACTAAAACATCTAAAGGATCTCCATCTAAGGCCAATGTTTCTGGAATAAATCCATAATCTCCAGGATACATCATCGAAGAAAATAACATTCTATCAAATCTAATTTTATTTAATACAAAGTCGTATTCATATTTATTTCTGCTACCTTTTGGTATTTCAATTAATACATCAAAAGTTATTTCCTTTTTCTCACTCATATTTTTATCTCTTTTTCGGGGCGCAAATATACGTAACTGTTTAAGCTTGGGCAACTAAATAGCTATTGACTTTGTGAGAAATTTAAACTGGCTTTAATATTCAAGGATCTTATTGTTACAACAAAGTTAAAATCCTCTCCAAAAACGAAAAAGACAGCTGCCACTGAACCTTTAGAACTAGCTCATTAAAAATGAAAACCGAAAGTACCGGTAACTCCAAATTTTCTAGCATCGGGATTATCGAGATAGTTCCCTCTAAAATTAAAATCCAAACGGAAAATTTTAAAAATATTCCCCACTCCTAAACTATATTCCCAATACACTTTATCATTTGGTGCAGTCAAAGGAATATTATGAGGGTTATTCGTCGTACTTAAGGCGATATTCCCCTCTGATAATTCACCCCAAACACCACGAACACTAATAATTTCACGCAAATTTAATTTTCTCAAAAATGGAATTCTAGAAAATATACGTCCATTAAAATTATGCTCTAAATGTAAGGACACATAGGTATCGGTTACAAATTCATAATAATCGAGTTGTGAAAAGGTATTATAAATTGAAAAATACGACTGATTACCAGGCACAACACTTAATAATCCTAAGGGCACTTCCCCAAAAGTCTTACCCGCTTCGATAGTAGAATACAAACGGCCTAATCCTCCAAGTTGCCAAGGTTGAATATAAGAAAACTGAACTTTGGTATAATCAAAATCACTATTAAAAAGGCTTTTATCTCCCAGGCTAACTTGTGCAAATATACGTGCAAAATCATCGTTCGCTTCGTAGCGCTCAACACCAAACCCAGTCATCTTTCGTTTTGGAAAATACGACACTGAAAATGAAGTTTCAAATTGTTTTACTTCAGAAGACACTCCGGTCTCAGCATTCGAATCCTTATAATCTAAACTAAATGTAGGAGAGGCAGAAGCCAGAGTTCTGTACGTTCCTCCAAAGCGCATTACCAGATTTCGCCATGGTTCCATTTCAATAGCAGCACTCGTAAGGCTTATAGAGGTTAACTTATCATTTGTACCAGTACCAACTACCGAAGAGGAGGCTAAACTTCGACCTAAAACGTCTGTAGAAGTGGTGAGACTCGCGCCTATTTGTTCCACATCTCTTCGATTCCCTCCAGAAATTATAAGTCTATTCTTTTTATCTAATAACCATTTTCCAGAAATGCCATATTTAAATTTATCATCTCTAAATCCATAGGCTAAAAACCCTTCCAAACGCCATAAATCATTACGTCCAAAATAAGTTCTTCCCCCCGTTCTCAATCGGGTACCTTCAACTTCATTAAAACCAAAAGTCGAAAATATCGGACCATAATCCAATGGCAAGGTGTTAAATTCTATATATCCAGACGACAATATACTCGCCATATTATACAAACGCTTAAATTTCTTTACCGTCTTAAGGGTATCCAACATCTTGTAAACCCCGCGCTCATCCTTACTCAGTTTTTCTAAACGATTAGTCTCCCAGAACGCATTTCCCCTATCATAAACATCCTTATCGTAATAAAACACTTCCTCATCATAGAACTTTTTATCTTTCTCAATATCGAAGGCATAGTTATTAAATAAGGTGGTACGCTTCCCATAAACGCCTCTTGATTTCTCCTTTTTACTAAAAGCAAAATCAGACATCATATAATCCCTTTTAACAAGAAATAAGGAGTCATTTAAAACTTCAAACTCCTGCTCTATATAAATCTCTTTTACCCAGTTTATATTCGCACTTTTGGTCGCTTGTAAGTTTATTTCTTTTAAAGCATAGGTAGAATCATTTACCCAGAAATCACCTTTAAATGTAAGTTCGTTTTTTCGCCTTGGATAATAGACAATGTTATAACACCACTTATTATCAATAAATGCACTATCAGACAAGACATAATTATAGGTATTAATTCCAGTTCTAGATAAGGGACTCACAAAACTCTTATCGAAAAACTTTAGATAATTATCATATACATTATAATCAGAATACAAATCGTCAACAAAATCAATAATCACCTGATTATCGTTAAATCCCGAGTTTTTATTCCCTTTTAAAACTTCTTTTTCTTTGTTTATAGCATTATCCCCATAGACTTTAGATACGGCTTCATTGATAAACATCGGTAAATAGGTCTTACCAGTAACTCTAGAAGTATCCACCTGATTAAACACAAATTCCATACCTCTAAACAGCTTGCTTTTTATAAGGGCGCTGTCGATAGTATTGATATCGAATTCTACTTTTTCATATTTATCGTATTCATATTGCTTAAATTGTTTTAAGCCATTTTCACGCTTGTGGGCCCATATTTTACGCAATATATCTATGGCTGGATTGTTTTTCTTAGACTGCTTTCCGGTAATAAGAACGACGGCATCTAGCTCATCTGCGGTATCATTCAGTATAAATTTCAAATTGTAATTCACTCTTTTATCCAGCCTCACTTCCAAGGTTTCATAACCTACGAATGAAATCACTAGGGCTTCCCAGTTTTGATTGGACTCCATATAAAACCTCCCATTTTCATTGGTAATGGTTCCTTGAGAAGAATTTTTAAAAATCACATTTGCGAAGGATATGGGTTCATTATTTGCGTCCAGAACATGACCGCTGACTTTCGTTTGAGCATGCACTGCACAAATTCCAAATAACAAAACAACAAGTAATAGTTTATACTTCATATCAAACAAAAAAAACTTCATCAACAATCGTGCTAATGAAGTTTATATAACGTAAAAGTTATGTTTATCTTATTTATACATCACCTTTTTTACAGCTTTTACCACTTCACTGCTATTCGGTAGCCATTCTGCTAATAAAACTGGCGAATAAGGCGTTGGTGTATCAGCCGTATTAATTTTTACAATTGGAGCATCTAAATAGTCAAATAGTTGAGATTGCACTTGATATGCTATATCCGTAGACACATTTCCAAACGGCCATGCTTCTTCTAAAATAACTAATCTATTTGTTTTCTTAACAGATTCTAAAACTGTTTTATAATCTAAAGGACGAACGGTTCTCAAGTCAATAATTTCACAAGAAATACCTTCTTTTTCTAATTCGTCGGCGGCCTTATAGGCTTCCTTAATTATTTTTCCAAAAGACACGATAGTAACATCTGTTCCTTCTCTTTTAATATCGGCAACACCAATTGGCACGATGTACTCCCCTTCAGGAACCTCTCCTTTATCACCATACATTTGCTCACTCTCCATGAAAATTACAGGATCGTCATCGCGAATAGCTGCTTTTAATAAGCCCTTGGCATCATAAGGATTTGATGGTACAATCACTTTAAGTCCAGGTGTATTAGCAAACCAACTTTCGAAAGCCTGAGAGTGCGTAGCACCTAATTGCCCAGCAGAACCTGTAGGCCCCCTAAAGACGATTGGACATTTAAATTGCCCTCCAGACATCTGTCTGATTTTTGCGGCATTATTTATAATTTGATCAATTCCAACCAATGAAAAGTTAAAAGTCATATACTCAACAATAGGTCTATTACCCGTCATTGTTGATCCTACAGCAATTCCACCAAAACCAAGTTCGGCAATTGGAGTATCAATAACACGTTTGGCACCAAACTCATCAAGCATTCCTTTAGAAGCTTTATAGGCACCGTTGTACTCGGCAACCTCTTCACCCATTAAATAAACACTCTCGTCTCTGCGCATTTCTTCACTCATCGCCTCGCAAATGGCTTCTCTAAACTGAATTGTCTTCATTTCTTAAGTTTTATAAGAACAGCAA
>Ga0105356_10005802_pt1 | contig 11655 bp, 6 predicted proteins | sample GOMGulsemesocosm_3_FD_83502 | JGI IMG/M metagenome (GOLD analysis project Ga0105356, IMG submission 83502) | Methane-oxidizing microbial communities from mesocosms in the Gulf of Mexico - GOM9D Gulf of Mexico | ecosystem: Environmental > Aquatic > Marine > Cold seeps | place: Gulf of Mexico...
AAGATGTATTGAACGGCACAAACTTACAAGGTCTAAAATATACCTATAATGGAGATACTGGTAATTACAAATTTGTTATACGAAGAGGTGCCTCAACTGGTGCCAGAGTATTTCAAGACAGACATTACTATTTACCAATTACAACAGATAGAATTTCAGACAATCCTAACCTCATTGAAAACCCAGGTTATGAAACTGCAACTGAATAATAATTTGTAGTACAATTTCAATCTTAAATTAGGGGTGCTTAAAGATATCTTTACACCCCTTTTTATTTTCAAAATCACTTATTTGCTTTCTTTAACCTTAAAGTAACAATATTTATTTCCAACTCTTCAAAAGTTAATTTGCAAATTTGACATGTAATCTCACAAACATAGCTACATGAAAACATACGCTAAAAAAACACTGAAATTATTTTTAACTTTCTTTATTCTATTTGCTAGTACAACAATCAATGCAAAAGATTATTATATAAATTCACTGAAAGGTAAGGACACGAACAACGGAACTGCAAAGTCTTTAGCTTGGAAAAGTATTTCAAAATTAAACACCCTGAAACTGAATGCAGGTGACCATATATATCTTGCCAATGGAAGTGAATTTTCACAACCTATCCTTCTTAACTCTTTAAAAGGGAAAAAGTCAAAACCAATAATAATTACCAACTATATAGCTGACAATATTTTTAAAAACCAACTTCCTTTCATCAATACAAAAGATGCTTTGAATGGACTTCTAATAATAGACTGTAGTTATATTGAAATTTACAATCTTAAAATTTCTGCCACTACAATAGATAATAATAATGGTCAGATAAATAAAATACCATCAAAACGTTGTGGAGTACTTATTACCACAAAAAACACGGGAATCTATTCACATATCTCCCTTCAAAATCTCATCATAAAAAATGTTTTCTATGAAAAACAGGGATTCACCAGGCCTGCTAAAGAAGTTAGATCTGCCAATGGAACTCAAAACTATGGATGGGGAATTCGAGTAATAAATACAAAAACCAAAGTTGTCCTCAAAATTATTAAAATCTCCAATTGTACAGTAGAGAATGTAAGTCACACAGGAATCAAATTGACAGGAAAAAATAAATCCATAAAAAATATAGAAATCTCCAATTGTACTATTTTCCAAACAGGAGGCCCTGGAATTCAAATGAGTGGTGTTCACAACGGGCACATTGTCAACAACTATGTCAACGAATCTGGAAATAACAATGATACTCGAAAATGGGGGCGCGGTTCTGGCTTATGGACTTGGGGTTCTTCCGATATACTGATAGAAAAAAATCATTTTTTGAACGCAAATGGCCCTGGAGATTCTGCCGGAGCCCATATAGACTTCAATTGCAATAACATCATATTACAATACAACATCAGTGCAAACAACGCAGGTGGTTTCTGTGAAATTCTAGGAAATAATTACAACTGTGCTTATCGGTATAACATCAGTATCAATGATGGACATCGTACAAAAGGAATTGAGGGTGCCTTTCAAGAAGGAAAAACCCTTTGGTTAAGTGGTTTTAATGGAAAAGGAAAAAAAAGAAATGGCCCTTTTAATAGTTACATCTACAACAACACCATCTATACAAAAAAAGACATTATTTCAAAATACGCAATTGACAAAGCCAGTTCTGGTGCTTTTATTGCAAACAATATATTTTATATTGAAGGTAAAAGTACTGCCGTTTTAGGAGACCAATACAAACCTGAAAAAAAAGGAACTATTTCTGTCAAAAATATTGTATTCAAAAATAATTTGTACTTGACTGCTACCAATTGGCCTAAAGAAGTAAATATACAGGACAGCAATCCTTTCTTTGGAAACCCAGTCTTTCAAAACAAAGGAGGTATAAAAGCAATCGATTACCTTCCTCTAAACAAAAAACTCATACGCAATAAAGGACTTGAAATAACAAATATTCCAAACGATGAAATTGGGCTATATCTTGGTTTGAAAATGACAAAAGACATCCTTGGAAACCCTATAAAAAACACACCTGATATTGGAGCAATTGAAATACAATAATAAATAGAACAAAATCTTAAATAACCAAATAAACCTTAACACCTTTTTACTGTCTAAAATAAAACTATTTTAAACCCATAAACTCTCCATGAAACACACTTCATTTACCTTCACTAAAATTCTATTCTATACTATTTTTTTAGTATTCAATCTAGTTAACACAGCTGTTATTAGTCAAAATAAGAAACCAAATATTATCATTATCCTTACTGATGATCAAGGCTATCAAGATGTTGGATTCAACGGTTGTACCGATATTCCAACTCCCAATATTGACAAAATTGCAAGCAACGGAGTCAAGTTCACCAATGGCTATGTTAGTTATGCTGTTTGTGGCCCAAGTAGAGCTGGGCTTATCACTGGACGCTATCAAGATAAATTTGGCTTCGGTAAAAACCCTCTTTTCGCTCCAAACGATCCAAATATGGGGCTCCCAACTTCTGAACAAACTATTGCTGCTTATTTAAGTAAATCTGGTTATCAAAACCTTGCCTTAGGAAAATGGCATTTAGGAGCACACCCAACATTGCATCCCTTAGAGCGTGGGTTTACTAATTTTTATGGATATTTAAGTGGTGGACATCATTACTTTCCAGAAAAATGGACTTTGAATGATATTACAGAAGTAAGGTCGCAAAATGATGGTTATAAAACAAAATTATTACAAGACCACACAAGAGTAGAAGAAAAAGAATACTTAACGGATGCCTTAAGTAGAGAAGCTGCATCCTATATTGATGAAAATTCGGAAAAACCTTTTTTTATCTATTTGGCTTACAATGCACCTCATACACCGTTACAAGCAACGAAAAAATACTTAGATCGTTTTCCGAACATCAAAAACAAAAAAAGGAAAACCTATGCTGCTATGGTCAGTGCAGTAGATGATGGAGTTGGTTTGGTCTTAGATAAATTAAAAGAAAAAGGACTTACTGAAAATACAATTGTCTTTTTTTTATCAGACAACGGTGGGCCAGAACAACACAATGCCTCAAACAACGGTGTTCTTAGAGGAGGTAAAGGTGATTATACAGAAGGTGGAATACGAGTACCCTTTGCAATGCAATGGCCTGCTAAAATAAAAGCTGGAATCGTTTATAACAATCCTATTATTTCCTTAGATATCTTTGCCACAATTGTTGAAAATTGCTCTCCTTCGATTCCTACAAAGCACACATTAGACGGTGTCAATTTAATACCATTCTTAAAAAAGAGCAATATAAAAATACCACACAGTCAATTGTTTTGGCGCAACCATAGACAAGACGCCAAAGCAGTCCGCAGCGGAAATAACAAATTGGTTATAAAAAATGAATTGAATGCATTGTTCAATCTCAATGAAGATATCAGTGAAACCACCAACCTAAAAACAGAAGAAACCGATACTTACATTCAATTAAAGAAAGATTGGACCAATTGGAATCAGAATTTAATGAAGCCTATTTTTCTTGGCTTGTTAGATGGTAAAGAATATTCAAAAACCCATCCAAATCGTTTTGTTATAGAAAAAAGAGATTCCAAGACTGGAAAATAATAAAATATGTCAAATTGTTCTTACTAAATAATAAATGTATATTTAACAATTAAAAAAATCAACCTAAAACTTATGATTGACAGAATCTCCTTTTTCATATTTTCACTTCTTATTGGTTTCTCCAATACACATATAAACGCGCAAAAAAAACAACCAAATATCATCTATATCTTAGCTGATGACCTTGGGTTTGGAGATGTTGGTTTTAACGGACAAACTAAAATTAAAACACCAACACTTGACCGTTTGGCAAAAGAAGGAATAAAATTCAACAAGCACTATGCAGGAAGTACCGTTTGTGGTCCTTCCCGAGCTAGCTTGCTTACCGGCATGCATACAGGCCATTCCACTGTTCGAGGAAATCCTAGGTGGACAAAAAGTGGAAAACCCGTAGATTTTAATGATCAAGAAATTACCATAGCTGAAGAAATGAAACGTGCTGGATATCGGACTGGAATTGTTGGAAAATGGGCACTCGCAGAAAATTTAGGAGTTACCCAACCCAATCAGCAAGGTTTCGATTATTTCTATGGTTTCAATAAACACCTTCCTGCACATCATTACTACCCTGAAGAAATTTGGGAAAACGAAAAATTATTAAAGCTAGAAGGAAACAACACCAAAGGAAAAAAAGGAGTACATGTACAAGAGTTATTTACCCAAAAAGCATTGGATTTTATAGATCGAGAAAATAAAAAACCTTTCTTTTTGTATTTGGCTTATACAACTCCGCATTATGAACTGACCATTCCTGAAAAATTCAAAGAACAATATAGAAAAGAAAACTGGCCTTTGCGTGCATTGAAAGACGGACACTATCATAATGACCCCAACGGACATGTAACCTATGCCGCTATGGTTACAAAAATGGACAGTGATATTCAACGTGTGTTAGACAAATTAAAAGAACACAATTTGCATGAAAATACACTTGTAATTTTTACAAGCGACAATGGACATGAATATGACAACACAAAAAATGAGTTTTTTAACAGCAACGGAGTTTACAAAGGACATAAAAGAGACTTGTACGAAGGAGGCATTCGCATGCCATTTGTGGCTTGGTGGCCAAACAAAATTCCTGCTGGAACAGCGTCGGACCACATGTCTGCTTTTTGGGATGTTAAAGCAACTTTTTGCGACCTCGTAGGAAATAAGCCTAAGGGAAAAACAGATGGAATTTCTTTCCTTCCTTCGTTATTAGGTAAAAACAAAAAGCAAAAAGAGCACAAGTACCTGTATTGGGAATTTAATGAAGGTAGAGGTCCTATACAAGCTTTGACCAAAAAGGACTGGAAATTGATTTATTTCATACAAAAAAAACAATATGAATTGTACAACCTGACTTCAGACCCTTCCGAAGAAAACAATCTTTACAGTCAAAATCCGAAAAAAGCAAAAGAATTGAAAAAATTACTACGCAAAGCAAGAACAGAACATTCAGAATTCCCTCTGGTAAAAAAAGGTAAAAACAGAAAAAAAACTAAAAAATAAAAGTCTATGTTTTCACTTAAAAATGCATGTATCATTGCACTTATACTTTGTTTTAATTTCGGTAGTAAAGCACAAAACAATGCCCAAATTAAAAATCATACAAAACCCAATATAATATTGATTTTAGCAGATGATTTAGGCTATGGTGATTTGAGTTGTTTTGGTAGCCAAAGAATAGAAACGCCACATTTAGATCAGATGGCTAAAGAAGGGCAAAAATTCACACAATTCTATGCAGGTTCTGCCGTTTGTACTCCAACCAGAGTAAGTATATTAACGGGGAAATACCCCTTACGTTTCAATGTTTCTCAACATTTCAACGACAAAGAAATGTATTTAAACAATACCATGTTGACTTTACCAAAAGCGCTGAAAAAAGAAGGATATACAAGCATGCATGTAGGTAAATGGCATTTAGGAGGTCTTAATGAAAAACACATAAAAGACAGAAAAAATAGCATGCCCGGTCCCTTGGAGCATGGATTTGATCATTATTTAGCAATGGTAGAAGATCCTTTATATCGTGGCCCCGCTATGCGTGAAAAAAGGTTGTATAAAGATGCAGGGAAAAACCTTGTAAAAGATGATGTATTACTTCCTTCTAACAACAAACATTGGACAGAAATTAAATTCGATACTGCCCTATCTTTTATTGAAGAAGAAGCAAAAGAAGAGGCTCCATTTTATTTACACTTGTGTCTGGATGCTCCACATGCACCTTACGAAGCATCAACAAAAGGTCTTTTAAAAAAATATGAAGACCGCACAAATGGTGATGATTTGCTGTACAGAGGTATGGTTTCTCATTTAGATGAAGGAGTTGGGTTGCTACTTGACAAATTAAAAAAACTGAAATTAGACAAAAATACACTCGTCATTTTTACAAGCGACAATGGTCCTGCATATTTAGGAAGTCCAGCCCATTTCAAAGGAAGAAAAACTGACTTTAATGAAGGGGGAATTCGTGTACCAATGATTGCTTGGTGGCCTGGAAAAATTACAACAAGTTCAGAAACAAATGAAATTGCCAATACCATAGACTTTTTACCAACATTTGTAGCAGTGGCTTCTGGAAACATCGACAAAAAACATGCTATTGATGGTATTGATATTTCTCCTATTTTATTTGGTTCTAAAGAAACAATGAACCGACCTACCCTATTCTGGGAAATTTCTGAACGTTATAAAAAAAGTGGGAATTACAAAAATACAACGGATATAAGAATGCAACCGGCAGCAAATCAAATTGCGCGAAACGGAAAATGGAAGTTGCTTGCACATAAAGGGATCTCTTCTGAATTGTATAATGTTGAAGAAGATCCTTATGAACGTTGGAATCTTATAAAAACATACCCTAAAATAGCAAAAAAATTACATACCGAGTTAACAGCTTGGCTGCAAGAACCGAGAACCCAAAAACCTTATTAATTATGATATTAAAAAATCGTATTCGACTTAGTCTTTATTGTTGCTTACTCTTTGTAGCCAGTTCTTCTAGCCAACAAAAAGAAATAAGCAATACAAAACCAAACATTCTATTTATATTATCGGAAGATATGAGTATCGATTTGGAATGTTATGGAATGCCTGCTGTAAAAACTCCTGTTTTAAATAAACTTGCAGCAACAGGTACACAATATATGAATGCTTATGGGAACAATTCAATTTGCTCACCTAGTAGATCTAACATGATCACAGGTGTCCATCAAAATATTATCAATGCACAACACCACAGATCCAATAGAGATATCCCCTTAGCAACGCCCTATAAACCTATTACCTCTTATTTAAGAGATGCTGGTTACACCTGTATCATAGGAAACAATATTGCTTACGGTGGTGGAAGAAAAATTGACGTCAACTTCAAACATAAAATGTTGGGTTCTTGGGATGGCAAAAGCAAATTTGGTTTGTTTGATAAATCTGGTAAATTTACAAAAGAAGACCAACCTTTCTTTTCACAAGTAACTTTAGTTGTCACGCATAGAGGTGATTGGTGGGACAAAATCAGTGAACAATCACAACACAAAGTAAATCCAGCCGATGTGGTATTGCCACCTCATTATGCAGATACTCCAGTAATTCGTAAAGATTGGGCAAAATACTTAGATCAAATTGAATATATGGACAACGAAGTTGGTCTACTTTTAGCCGATTTGGAAAAAAAAGGAATGCGGGACAATACCATCATCATTTTTATTGGTGACAACGGTAGATGCAATGTAAGAGGAAAAGGATACGTGTACGAACCAGGATTGCACTTACCTCTAATTGTTAACTGGCCAGCAGGCCTTACCGGTGGAAAAAAAGACAGTCGTTTGGTTGCTTCCGTAGATGTTGCTGCAACCATTTTAGAAGCAGCAGGAGTTGAACTTCCTTCTTATATGACCGCTAGGTCCTTAATTTCTGAAGATAAAAACCCGAGAGAATATGTGTATTCTGCCAGAGATCTGTGGGATGAAATTCTAGAACAATCAAGAGCTATAACAACTCATAAATACAGGTATATAAAAAACCATATCACAAACCAACCTCATGATGCCCGTCAGGCTTATTTGGAATTTCACAGACCAGCTGTACATGTAATGAGAACTCTAAAAAATGAAGGAAAACTAACCCCTTTACAAGAAAAATTCTTTGCAGACGCTAAAGAACCTGAAGAATTATTTGACATCATCAACGACCCTTTTGAAACAAATAATTTGATCAATAAATCAGCTTATAAAAAAGTTGCAAATGAAATGAGAGCACATTACAAAGATTGGAATGCAAAAAATCACGATCATGGTTTGGATCCTATCAATTGGGAAAATTGTCCCCCACCAAAAGCAGGTGCCATCATAAAATGGTTGGAAAAAGAAAAACCAAAAATCATTCAACAAATGAAAGAAGGTATTGAACCTGGTTTTGGAAAAATTAGCCGTGAATACAGAAAAATGAACAAAAAATAATTACGATTTGTAATACCTAATTGTCAATAAACTCCTAATTGAGTATGAAATAACGAACAAATAAACACAAAACATAAATTAGTAATTGCACTTTACGAACTGCTAATTTACAATGAAAAACAGTAAAAACTTTCAACACATTTTAAGTACCTTTGCTTTTTTTAATTTCTATGGAGAATCAACAAGAGTATATTGAAGTTTTAGGTGCTAGGGTTCACAACCTTAAAAATATTGACGTTCGCATTCCAAGAGAAAAGCTAGTGGTAATAACTGGTTTAAGCGGAAGTGGAAAATCGTCTTTGGCATTTGATACGATATATGCTGAAGGTCAACGTAGGTATATTGAAACTTTTTCTGCCTATGCGCGTCAGTTTTTAGGAGGATTGGAACGTCCTGATGTTGATAAAATCGACGGTTTATCCCCAGTTATTTCTATAGAGCAAAAAACAACAAATAAAAACCCACGATCTACTGTGGGTACCATTACCGAAATCTATGATTTTCTTCGTTTGCTATTTGCTAGAGCTGCGGATGCATATTCTTATGAAACGGAAGAAAAAATGGTTAGTTACAATAATGAGCAAATCCGTGATTTGATTCTAAAAGAATATGAATCTAAAAAAATCAGTATTCTTTCTCCTGTTGTAAAATCAAGAAAAGGACATTATAGAGAGTTGTTTGAACAAATTGCCAAGCAAGGTTTTGTAAAAGTTCGCGTAGATGGAGAAATAAAAGACATTGTAAAAGGCATGCGTTTGGACAGATACAAAACACATGATATAGAAATTGTTATAGACCGTCTTTTGATAAATGAAAGTGTATTAAAAAGACTCGAAGAAAGTATTAAAACAGCTTTGTATGCAGGTGATAATATTTTAATGACCTTAGACCTCGATGAAGATACTCCACGTTATTTTAGTAAAAATTTAATGTGCCCTACAACCGGTATTGCTTATCCGAACCCAGAACCCAATACATTTTCATTCAATTCTCCGAAAGGAGCATGTGACAAGTGCAACGGTTTGGGAATTGTAAATTATACGAGTTTTCAAAAAGTTGTTCCAAATCCCAAAATTTCCATTGCTGCGGGTGGTATTGCCCCTTTAGGCGAACAAAAAAATAGTTGGATTTTCAAACAGCTGGAAACAATTGCAGAACGTTTTAATTTCAAACTGACTGATCCTATTGAAAATATTCCTTCTGATGCAATAGAAATCATTTTAAATGGAGGGAATGAAAAATTTGAAATTAATTCCAAGACCTTAGGAATTACAAGAAATTATGAAATTGATTTTGAAGGCGTTATTTCCTTTATTACAAGTCAATATGATTCAAGTGATTCTACTTCCATAAAAAGATGGGCTAAAAGCTATATGGAAGAAATAAAATGTCCAAAATGTGAAGGAAAACGTTTGAAAAAAGCAGCTTTGCATTTTAAGATTCAAGGAAAAAACATTTCAGACTTGGCGCAAATGGACATTGTTGAATTGTGCAAATGGTTTAAGAATATTGAAGCTTCTCTTTCTGAGAAACAACTGACAATTGGCTCCGAAATAATAAAAGAAATAAAAACTCGAATTCAATTTTTATTGGATGTTGGTTTGGACTATTTAACCATAGATAGGACTTCAAAATCTTTATCTGGTGGTGAAGCACAACGTATTCGATTGGCTACTCAAATAGGTTCTCAATTGGTAGGTGTTTTATATATTTTAGATGAACCTAGTATAGGTTTGCATCAACGTGACAACGAAAGACTGATACAATCTTTAATAAAACTAAGAGATATTGGAAACTCTGTATTGGTTGTAGAACACGATCAGGACATGATGGAATGTGCAGATTATGTGTTAGACATTGGTCCTGGAGCTGGACGACACGGTGGAGAAATTGTAAGCGAAGGAACTTTTGAAGAAATGAAAAAAGAAAGCACCTTAACGGCTGATTATCTTACCAAAAGAAAACAAATTCTAGTTCCTACATCTAGAAGAAAAGGAAATGGCAAAGAATTGATTTTAAAAGGAGCTACGGGGAATAATCTTAAGAATGTATCCGCTACCTTTCCTTTAGCAAAAATGATTTGTGTTACAGGTGTTTCAGGAAGCGGAAAATCATCCTTGATTAACGGAACCCTTTATCCTATACTAAATCATCATATATATAGAGCTGTTAAAGAACCAATGCCTTATAAATCTATCAAAGGTTTGGAGCATATTGATAAAATTATTGATATAGATCAATCTCCAATAGGAAGAACTCCTAGATCGAATCCAGCAACCTATACAGGAGTATTTAGCGAGATAAGAGCTTTGTTTGCCAAAACACCAGAATCAATGATTCGAGGTTACAAAGCAGGAAGATTCTCTTTCAATGTAAAAGGAGGAAGATGCGAAACTTGTCAAGGTGGTGGTGTCCGTATTATTGAAATGAGTTTTTTGCCTGATGTACATGTGGCCTGTGAAACGTGTCAAGGAAAAAGGTTCAATAGAGAAACTTTAGAAATTCGATTCAAAGGAAAGTCCATTTCAGATATTTTAAATATGACAATTAATGAGGCTGTGGTATTTTTTGAATCCATTCCGAAAATCTACAATAAAATAAAAACCATACAAGATGTTGGTTTAGGTTATATAACCCTAGGTCAACAATCTACAACACTCTCAGGAGGAGAAGCTCAACGTATCAAACTGGCAGCAGAACTTTCTAAAAGAGACACAGGAAATACATTTTATATCTTAGATGAACCTACAACTGGCTTGCACTTTGAAGACATCAACGTTTTAATGAAAGTTTTGAACAAACTGACAGATAAAGGAAATACAGTACTTATCATTGAACACAATATGGATGTTATCAAATTAGCCGATTATATTATAGACATTGGTCTGGAAGGTGGCAAAAAAGGAGGAACGGTTCTTTGCACAGGGACCCCTGAAGAAATTATCAAAAATAAAAAAAGCTATACTGCTAAATTTTTGAAGAAGGAGTTGGTTTGAATTCATAATTTCTGTCAATCACTGTACGTTTTCTCAAACATCATTTCTGAAGTAAATTTAGTTTTGAATAATTTGTAAGCATTCTTTGAAATCTCCTTCCTAACTTTTTTATTTTCTATTAATAAATTAATATTATTTATAAGTAACTGTTGATTAATAATATTTCGATTTTTCAGGATTGTTTTCAAGCATGTCTTTTTATCTTCAAGAACATTAAACGCTGAAATATCTGTAACTATCATAGGAACCTTGCGAGACATGGCTTCTAACATTGTATAACTACTTTGTTCGTTTAATGAAGGTAAAACCATAGCATCTGCTATTTGATAATAGTGGTCGACTAATTTTGGCGAAATGTATCCAGTGAAAACTACATGATTTCTAATGCTATTACACATAGAAACTAAGTCTTGTTTACCTAATCCATCTCCTACAATAATTAATTTAATATTTTTAAATCCTTTTTGAATTATTATTTTAAACGAATCTATCAAATAAGAAACTCCTTTTTGAGCATTTAAACGACCAATATATAACAATACAAAGCATTCTTTCTTTAATTGCAGTTCACTTTTTAACCTACCCAAATGCTTCTCATTTATTTTATTTCTACTTTCACTTATCCCATTCGCTA
>Ga0105356_10005808_pt1 | contig 11647 bp, 10 predicted proteins | sample GOMGulsemesocosm_3_FD_83502 | JGI IMG/M metagenome (GOLD analysis project Ga0105356, IMG submission 83502) | Methane-oxidizing microbial communities from mesocosms in the Gulf of Mexico - GOM9D Gulf of Mexico | ecosystem: Environmental > Aquatic > Marine > Cold seeps | place: Gulf of Mexico...
AATGACAACATAAAGCACTCATAATTAAAATCGTTATATACCTCATAGGGGTTCAAAAGTTTGCAAATATAATAAATAAGATGAGCCTATTATAATTTGTTGTTTAGTATTACAGATAAACAGCATTTAAGCCAAAATATTGCCTAGTTGCGTTTATCTTCACCCCAAAGAAGTTTCTTACGAAGGGTGTGTAAAAAGCTTTCGTCTATAAGTTCAATCATTTTAATTTTGTAATCGGCTTTCTTTATAATAAGGGTAGAATTATTATCTAAAGTAGCGATTCTGGAATCGAGAGAAAGTAAATAATTGTCTTCGCGCCCACTTACTTTTAATTTTATTTCTGTAGTCTCAGGTATGACTAATGGTCTTGCATTTAAGTTATGTGGCGCAATTGGGGTAAGCGTAAAACTCCCTGTCTCAGGCATAATCACTGGGCCACCACAGCTTAACGAATAGCCCGTAGAGCCTGTAGGGGTCGAGATTATTAAACCATCTGCCCAATAAGATGTTAAATACTCCCCATTTAAACTCGTTTCAACCGTAATCATTGAGGTTGTGTTTTTTCTGCTGACTGCTATTTCATTTAAAGCGATGTTGAAATCTAATAAGTCTTTGTTTTCTGGATAGGTTGTTATCGTGAGTAAACTACGTTCAGAAATTCTATAATTGCCTTCAATAATGTCATTAAGAGCCTTCTTGATGTTGTTTTTCTGAATGGTTGCAAGAAATCCTAAACGCCCCGTGTTAATACCAACAATGGGAATCGCTAAATCGCGTACCTTAGTAATCGCTCTTAATATTGTACCGTCCCCACCTATACTTATTAAAAGGTCAAAAGAGGCGTCTAAGCTTTCGAAAGTTTTGAAATCCGTAGAATCCATTTCGATAACTTGATGCTTTTCAAGTGCAGTAAAAAAATGTTTTTCAATTAAAAAGGAAATAGATTTATGTTGTAACTCGCTTAGAAGCGTGTTTATTGGATCTACAAGGTTTTTATGGTAAAATTGACCGAAAATTGCAATTTTCATGGATTAGTTTTTGGCTGTTAAAATGTAATTTGTCATAAAAAAATCTCGGCTATTACTGAGATTGATCAGTATTCATTTTATAAATTACAGGTTTAAGTATTTGTTTAAATAATCGGAGCGTTCTTTCAGATTTTTTAAAAAAGCGTCTTCTTCATGACCAGAAACTATATGATAACTATAGCGCCTAAATGTTTGAATGATATCATTAAGACTGGTATTTCCGATTTTTAAGGTAATTTGAACGACGTCATTTTCAATTTTTGAAATAAAAGCGCCGAGTAATTTACCGTTATTGGATTCAACAATTTGACTGATTTCACTAAATGAGTAATCATTATATCCTTTTTCGATAATAAGAAGTCCTCCAGGTTCAGCAAAAAATGGCGTTTGGTTAAATAAGGAGATAATATCATTTAGCTCATAATAACCTAAATAATTATTTTGATCATCAAGTATAGGCATAATGTTAGCATCTTTTTTTGCAAAAGACTCCAGAACATCTAACCAATTTGTATTGTCTCTAACATAAATGCCTTCTAAAGTGTATAAAAACTCCGAAATTGGTTTGTTAGAATCTAAACAATGGGCATCGGTTTCAGAAATGCAACCAACATAAACGGAATCCTTAATTACCGGAATATGCGAATATGTTAATTGATTAAATAGCAATTGTACATCTTTAATATTGTCATCAACATTAAGAGGATTGATATCATTTATAATGTACTCGCTTAGTGGCATAGTGCTGTTTAAAGTCATATGCAAATTAATCAAAATTTAGTAAAATAAGCGTAACTTACTTTGTATTTTTGCCTTTTAAATTTCATACATGACAAAGTTAAGCGTAAACATTAATAAGATAGCTACCTTAAGAAACTCAAGAGGAGGGGATACACCCAATGTGGTTCAGTTTGCTAAAGATGTGCAACGATTTGGTGCCGAAGGAGTAACCATTCACCCTAGGCCGGATGAACGTCATATTCGCTATCGAGATGCTCATGATTTAAAACCTATCGTTTATACCGAATTTAATATTGAAGGAAATCCGATTCCGAAATTTGTAGATATGGTTTTAGAGATTAAACCTACTCAGGTCACTTTAGTTCCGGATGCCGTGGATGCTATAACATCTAATGCGGGTTGGGATACTATTAAACATCGTGGCTTTTTGACCGAAATCATTCAGGAATTTAAACAAAACAATATTAGAACATCGGTGTTTTTAGATCCTGACATGAAACAGGTTGAAGGCGCTAAAGCCACTGGAGCGGATAGAATTGAGTTGTACACTGAAGCCTTTGCGCATCAGTATGACTTAGGCGATGAATCTGCAATTATTCCGTATACAAAATGTGCCGAATATGCACATGATTTGAATTTGGGTATCAATGCAGGACATGATTTATCTCTTGAAAATATCAAATTTTTTAAGGATCATATTCCAGAACTATTGGAAGTGTCTATTGGTCACGCCTTAATTGCCGAAAGTTTGTATTTGGGAATTGAGAATGTTGTAAATATGTATCTGCATAAATTAAAATAATGTTATTACATTCTAATATTATAGGGGAGGGAAAGCCTTTTGTTATTCTTCACGGATTTTTGGGGATGAGTGATAATTGGAAAACCCTAGGAAAACATTTTAGTGCTCAGGGCTATGAGTTGCATTTAGTCGATCAGCGTAATCACGGTAGGAGTTTTCATGATGATACTTTTAATTATGAAGTCCTCTCTCAAGATTTAAAGGAATACTGCGAGGCACAGCAGCTAGAAGATATCATTTTACTCGGTCATTCTATGGGCGGAAAAACAGGGATGTTATTTGCTTCTCTATACCCTGAAATTGTTTCTAAGCTTATTGTAGCCGATATTTCTCCGCGTTTTTATCCTGTACATCACGATGCTATTTTAGATGGATTGACAGCCATGAACTTCGAAGTTTTAAAAACTAGAAAGGACGCAGAAGCGATCTTGTCAAATTATGTTCAGGATTTTGGAACCCGACAATTTTTACTTAAAAATTTATATTGGAAAAACAAAGGAGAATTAGCATTACGTCTAAACTTAGAAGTCTTGAAAGATAATGTTGAGGAAGTTGGAGAAGCACTACCAATGCATTTAAAATTTGAAGGGAATACCTTGTTTCTTAGAGGCGATAAGTCAGAATATATTGGGGATTTGGATAAGGATCTGATTAAAATGCAATTTCCAAAAGCAGAAATTTCAACAGTGGGTAACGCTGGACATTGGCTTCATGCCGAAAACCCCAAAGCCTTCTTCGACTTTGTGATGCATTTTATCGGCTAAGTTTTGTATTTTAGTCTCAAGAGTGGATTTGGTTTTTCTGAATCCTGTATTGTAGATCTCAAAAATCATATGATCCATCATGAAAAAACTTATTGTTAAGCTTTTAAGTACTGCCGTTGCCGTTTTTATTATTGCTAATATTTTGCCGGGAGTTACCCTCGTAGATCCTATTAAGGACGCCCTTATTGTGGCTATTGTTTTGGCGATATTGAACGTGATTTTAAAGCCAATATTAATACTATTCACCCTTCCCATAACCATAATTACTCTGGGATTATTCCTCATAATTATAAATGCATTAATTATTAAAACAGCGAGTAGTTTGATCGATGGCTTTAGTGTTGATAGTTTGTGGATTGCCGTTCTTTTTAGTCTCTTATTGTCGCTCTTGCAATCTGTATTAAACAGCTTGACTAAAGAGGATAAAAAATAGTCGTGAATGACTTTTCTTTAAGCCTATGTGTGTATTATTGAATAGTAAATTGATTTCATATCATCAAGGAATAATAATAAAATCAAGACGATGAATTTCAATAGATTAAAAACTTTGTACGCTTACAAAAATATTGTACTTTTGCAGCCAATTTTTATTTAGGAAAAATGAACATTACAAGAGAAAATATTGATACCTTAAATGCTGTTGTAAAGGTAGATATCACTAAAGCAGATTATAGTGATAAAGTAGCGAAAATTTTATCTGATTATCGTAAAACTGCAAACATCCCAGGATTTAGAAAAGGACATGTGCCAATGGGGATGGTAAAGAAGCAGTATGGAAAAGCTGTATTAGTGGATGAGGTGAATAAAATATTGCAAGATGCTCTTAGTAAATATTTAACCGAGGAAAAGCTTGATGTTTTGGGTAATCCATTACCAAAAGCACAGGATGATTTAAATTGGGATGCTGATGATTTTTCTTTTGAATTTGAATTGGGATTAACACCAGAATTTGATGTAGCCCTAAAAGGGAAAAAAGCAATTACACAATATACTATTGTTGCTGATGATAAAATGATCGATGATCAAATTGAAAATATTCAGAAACAATACGGAAAGATCAGCCCTAAAGATGAGGTTGCTGAAAGCGATGAGATCACAGGAGCTTTTACAAATGAAGAAAAGGCTATCGATAATTCTACAACAATTACTTTAGATAAGTTTAAAGGAAAAGCAACAGCTAAGAAATTTATTGGCGCTAAAGTTGGTGATGTAATTGTATTGAAAACAAAAGGGATGTTTGCTGACGATCATGATTTAATGAACGTATTAAAAGTATCACATGAGGATGCTCATGGTTTGGATATCGAGGTTAACTTTACAATTAGTGAGATTAATACAAGAGAGTCTGCCGATTTGGATCAGGATTTGTTCGATAAGTTATTTGGTAAAGACAATGTAACTTCGGTAACCGAATTAAAGGGAAAAATTAAAGAGGATGCTGAAAAGCAATTTGTACAACAATCGGATCAAAAATTACTAAACGATGTCACTGAATATTTGGTTGAAAATACGAAGTTTGATTTGCCTTCTGAATTTTTACAAAAATGGATGCAAACTGCAGGTGAAGAAGTGATTGATGCGACTCAAGCAAAAGAAGAATATGAGAAGTCTGAGAAAAGCATGCGTTATCAATTAATTGAAGGAAAAATAATTACTGAGAATAACCTTCAAATTAATTTTGAAGATTTAAAAGCCTATGCTCAGGAGATGATAAAAGGACAAATGGCTCAATTTGGTCAAATGAATCCTTCAGAAAAAGAGTTGGATGATATCGCTGCTAGAGTATTGTCAAACCAAGACGAAGTTAAGCGTTTGTCAGAACAGCTTACGAGTCAAAAACTATTAGAATTCTATAAAGAAAAAGCAAACCTTAAAATCAAAGAATTGTCTTACGATAAATTCGTTAAGGAAGTTTACGGTTCATAGTTTAAAAAATCATTATATTTAGGGCGTTGAATTCAGTAGGATTCAACGCTTTTTTATTGTCAATCATATTACTTAAATAAACTATGGATTACGGAAAAGAATTTGAAAAATTCGCTATAAAAGATCAAGGCATTAGCAGTACCTATTATAATAAAATCGTCAGTAGCATGTACCCTGTTGGCTTGACTCCAAATATTATTGAGGAACGCCAAATGAATGTTGCAATATTTGATGTATTCTCAAGGTTAATGATGGATCGTATTATTTTTATGGGTACGGGAATTAACGATCAAGTTGCAAATATCATTCAGGCACACTTATTGTTTTTAGAGAGTACGGATGCATCCAAAGACATTCAGATTTATATCAACTCTCCTGGAGGTTCTGTATATGCAGGTCTTGGTATTTATGATACTATGCAACTTATTAAGCCAGATGTTGCAACGATTTGTACTGGAATGGCAGCTTCTATGGGAGCCGTATTATTGTGTGCAGGGGAAAAAGGGAAACGCAGTGGCTTAACCCACTCTCGTGTAATGATTCACCAGCCTATGGGTGGCGCTCAAGGACAGGCCAGTGATATCGAAATTACAGCCCGTGAAATCTTAATTTTAAAAGAAGAATTATATAAGATTATTAGTAACCATACAGGACAAGATTACGATAAAGTCTATAAAGATAGTGATCGTGATTATTGGATGAAAGCCGATAAAGCTTTAGAATATGGAATGATCGATGAGATATTATCTCGTAAATAATAAAGACAAATTCAATATATAGACGTTGGAATTGTTGAAATTTTAATTTGATTAAATAAATATGTCGAAGGAAGAATTAGAATGTTCGTTTTGTGGAAGAAAAAAGCCAGAAACAAGTTTACTTATTGCAGGATTAGATGCGCACATTTGTGATCGCTGTATCGAGCAAGCTCATGGTATTGTTGTTGAAGAGTCCAAGGATAATGATGGGACTGAGCTTTCTGCAGAACTAATGCTACGTAAACCGGTCCAAATCAAGGGCTTTCTTGATGAGTATATCATAGGTCAGGAGCATACCAAACGCGTGATGTCTGTTGCTGTTTATAATCACTATAAGCGTTTATTGCAACAGGTGACAGAAGATGATATTGAGATTCAAAAAAGTAATATCATCATGGTTGGTCAAACCGGTACGGGTAAAACCTTAATGGCTAAAACCATTGCCAGAATGCTTAACGTTCCTTTGGCGATAGTTGATGCTACCGTATTGACAGAAGCAGGGTATGTTGGTGAAGATGTAGAAAGTATTTTAACACGATTGTTACAAGCTGCCGATTATAATTTAGAAAAGGCAGAACGCGGTATTGTTTTTATCGATGAAATTGATAAAATTGCACGTAAAAGTGACAATCCGTCAATCACTCGTGATGTTTCAGGAGAAGGTGTTCAGCAAGCGCTACTTAAGTTATTGGAAGGAACTGTCGTTAATGTGCCACCAAAAGGAGGACGTAAACATCCAGATCAAAAATTTATAGAGGTGAACACTGAAAATATTTTATTTATTGCCGGTGGTGCTTTTGATGGTATAGAACGCGTTATTTCTAAACGATTAAATATGGCCGCTATTGGTTATAAAGCATCCCATGATGAAGAGGACATTGATAAGGATAACTTCCTGCAGTATATCACACCTAGAGATTTAAAGGATTTTGGATTGATTCCTGAGATTATTGGACGACTTCCAGTATTGACTCATATGAATCCTTTAGACGCAGATACCCTTAGAGCAATTCTTACTGAGCCTAAGAATGCCATTGTAAAACAATATAAAAAGTTGTTTTTAATGGATGAAATTGAATTGACTATGACTGACGGCGCTCTTGATTTTATTGTAGATAAGGCCATTGAATATAAACTAGGAGCCAGGGGCTTGCGTTCATTATGTGAGGAAATCTTAACAGATGCCATGTTTAGCCTGCCAGGAACCGATGAAACAAAGGTAAATGTTACCAAGACGTATGCCGAAGGGAAGCTTACGAGAACACGCCTTAAAAAGTTGAAAGTCGTGTCTTAAACTGTTTTTCCTATATATCCAAATTAAAGAAACCACTCAAAATTGAGTGGTTTCTTTAATTTGGATATATAATTAATATTGCAGTAAGCCTTTATATGTTTCTTAATTGCAGGTTAAAAGTAATATTATAATTGAGAGATAAAAATTGAGTCCGCTGATTTTAGATGAATTCAGTGCTATTTTCGTTTAAAGAAAAATATTATCAAATTTCTCCGTTTAAGAGTAAGTATATTTATGAATTTAGACCTAATAATTCATCCATATAAAGTCTTGTATTCGATAACCTTGGAATTTTATGCTGGCCACCAAGTTTGTCTTTTTCTTTAAGCCAATCATAAAATAAATCCGGTCTCGCAATTTTTATTTTAGGTTTATTAAGTGTTATATTATTATAGCGCTTGGCTTCATAATCTGAATTTAATGATTTTAGAGCGTTGTCTAATAATTCGTTGAAATAATTAAGGTCTTGAGGAGGTGTTTTAAACTCGATGAGCCACTCATGAGCGCCTTTTTCCTTGCCGTGCATGAATACTGGAGCAGCAGTATATTCTATGATTTCAGCTTTAGTTTTTTTACAAACGAGCTTTAAAGCATCTTCGGCGTTTTCAATAATAAGCTCCTCTCCAAAGACATTTATATGATGTTTTGTCCTTCCTGAAACCTTTATTCTGTAGGGACTAATAGACGTAAAACGAATAGTGTCCCCAATTTTATAACGCCATAAACCCGCATTAGTGGTAATTATTACCGCGTAATTAACCCCTTTTTTTACAGCACTAAGTGGGATTATTTGCTCTCTTGCTGTGCCATAGGCATCCATTGGAATAAATTCATAAAAAATACCATAGTCCAACATGAGTAATAATTCATTGGAATTATTTTGGTCTTGAATGGCAAAAAAGCCTTCCGAAGCATTATAGATTTCGTAATATTTAAAGTTCTTATTTGGTAATATTGCTTGGTATTGATCGACATAAGGGGTGAAACTAACCCCGCCATGGAAATATACTTCAAGATTTGGCCAAATATCAAATAAATTGTTTTTACCAGTCGTCTCGAGAACATTATTTAATAATACAAGCATCCACGAAGGCACCCCCGTGAGACTCGTAACATTTTCATTTATGGTTTCGTCTACAATAGCTTGCATTTTATGTTCCCAATCACTCATCAATGAGACCTTACTACTTGGTGTGCTGCTAAATTCGGCCCAAAAAGGCATATTGTCAATCAATATGGCCGATAAATCGCCAAAAACAGTTCCGTTTTCTTTATAGAGCTCTTTGCTTCCGCCAAGACGTAAGCTTTTGCCTGTAAATAATTGGGAGTTTTCGTTGTTGTTGAGATACATACAAAGCAAATCTTTTCCGGCAGCATAGTGGCAATCTTCTAAAGATTCAGTGCTCACAGGAATAAATTTACTTTTGGCATTTGTGGTGCCGCTAGATTTGGCAAACCATTTTATAGGTGTTGGCCAAAAAATATTTTGCTCTCCTTGTCTGGAACGCTCAATAATAGGCTGGATGTCCTCATAAGAGGATACCGGAATACGCTCGGTAAAAGTTTTGTAATTCTGTATAGATGCAAAATCATATTGCCTTCCAATATAGGTATCCTTCGCAGTGTTTATAAGATTTAATAGCAATTCGTTTTGTACTTCATTGGGGTATTTTAAAAACAATTCTATTTGATGAAATCGTTTTTTTAAAAACCAGGAAGCAACAGAATTTACTAATGGGATTGGCATATATTATTTATCTTTACGAGAACTAAAATAACAAAAATCTTTTTATGCAGTACCAAGGTGTGTTAACAAAAATGAAAACAGAGTTTGCTGAGCCAATTCAATATTATTTAATATTTGAAACTGATTTTTTGAATATGAATCAAATGCTGAATAAAACTCTAAAAATCAGTTTTGTAAAATACCAGTGTTTAAATTGTGGCTTAAATAAGCCTAAGTACAGACAAGGATTTTGTAGAAATTGTTTTTTTGAAATTCCTCAGGCCGCCGATTGGATTATGCGTCCTGAATTGAGTACAGCACATTTAAATAAGGAGGATCGTGATCTGGAATATGAAAAAAAGGCCCAATTACAAGCGCATATTGTGTATTTGGCAAACTCCAGTAATGTAAAAGTAGGGGTTACCAGAAAAAATCAAGTACCGACACGTTGGATAGACCAAGGCGCACATGAAGCTGTTGAGATCGTTGAGGTGCCCAATCGCTATCTCGCAGGAATTACTGAGGTTGCCTTGAAAGATCATGTTGCCGATAAAACGAATTGGCGGAAAATGCTTAAGAATGATATAGACGATGAAAATCTTTTAGAATGGAGGCAACGCTTAAAAGAATATATTCCTGAAGAAGTAAAAGATTATTTTATAGATGCAAATGCCGAAACTAATTTAGTTTTTCCAGTACATAGATACCCCGAAAAACCTAAAAGTTTAAATATTGAAAAGAGTCAGGAGTTTACAGGGAAATTGGTCGGAATTAAAGGGCAATACCTCATTTTTGAAGATGATACTGTTTTTAATATTAGATCTAATGAAGGGACTGTGGTTGTTATAGAAGTGTTTTGAGAAAACAAAAACCTGTCTTATCTTTCCATAAAAAGAAAACTGGAGCATGGCCCCAGTTTTAAAATTCACATAGCTTAAAATATTGTTTTGATAATAAGCTCTTATTAAAAGGATACTATTTTTTTGATTCCTATGCCTTTATTGGTTGTTAATTTAACAAAATAAAGTTGATCACTAAAACCTTGAAAATTTAAGTTTGACTCGGCTTTTGAGCCACTAATATAATCGCGATTTATTTTCCTTTTTAATAATGAGCCTTTAATATCAAAGACTTCAATGATAACATCGGTTTCATAATTGAATTTATAATTAAGAAAGACTTTGTCTTTAAAAGGCACAGGATATATTGCAAAGGTAGGGCTAGTTGTATTTGATCCTTTTGATAAGGAAACATCCTCACAATCTATGCTGTCGTTTTCACTGGTTAATGGATATGAGGCACTTTTAGAGCCTTTAGGTTTTGAGCATTCACAATCAAAAACACAGGTAATAGCTTGAGCTATGACGTTTATTCCATTAGCGTTTGCAACCGAAATAGGACCAATGGTATATTGGGTTATTCCATTTAAAGAGCCGCTTTTGTAATTGTAGAAATCAGGATCTGAGGTAAACTCCCCTTCGTTATCTAATGGGAAACTATTACAACCAATAAACACATTGGCTTCACTCATAATATATGGTTCATAAAGTGTATAGATTATGGTGACTTCAGTTCCCGTATAGTTAATAACTACGAATCCGACATTAGTGCCATTGCTGGAATATTCACAACCTTCAGCACCTGCGTATAACAAAAGAGCATATTGACCTGGGGAATCATAAAAGGTTGTCCATCCCCAGCGATCAGTAATAATTTTGTCATCAGTTAAAAAACAACTACTTAATACTTTGGTTTTGGCATAGGCGATTTCGCAATTTATTGGTTCATCGACCTCCCAGTAAAAGGTGACGCTACATTCATCATATTTAATGTCGTTACGCCCACAGGAGTCTAGCGCTTTATAAAAATAAGTGATACTTCGTTCACAGCCCTTACTGGAATGTTCTGTGCGATTTAATTGAATACGACGATTATCCTCTCCACAACTATTGATTGAGGTAATATATCTATCGACAATTAAACTTTCTCCACTTGGGATATCAGCTTCATCCGGATTACAGCCGAGATCAGTATCCCCAGGGTAATTACAAGATATAGTAGGAGCATTTATTTCAGTCCAAGAAAGTGTTTGAGTAATAGTGGTTACCAGTTCGCTACAATCGGTGACTTTCCAAGTTTTGGTTTGTGAATGGTTACAACCATCTACGACTATGCTTCCAACAGAAGGGAATCCATCTACTACTGTTACATCACTACAGTCTCGATTAAAAGTAGGAGTGTCAAAGGAAATGCTCTGGGGATTACAACCCAGATCTTTATCTTGAATATTTGAAGTTTGCGTTGGCGCAGCACTATCTTCAGTCCATGAGAGTGTTTGAGTAATGGTGGTTACCAGTTCGCTACAATCGGTGACCTTCCAAGTTTTGGTCTGCGAATGGTCACAACCATCCACGACTATGCTTCCAACAGAAGGGAATCCATCTACTACTGTTACATCACTACAGTCTCCATTAAATGTAGGGGTGTCAAAGGAAATGCTCTGGGGATTACAACCCAGATCTTTATCTTGAATATTTGAAGTTTGCGTTGGCGCAGCACTATCTTCAGTCCAAGAGAGTGTTTGAGTAATGGTGGTTACCAGTTCGCT
>Ga0105356_10005809_pt1 | contig 11646 bp, 10 predicted proteins | sample GOMGulsemesocosm_3_FD_83502 | JGI IMG/M metagenome (GOLD analysis project Ga0105356, IMG submission 83502) | Methane-oxidizing microbial communities from mesocosms in the Gulf of Mexico - GOM9D Gulf of Mexico | ecosystem: Environmental > Aquatic > Marine > Cold seeps | place: Gulf of Mexico...
AGGATAATTGACTGAGGAGTGTGCCGGCCTTTGAATGAGATCATGCATTGCTCAGTTTGGTAGGATATGGAAAGATCATTCTACCATGCAGCTCTCTGACATCACGGGATGCGACAGAACCGTATTTAGGGCCATGAAAGAGAAAATAAACAAAGAGGAGGAACTGGTAAACAGAAAGGCACCAACTGATAAATAGATTTAGCACTTCGAAGTCATATAGGGCAATGATATGGGATTAACTAAAAAGCAATCAGCAATCCTTATGATAATTTGTTTCGGAATGATGGGGCTTGGAATGGGATGGTAATCCCCCCTAAAAACCATTGTAGTTATAAGTAGAATTCTCTCGTAAACTACGCGCAGGAGATTCTGCATGAAAAAATCACGATACTCAGACAGCCAGATAATGGCTATTCTTAAGCAGGCCGACGCAGGTACACCGGTAAAAGTGTCATATTTATTGTTTAGTTACTTCGGGCGTGCCAGCAATTGCTGTCTGACTGTAAAAAGTTTTTTCAACACCTCAAACCAAAAAGGAGCCCCTAAGCTGATGAGGATGGCACTAATCAATAAACCAAGCCAGTTGTAAAGCGTTTGAGCTAGGCAGTTTGGCTGGCATGAGGAACCTTCTGAGAGAGGTAGAAAAAATGACCACCCATGAGGCATCAGCTCAAATCGATAAAGATCAACCGATTTAAACGCTGCCAATAGCGCAAGTCGGTCTGAATTATGATTTCCTTCCTGCTTTGAAGCCCTTAATGCCAAATACCGTTCTTTCATAGCCAATTGAGTTTCAAAAGAGAGTGACCGGCTTACCATTGAGAGCTCTTGTAACTCATCACTCAACGTCAACGCTTCGCCGGACAAAGATTCCAACTGCGTCGCGTACTCAGGAAAACCCTCTGTTAAGTCCAAGATGATTTGTTCTAGCACCTTCGTGGTCTGGGGGGCTACTGAAGTTGCCGAAATAGGCGGGCCAGTTACGAGCTCTTCACCTGCCTGAATCAATAGATTTCGATATTCCAAATCATAGGTAAGCCTTTTGAAAAGCTCGGGCGTATGTAATTGAAAAATACAAACGATCACCATCGCCGTTGCAAATGACAGTATGTCCATCATCTTTTTAAAACGCTGTGACATAAAATCTTCGACACGCGGCAACGTACGATCAACATAATCGATTAACTGCAGCTTACGATCGTCTTCGTACTCTTGTGTTGACTCAATCACACTGCGCAGGTCGTCTCGATCGAGTCTCTGCGTGGAAATCCATAAGTTTCGAAATCGCCCCAAATCCAGGGTTGCCAGAGGCTTAATGGCACGATCAATCAAGTGCTCAAGTTCAGGGTGTTCATCCTTTGATGATCTTTTCAGTAACTCAACACCCACATATAAATTAGTGACGCGCAATTTCACAGAAGACTGCAGAAATTGAACAAAGGCTGTTACCAGCAAGCTAAACAACAGCATGCTGGTAACAAAAGCTATTAGAACCCCCAGTACTTCCATTATCATGGCGTCACCTTAGTCTTTCGCTTTTATCCAGCGTGTTCCATTTGATCGTTGAACCTCACTTACACTCGCCAAACTCTCAGCATCCAACGGCTCACCGATGGGGATCTCTAGTACTCGAAACCAATGCCCATCGGTTTCAATTAGGATGTGTGAGTCTTCGACCATGGCAGTACGCGTCTCAGGGGTTAGGCTAGTCTGAACGAAGGCTTTTTCTTTGATATGTGTACTGTAAAAGCGATGCGGGCCACCCAGCCAATCCACGGTCGTTTCACTCGGATGTTTATAGCGGTTAGTAAACCCAAAACTACCCATGGAAGCTACTCCAAGTACCTGGTCTACATAGCCGCCTTCGAAGAAAGGCTCGTACCCGTGGTTACTCCCATGGTGTGGCACTTTCAGCACATCGGCGTCTAGTAAATCGGTGCGCCCCTCTTCTTGTAAATGCTTTAGAAGAGCTTTTTCTGATGGTTTATTGTGATCGCCGGTAAACAACATGGAGAAGTCGTGATACTTAAGCCGGAAGGTGAGGCTGTTTCCATTAATAGTTTTGCCCCAGCTGCCATACTTTTTAGGGGATGCTAGTGGCCAAAGCGGCTCAAAGGACAGACCTTCGGCCTCCGTACTGATGAATGGGCTGTCATACCACACACGTTCAAATGACTTAATAGGTAGCGGTTTCTTTTTATTAAGCACCCCTTCGGCGAGATGCCAATAGATATTGTGGTATTGATCAAAACGCTCTTTCAATCCCTCTTTGTTGTTAATCAAGTGCTGAGAATTTAGGGTCTTGGTATTGGGATCAAAGCTGGCCATAAGGCGTTTGGGGTCTCGAATTGAATTACCCCGTACGGTAGTGGCGACATCAACGCCCTCAAATAATGGAGCGTCCGGTTTGTACGATGCCAAACCATTGTGCCAGATATGATCTACACCGATCGAGGGATCATTGAAAATGGGCGTTAGGCCAGCCACATGATCTTTATCATGGTGTGTGACCACAACGTGCTCTATGTGAATTGATGATTCGCCGTAAAGGTCTCGTAAGAAATTGCGTGCGCGCTGTTGGTTACTGCTTTTAGAAGAACCTGCATCCACCAAGACATCCAAGGGGGCTTGCTGTCCTACCAACTCCCCAGGAATCTGGATCAATAACGCATCCCCTTGTCCGATGTTGATCATCCAGATACGAATCAATTGACCCGGGTTTGTATCAATATCGATTCGCTGTTCACGTTCAAAGGTCGCATATTCCGGTGGTAAAGCGGCCACACTGGTGGATACTGCGTACAGTAAGGCACAAACAGTCATTCGCAGAGTATTGAGCACAATTTATTCCTTTAATATTGAGGCGGTTTCAGCGCATTCCTAACCTGGCTGGGCATTCAGAATAAACTGACATTACTATTCTGAGACTGCTAAATAAACAGCAGGGGTTGTAGATGTTTCAATAACCTTTGGCAGCCTAAAGCCAGGGCTGATTAACCCCATTGTTTCATGTTGTACAGGCGCTCAAGGTAGCGTAGCGCCTATGCGATTTGAGCTCTAACGATTCGATTGTATATTGAACACCCAAAAAAGATCTCATCAGTAAAAAGGTGAACTACTTTCATTATTTAACTTTGCTGAACAGTGTCTAATGCACTTAATTGATCATCAGTGCTTCTCTACGAAGAAAGTCTTCTTGGTCAGGCGTTTCAATGCAGTTGTAATAACAAGCACGAACACGCTGAATAGCTTCACTAATCGGCATGCCACCGTCAGCTAACAACTGCGCGGCTGCTAATCCCGATCGGCCCATATCCGTATCGCAAAAAACCGCCACGTTTTTACCTGTAGCCAACACCTCCATGACTTGTTTCATGGTGATTCTCAGCAGGCTGACAATAGGCCCTCGTGGAGATTTCATTACCTCGATGGGGGTTAGGTAATGCTTGAGCGACATAGACTCGATCAATGAGTCTAATTCCCAGAGCCCCAAGTCGAGTTTCTCATGCGGTTCCAAAAGATCAACGATCGCGCCAAGATCCCAGCGCGCCATTTCTTGTACATCTTTCTCCATGTCTCGGATCCAAAGCTCTCCCTTCCGGCCCCGCGCCCTGATACCTGGGCAACGGCAAAGCAACAGCTTTCCACGCACATTGGGGATTTCGATTTCAAACGGACTTATGGGGTCCGAGTCGGATGTCAGAGGCGGTGGTCCCGGAGGGAGATCAATCAAGGTCATAGTGCCTCCCTTCGGAAATTACTATTACCGAATGCAGCAGAGGGAAACATTCATTCTTTGACACTATTGAGCGGTGAGAAACACAGCGCTCTTGGGGGATTAACAACATCGTCACCAGACCTTCCATAGTTTTGGTCTGGCCATAGTACCCTGCAGTTTTAGCAGGTCAAGCCTCTAGTGTGCCACTGAGACAAGGAACTGTGATGCACTTCCTCTTTGGTTAGCCAGGTCAGATACCAGAGGCTCAGCCAAACGTGGTTGTGTAAAGCTAATCGCGTTGATTTTGGCGACAAGGCGAGAGAATCTAGCCGCAGGTATTAACTCCCTCCCAACGCCATGCACAAAAACTGTTAGCTCTGAAGGAGACAAATCACTCCACCACCGGCAAGCGTTTCGATAGTCTTCGATGTTAATGTAACCGAGAACTGCGGCTTGCAGGGTTTCTGGCATCCGCGTATAGCTCAACAAGTTAAGAGCAAATAACCCTCGAAAAGCTTCGAGAACCATGGTGTTCTTCCTATCACGATCCATATAGCATCGCGACAGTAAAACTGATTCCGTCAGTAACTGAATTCGGCAATCACCTGATTCAGAGCCTTCATTCAACACTCGGTCTATACACGCCTCTAGCTTTCTCAACCATCCATAAGTGGTTCGACTCACCGAAGGCGAGTCCAACAAACGCTCACTATTAATGGTTTTATCAATAAAGCTTTGCGCACGTTCCATTGTTACCCCCCCTTTAACCGCTGCCTTCACGCACATCCATCAAAACACCTACTTGTGTATCGACTCCGGGATCAGGGGTGCTGTACATAGGTAACACTTGTGTAATCACCGATGTCTCACTTACAAATGCGGGATCGAGGAGGTCTTCCAGGTGGTCAAGCAAGCTATCTCGGCGCCCCTCTAAAGACTGATAGTGCTCCCAATAAATTAGGTAGTTATCCTGGACACGAAAGATCGAGCCATCGACCCCTTTTGGGCGGCTCGCCCGCCAGCGCTCAACGCGCTCCGCGATGTCATGCCTACAAGGAGCCCCCTGCTCTTGAGAAAACTTCGCCACGTGGACCAATGTCTGCCCTTCGCGCCAGCTGATCGAGTCGTTAAGTAGATAATACGGCTTATCAAAAGCCCAAAGTGCATCAAATGGGACAGGAAACGCACTCGTACTATGAGGGATATCGCTTTCTTGATTGAAGTTAAATGCCACCGAGTGCAAAGCCCCATAAGCACGCCCAACCACGGTTTCTCGCGTTGCTGATCGATACAGGGATGGTGAGGGGTAGGCAACTAAGGCAAGTTCGTCAGGAAAATGATTACTCGAGGCCGGCATTATGATGGGGAAGTAGGACGTCAGACCCAAGGGACTCATCTGCTGCACCGTCACGGGAATGAAGGTCTCACTGAGCATTTTGTAGAAGGCCTCTCGCCTCTCCCGATAAGCTTCGCTGCGAAAGCCCAGCCACACCCGAATACTGCTTGGGTGGACCTTAGTGTTTGCTATTGGGTTATTCATCGTTTCAAACTGCGTTGCTCACAAGTTGTATCTTAAATTACATGCCACCTTGTCATTCGTCCATTTTGAATTGTCGAAACGCGTTTTTGAATTTCCCAGTAGCCCCCGGCACTGCCACTCGATAGTCTAACCCCATGCTCAATATGGCGGGACGGCCCAGACAATCAAGGTGAAATCAGTGTCGGAAACAAAATCAATCTTCAACGACACAAGTAGCGCCGTTGAACTGACTATTTATGTCGCTGGAAGGCAAGGTGGCCAAGTACAAGAGTTTGGCACCCGTCAGTTCTCTTTGGCTTCTGGCAAAACCATAGATGTGGAATACGGTGATTTACACCACCCCTTCCTTGAAGGCGTGATGATTAAGAGTGAAATTTCAGGCGTTGAAATATCACAAAAACTAATGGTTAAGAAGCAGGACTCTGACTTTGATCAGGCACTGAATGTACCGAACGTCATTGCACTGTCTGACCTTCAAGTAAAATGGTTTACCGAGTTGGACCCGGCTACAGGAAGTGGCCGGCTGGAGAAGATTGCACAGGAAGTGTAGATGGAACGTAAAGGACCGCGTCAGGATGATGCTGCGTATGGATGCGCGCAGATGGACCTAGCAGGGAAGAACGTTATTATACAGGGATGTACCTCTTTGAATTTGCACCACGGCGGTGCTGGAAATTCACAATAATGAATGCTTTTTAATAGCTCAGGCTACTTAAGTTCAGCATTGATGCCGTTATACTGTGCAATTAGGTCTAATGGATTAGGCCTGTAGTTCAAGGAGGAAATAACAATAACAGTATAACGAGACCCCCAATGAATCTCGCCAGTCAGAAGTACATGAAGCTAGACCCTAAGTGGTTTAAAGCGTTCATAGCCGTAAGTGAATATGGAACCCTTTCTGTCGCCGCTCAACACTCCGCACAAAGTGTTTCTGTTGTCTCTGAACACCTGACCAAGATACGCGACACCATTGGCTTCGATGTGTTGGTCAAAGTACATGATAACTATCAACTCACAGACGTTGGTCAGCAACTTCACGACTACATCCGTAAGATCATGGATTTGAGTGCCGATTTCCACGACGGTCTGGCCGCTGAGTCACAGACCATGGAGGGTATGGTGCGTTACGCCATGCCACATAGCTGTCTACAATCCCCTCATTTCCCTATGTTGTTGCAGCGCCGCCGAGACTTCCCCGGTATAGAATTAACCGTTGAGCTTTGCCCCACAGAAGTGGTAACTCGATCTATCTTGCAGGGCCGCTTCGACTTTGGTTTCGTCACGGATGTCGTCAGTCACCCAAACCTGGAATACATTCGTTTTTGCGAAGAAGAGTACGTCATGGTCAGCGCGTCCGGTGCGCCGCTCAAAGACTTGAGTTGCGAGACCTTGGCCGACTGCCACTATATTTCATACCCAGGCATGAACACTTGCTTCGATCTGTGGATACGCCATCACCACCCACAAGAAAAGAAACTCTCCGCGCTGGGGCTGTACCACGCGGGTGAAATCAATGAGATAGTGGGTGCCATCAAGATGGTGGCCGGTGGTTTGGGCATCAGTGTATTTCCGCGCCACGTGGTCGAATCTTACCTGGCTTCGGGCGAACTGATTGAAGTCATCCCAGACAGCGATACCCCCGCAATGAATTCAATCTACATCACACACCGCAAAGATGTGTCGCCATCCAAGCGAGTTGACGCCGTCGTACAGTGGTTCCGAGATATGCACCCAGAATACCAGTAGTATTTACGCCGGTTGAGGCGATCCAATAAACACCAACACTTTCAGGGAGAGAAAGATGTCAAAAATAATTGCTCACAATGGCGACTGCTGGTCAGCACCCGCCAGTACTATCGAAGGACTTTGGGCCGGACTAGGAGCCGGGGCTGATGCTTTGTTCCTCGATGTTTTCCTCACCGCCGACCAACACGTAGTCTGCTCACCCGAGGACAACCTCCTCAATACCTGTGCCAGAGATGAAAATATCAGTGCACTGACCCTCGCCCAGGTTCAACAGCTGGATGCCGGTGCTACTTGGCGTTCGAGTGTACTGGATGAGCAAGCACAACCCACCGGCGCTCGTGGTGAAGACACCCCTTGGTCTGCTGAGCATGGCCGTCGAATCAGTCTGGTGGCCCTAAGCGATGTCCTCCGAATCATGGGGCGTCGAACGTCCCTGTATATACGCCTACCCACCATCGACTGCTCGGAACTTAACTCTCTGGCCGAAGCGGTTACTGAACAATTGACGGCTTTCGGGCTGAGCCGACGTGTGGCTCTGATTGCCCCAGCCAGAACCGCTCATTACCTACGTATTCATGATTATCAGGGTTTATTGTTTGGAGACCTTTGTAATGAACTCAATGCTGAAAACATCGCAGCGGCGAAACAGGCTGGGTGTGATGGTCTCATGGGTTGGGCAGAGCAGCTCGCAGACTTTGACAGCGCGGAGGCTTTCAACGCATTCGCACGGCCTTGGCTGGCGATGACCCGTGAAGCTTTTACACCGAAGCTGGAAGTTTGGACAGCACTACAAAAACTCGGCAACGTCATCGAGGGGGTCATTGTTCGAGGAGCCCTGCCATCGGTTGAGCGACAGCATCCACCTTCACCGGTGATGCAGGACAGCTTCAAAAATGGCACGGACATAGACCAGAACCTTTGGACCGCGGGTTATTCGCACACCAACCAAGACACGCGCATTTATCAGGATGACGGACTGCACATCGCAATTAAGCAAGGCGGAAGCTACTCAGGCGCCGCCGCCGTCACCTGTAACTCCTACTTTGGTGACTTTGACGCTCAGGTCGACTTTCATGTTGCCGCGCCGCACCAAGGAACGACCTTTGAGATGGCAGCCATCGGGATAGATCCTGGCTACTTCAACATCAACAACAGCCGCTTGAGCGGTAAAAAGGTCAACCTGACGTTTGACGTCCACGGTGCGCCTCCCTATGCCTCCTCCGAGCGCGACGAAGACGACGGCTTCCGTACAGGTTGGAACAACTCTTTTAACCTCACAAAAGTTGGCTCTGTGTCGACCGAAGAGGACGGCAGCATTGAAGTGGACAACTGGGCCGCCAGCTCAGTGAATATGTATAACAAGTATCGGCGTGACGTTGGTACCGGCGTAGCCAGTAGCCCAACAGGCACTCTGCGCTTGGTGCGTTCAGGTGCGCTCTTTACGTCCTACTACCAGGATGCGCTCAATCGTGACACTTGGGTCTGCTCAGGCACTGTGTTGGTACCAAACCTCGCTGAGGAAGCGTTTATTCGACTAGCGGCTAAACATTGGAAAAAGCGCAACCCAGAACCGCCTAAGAACCACATTACTTTCAGTAATTTCAAACTCATGCAGTACTAAAGGATTAGTCATGCGATCACTCATACTGCCGTCGCTGGCGGCCATGGTACTGACCGGTTGCGGCCAGCTCCCAACCAGCTCATCGTCGAATTTCAGTGAATCCGGGGTCACGCGATGCGCAAGTACCCCGGCGGCTGCTCTGCCTGTGTGTACGGTCAGCCAACGCGATGGAGACAACGGTATAACCCAGCTGCGCGGCGATATTCTCACGCCCGACCAGATTTACCAAGATGGCCAGATGAGCTTTGACGCTGAAGGTAAAATTCTAACGGTCGGCTGCCCTAGCAAAAGCGACCCCATTGCATCGCGTGCAATTGATTGCACTGGGATGGTCGTCAGCCCAGGACTGATCAATGCCCACGACCACATCACCTATAACCAAAACGCACCCGGCCAGTGGGGTGAGGTTCGTTACGACCGTCGCAATGAATGGCGCAAAGGTCTCAACGGCAAACCAAAAATTCCAGCACCGGGCATCGACCGCAACGATCCAAACCGCGAAAAGATAATCACCTGGAGCGAGTTGCGACAGGTTATTTCCGGTACAACCTCCATTGCAGGCTCAGGCGGCTCTCCTGGACTGCTTCGCAACTTGGATCGTCAGAACCTGCGAGAGGGACTCAGCGGCACCGCACTCAAGTACGCCACCTTTCCACTCGGTGACACCCGTGAGGTCGACGGCCATACCGACGATTGCGACTACCCTAAGGTTGTTGGAACGGATGTCATTGCCAACCCAAATAAAGTATTTCTCCCCCATGTCAGTGAAGGCATTGATCAGTTCGCGAACAATGAGACCAAGTGCCTGACTGCCCGCGGTAACGACAGCCAAGACTCTGGTCCAGACTTGGCAGCCGCCAACAGCAGTTTTATACACGCCATCGCTGCCACACCCGCTGACGCCCAAGTGTTTGCCCAAGCGAAGATGTCCCTTGTTTGGTCCCCTCGATCGAACCTGTCACTCTACGGAAACACTGCTCCAGTCACTTTGTTCAGTCAGCAGGGGATCAACCTTGCTCTGGCCACGGACTGGACCCCCAGCGGCAGCATGAATCTGTTGCGTGAACTGCAATGTGCCTCAAGCTTTAATCAGAGCTACCTAGACAACACCTTCTCAGATCGTGAGTTGTGGCTGATGGTCACGGCCAATGCAGCTCAAGCAAGTGGTGTCGATGAGCAGGTTGGCGCTTTGACCCCCGGACACGTCGCCGATGTCGCGGTCTACCGTCAAAACCAGCAACGCGGATACAGTGCTGTAGTCCACGCTGAACAACGCGATGTGGCTTTGGTACTGCGGGCGGCCAAGCCCTTGTATGGCGATATCAGTACTATCGCTGGGCTCACCGCTCCCGAAGAGAGCTGTGAAACACTTGCATTGAGCTGCGGCTCTGAACGCAGTGTCTGCTTGCAGGAGACTAGCTACTCATTGGCGCAACTGACCCAAGCTAATACAAGTAGCTATCCATTGGCTTTCTGCTCGGCCCCAGATGGTGAACCCAGCTGTACCCCCGCTCGTCCGTCACAGTACAGCGGACAACTGCACGCTGGGGACTTGGATGGCGACGGCATAGGCAATCAACAGGATAACTGCCAACGGATATTCAATCCTGTTCGACCTATGGATAACGGCATTCAAGCCGACGTTGACGGCAATGGAATCGGCGACTTGTGCGACACGGATCTGACGACGCGCAGTTTAAGCACCATCACTTTCTAACTCATCAAGGAATGACACAATGAGATACGGACTCATCAGTTTACTGCTCATCTTCGGCCTTGCGGGCTGTGCCCAAGGGCCCAAGCCAGCACAAGCCCTGCACGCGCTCAACGACACGGGCTGTGACACTCTGATCGAGAGTGCCAGCTGGCAAGAGAGCAACCTCTATGACCTGACATATCAATGCACGCCCCGTGGCTGGAAGGCATTCTTCGAGCGGGACAGCGTACGAGCTGAAATAAAAAAGATCTCCGACACTTTGGCAGCCGAAGTGGCCGACGGAAAATCCATAGGGCCGACCATTGGTAACACCTTTCGCGCCCTCTATATGGTCGAGCCGGCCGAAGTGCGAGCCGTCATCATGGGGCAAGACCCGGCACCACAGCCAGGCTTGGCCACTGGCCTCTCATTCTCCCTCGATCCGAAAGTGCCAACATCGGACGTTGCCTCAGTACAGCGTGTATTTCTAGAGGCGCAGAACGAAGGCAACTGTGTGGATTTGAATAATGGCTCACTACTGGGCTGGGCCGATCAAGGTGTTCTTCTATTGAACATGGCACTGACCATTCCTTGCCCGGTTGATGAGCAAGGGAACGTTGGCTTCTGCAAGATCGCCGGTCATGTACCCCTATGGCAAGATTTTAGCCACAGCCTCGTTGCCTGGATCGAAACACAAGACAATCCCATGAGCTACATACTCTGGGGCTCCAAGGCCGGCCAGTACGCGTCGCTGGTCACCAACCCCTACCACACAGTATTGCTTGGTGGTCATCCATCCCCTAAAGCCAAATCCGATCGATTTTTTTGTAAGGGCTACTTTAAGAACACCAACGACTGGTTGGGTTTACATCAGGTCGATGGAGTCGATTGGAACCTAAGAGCAAGTTGCTCGAAACAACCAGCTTGCGTGTGGGACTGGCACAGTCGGCGAGACGGCGAGCCTGCCTATTCCAGCTGCGAAAGCCCTTGCGGTTAAGCACCCTCCGGTTGTTCATGTGACGCTAGTGTGGCCTCATAGACCGTACTAGCGTGATAATGGAAGTGCAGTCATGGCCGTTTCGTGCCATGAACGGCCGGTGGAACAGAGGCGAGTTTCGAGAGCCTAGATGGGAAAGCGGACGTTCAGTAACGCCAGTATTTGGCGCTGTTTTTGTGTTGTTTGGTCTTTTTCAAACGACGCAAAAACAGTCGCTCAAGATACTCTTGTTAGGCTTTTCCAACATATCGAAGCCGATACTTTGGCAAAAAATAAAAACCTAGTACGATTAAAACAATTATAAAAACAGTGTCTACACGCGGTACAG
>Ga0105356_10005810_pt1 | contig 11643 bp, 8 predicted proteins | sample GOMGulsemesocosm_3_FD_83502 | JGI IMG/M metagenome (GOLD analysis project Ga0105356, IMG submission 83502) | Methane-oxidizing microbial communities from mesocosms in the Gulf of Mexico - GOM9D Gulf of Mexico | ecosystem: Environmental > Aquatic > Marine > Cold seeps | place: Gulf of Mexico...
AATCAAAATCCACATAACTTGCGGATGCATCAACAACGCCTTCGTTTCCAAATTGGTCAGTTGGCTTGGTTCCTCCAACGTAATCAAATACAGCAAACCCGACCGTATTCTCCACAGCGGCCGTAGAAGCTAACTGATTACTATAAATAAAGTGATAGTTATCACTCAATTCTGACAATTCAAAACCATCGTGCGCGACGACATAATCACCCGTCCAACGCCCCCATGTGACACCTAGTGAACTATTCCCCCCACTATCCGCAAGTACCGCATCCACCGAGATAAACTGACACACTTGGCAACCAGTATTGTTTGTACTTTCTATATAAGTGGGTGCAGAAGCGCTATTAAGAAATACGTCCTGCGAATTATTTAATACCAGAACATCCACAAACGAGCCGCTGATGCCGGTCGAACCAACACGGGAGTAAGCAGTGGCTAGCACGCCGCCAGCCGGCGCCAAACTGCCCGTAGGGGTGACCGACAACCGATCCGCGCGCAGGAACAAACCTGTGCCGTTAATGGTTTTCACACCATCGGTGAGGCTATAAACACCGCTCACACCCTGTCCGCCCGTGCCCACAAATTGTGTTAACAGATCGCCCGATAAACCATCGCCCGTCAACGTCAGCCCGGTCTTTAACAACGAACCCAGTGGGGTAGCATCGCTACTGCCTACTAGGTAGTCTCGGCTGTTGAGACTAAAGCCTAGGCTTGCGCTATCAAATACTTGGGTGTCGAAGTCCACCAACAGATAACTTTGTGAAGCATTGACCACACCAACATGGCCCGCATCGTCGGTTGGCGACGTTCCCCCAAAGAAATCAAACGTCGCGCGACCACTGAAACTATCAACCGTACTTTTATTGGTAAGGTCGGAGCTATAGATATAGTGCAAACCGGCTGACGTGGGAGTCAGCGGCTGACCGTTTTCAATAACGGTGTAGTCACCTTGCCAACGCCCCCAACGAGTACCTACGACCTCGTAACGTCCACTGTCTACAAATGAGGATGAACCCGACTCCAACTGACACAATGTACAAGCGGCACCATCAATCGTTAGAAAACTTAAAGCCGGTGTAGCCTCGTCAAAATAAGCTCGACGCGAAGCATCCAACGTAATCAGATCCATTGTTTGCTTCATCGCACCGTTCGCATTTTCTGCTGAAAACACCACACCAAAACCACCACCCTGGGCGACTGCTACGCCAATAGGTTCAAGGTTTATCTGTAATGTACTTTCCCCGGCCGTACCACCCCCTGCGACAGGGTCGTCGCCCGTCGGCGTGGGATCCACACCTGGGGGCGCTGGTAGTTCGGCTGGGTTGAGACTATCAACAACAGGTGTTGGCGCCTGAAGATTATCTGCCGAAGGCTCAGGTGTGGGTGCCTGAGAAGTTTCTGCCGATGGAGGGGGAGGTAACGTATCTCCCCCTCCGCTAGGCATCGGACCATCACCATTTGACGTTGGGGGCCCTGCTGGCCTACCGCCAGGTTTTTTCTTGCCCTCTGCAGAACCTTCCATCGCACCCAATATCGCCGGTGGTTTATCCAGCATGACGACAGGGGCTTGTGGATCAGCCATATAAAAGTACTGGCCGACATTAATCGTATAACTGCCAGACTGATTGGTAATCTTAATAGCTCCGCCCTTCACGCCACCATAAAGCCCGTCGGGTTGAGGCTCGCCTGCAGGATTAAAACAATCGCCCTGACACGCCTTTAACTGATAATAAGTACCGCGTATACCAATGGTGGCGGTTGGCGTTTTCAATGCATAATTTTCTTTATTCTTGCGACCAATCGCACCCGTAATGGTTTGCATACCGCCCTTTAGCAGGTTGTATACCGCCTTACCGTCTTCGTCGCCTGCTTGGTATTCATAGGATTCAATAGCAAAACGGCTATCGGGTTTGAGCGCCAACATTGAACCATCGGTAAATCGCAGCTGAGCTTTCGAACCCTCGTGGGTCATCACTGTATCGGTGGTAAAAATAACCGAGCGTCGCTTCAACGGCCTTATTTGGCCATCCACACTCAAGGCTTCGACCTTGCCAACGCTGACAATCACTTTGGCAATAGCATCCACAGCCTGTGCCGTTGGCATAAACCCGAACAATGCCAAATTAAAACTCACTAACAATAACGAACGGCCTACGCGCTCAATATAATTCATAACGCACCCCCAACTCTCCATAAGTACGGTCAAAATCGTATATTTCAATATTTGAATTTTGCTTTTTGTAGCCCGCCTCAAAGGTTAAGCGCCAATGTATATCCCTGCGCCAATCCAAGCGAATACTTGCGTCCAACAAGTTATCTTCGCGCGTGACTTGAAAAATAACATCGTCATCAGCGTATTGATTATTCGAATAAGACAATGAAGACGTCAAGGCCAAACCATCGCTTATCGGCGCACGCTGACTGAGGTACAGACGCCAAAATTCTCGCTCGGTCTGCGCCCTTGTAACAACTGATTCCAAACGAGGGTCATCTACCCCAACTTGAATACTGGCGCTCAAAACAGCGGGGTATAAAAAGTGAGTTTGTTGATTAACACCCGCCGACACGTTGTACTCTAGGGCGTCCTTGTTATCGAGCTCGGCGTAGTTGAATTCCAATAAACTGGCACTAAATTGAACACTGCGCTGAGGCGTCAGTGTATACGAGAGGCTGGATGCGAGCCCCAGCATGCGCCGGTAAGCTTTGTCATCCAATTTATAATCTTGCACCAAGATTTGAGCGCTCACACTCGATGAACGTGAGGTGTTATTAATAAAGCCCATCTGCGCCGTGTACGCAAAAGTGTCCAATTCATTGGTCCACCATACGTTATGATCAACGACATCAAGACGAAAAAAACGGGTCGTATTATCATCCAACGGACTGTAATAGCTCAGCCCCGCGAGCAAATCATTGTAGCCATCGGCTTTTGAAATTCCGTCATCATCCAGCGTGCCATTGCCCAGCGTCGGGCTAAAGAAGTCGGCAGAATCCGGCGCAAAGTTGGTATTGCTATCGTAGCCACTACTGCCTTCAATATAAGCAAGAAAACGCGTTTGCCCACTGGCTTCCCGTTTTGCCATCACGGCTAAGAACACTTCAATTTTTTCTCTGACATTCTGAGGCGGTGTCGCCGTCAGTACCCGCAGAAAAGCCTGCCTAGCAAGATCATATTGCTCTAATAAAAAATAACCACGGGCCAACTCCAACTGTGCGGCCTGTAAATTAGGCTGTTGATACAGAACGCGCTCAAGGGCAAAGACACCTCGACTCACCTCACCAGCATCAATGGCGGCCATACCATAGTAATAGTCAAAGTTGAGTTCACCCTCCTGCTCTTCTACCGCTAGCGCGCCTTTTTGGTATGCCTCAACGGCCTTGTCTTGAGCCAGCAGAGACTTCATCGTCTGCCAGGCCGGTTCTGCTTGCGCCACAGGAGTTAAACAGAATACTAGGAGCGCCAATCGACGAACATGACGCCCAACGGCGACCCCATCTTTTATTTTTAGCATCAAGATCTAAAGCCCTAATCGTTATATCTTTTATTAATACTGAAGTTCTTTAGTAAACGAGTACATCAGCACCCAACAGGCCGGCACAAACGCCACTGCGGATATCCAACCTTCTTTCACTTCAGCACCTTTAATATAGTCGCTAAGCCTGTACTTGCCGCCTAGCGTTTGAGGCAAGCCAAACGTCAGCGCCACACACGACTAGCAACTGTCACGGTGGCCATGCTAATAGCTACACTGCGTCTACCATGCCGTAATGTCATGAAGAACTCTACTGGGCGACCAAAATATAGATAGGTATGTTGGATACCGCACAATAAAAGACTAGGAAAGTAGTTTTCAGCGCTTTCCTGACATCCCATAACGGACTAGCGGGACACTATCTCAGCCTACCGGCTGCACAGCATAGGAGTAGGACTGATCAGCCACTAGCCGTTCTACCATCCACTGCATACCGTTTGGTGAGAACCGGTTCTGCCCAAAGACTTGCGACTGAGTGGAGTAACGTTCCGAAAAGCAGCCAGGTTCAAGCAATATTGCAACGTTCACATCCACCACATACGGACACTCAATTTCGCCAACGTTCCAATTCAAACCTGCTACGGCCACCTTGGCATCCAGAATCCCAGCGTATGAGTATACAAGGCTTGGCATCACTCAACGGCACACCGTTAGTAGATGTCGCATCGATATTATTCCACGCCGACTGCAACGTCCGAAGGTCAGTGACTGGGTAACTGCGACGGCAACACCGGATTACAGTTTTTTATCAGCACTTTGCCTTGCAAGAGGTTGCCCTTGGAGTACTCACTAAAATGGCAAATATTAGTGGCTGGCTCAAAGTTCTCGATCCACAGATTCTCATCCTTCCAAGTAGCGCCTAGATGCACCTGCCCTGACGGCACGGTAATCGCCATAACGCCGCCATAGCGTTTTACAAAGATCTGTTCGAAATGAAAGTAGTACGCGAGCCCGCCAAACAGCAACACCAGCATCGAGGTTAAAAACCCCAACTTCCAATAGCTTGAACGCCCCAATAGCAGCATCACCCCCATCGACACGCCAAACACCAGTGCCCAATAAAAATAGGTAATCATTTACATCCCCTTATCTAGTCCAGCGAGTATGACAGACATACCATGCATTAAGACCGTATGTGTTGAGTATTTTCGAACTTGCGCCTAAAATCGCCCCACTAATTTTAAGGGCATTTATAATGAGTATTGAACAAACCCTCTTCTCACGCTGTGATAACAAATGTGAACTCTGCGGTGCCCAAACTCACCTGCATATATTTGACGTACCGCCAGTCAAAGAACCAAGCGCCGACAGGGCCCTGATGGCCTGTGACACCTGCTTTGGGCAGCTTAACGACCCGGAGATTACCGATGCCAATCACTGGCGCTGCCTGAATGACAGCATGTGGAGCCAAGTGCCGGCTGTGCAAGTCGCTGCATGGCGCCAGTTGCGCTTTCTCACAGGGAAAGGCGAAGACTGGAGCCACGACCTCCAAGAAATGATGTACATGGAGCCTGATACCCAAGAGTGGGCCACTGCGCTGGACGAGGAAGTCGATGACAGCGAGCCATCCCTGGACTCCAACGGCGTGCGTTTAGCCGGTGGCGATAACGTCGTGCTGATCAAAGACTTGGTTGTGAAAGGTGGCAACTTTACCGCCAAGCGCGGTACAGCCGTCCGCGGTATCAGCCTGACCAGCAACCCGGAGCACATTGAGGGCCGAGTGGAAGGCCAGCGTATTGTAATACTGACCCAGTTCGTGAAAAAGATGTAATCCACCGGCCATCCGCCGACGAACGTAAAAGGGCCAATGCATAAGCACTGGCCCTTTTTTATACCTTCAAACTAAGGTCTCCACTAAAACAGCTCAACATCATTACTGAAGTCTTCTTGATCGCCATCCTCCGTTGACGGCACACCTTGGTCAGACGAAGCCACTATGTCATTTTGCTGATTGACCAGATGTGATAACAGACGCACCACACCGCCGAGGGATTCCTTCAAGTTTTCCCCCTCGCTCAGACAGGCCAAGGACTCACTAAAAGCCAGGTCGACTCGATCAACTATGTATTTTTCCTGATCGTCCTCCAGACCCATACTCGGTAACCGCGCCTCAAAATCGTCGGTCAGCGAGCGCATCACCTGGGTGATACCTTCATGGGTTTTAGAAGCGCTGTCGGTGATGCTTAGTAGCGTCGCCTGAACCGCCTCGGTGGATCTAGCCAAGCTCTCCGCCTGTTCCAATATCACTTTTTGGGTGTTGAGTGCGCGCATCTTTTCATCGACGGCGTTTAGGATAAAGGGCACGGTATCCTTAATGCGTCCGTATTTTTCCATATTCTCCAGTGGCATATTTTTAATCAACAGCGAGACATGGGAAAAATTACACACGGTTCGCGAACCAAAATCACAGAAGCGGCCCTGGTCGCGCATCATATCCAACAGCTCCTTTTCCAGAGGGGATATATCGCCACCGGTGAAATTGTAATAGCGAATACTATCCGCCCCGTAGAGTGCCATCGAGGTTTTTAACCCCAGATCCGACATCACCTTAAATACACTCGGTGCCAGCATATCCACGGTGGGCAAGATATAGGTGCTGGAGACAAAGCGGATTGCCTTGCCCAGTTCGGCGCTGCTCATGATGGCGTCCTGAGCCGTTTTCTGGGCCAGATCACTCTGTGTGGACAGCGCCTGCTGCTTACTGTGTTCGAGTACGGCGTGATCGACCTTGGCCTTGAGAATTTCCTTCTCGAAGGGCTTGACCACATAGTCTTCGGCGCCCACCTCATAACTCATCAAGCGTTCGCGCAGAGAACTGCTGGCGGAAATGAAAATCACCGGAATATTGGCGGTCAGCTCATCGAGCTTAAGCGCGTCGCAAACCTCAAAACCATTCATACCGGGCATTTCGACATCCAGTAAAATGGCATTGGGGTGCCACTTCTTAGCCTCGAGTAAACCCTGGTCACCATTGTCCGCTGCATGTACCTCATAGCTTTCTTTCAGCGTATTGCGGACAATTTTTTGCAAAAAACGATCATCATCTATCACTAGAACACGTTCCATTATTTTCTCATTCATCGCCACAAAGAGCTTGCCCATGAATAGTAGTTCGCCATGCGCCTAAGTCATTCACCACAAAGATCAATATGTTATATCCATGAGTTTACAAATAACGTTCGCATCTAGAAGAAGGGCTCGATATCAGACCGGCTGCCAAGCCAAGATGAGCCTCATAAATAAAGAGGCAGGGGCGCGGCTCAGAACAGAACCGCGCTGATGAGGACGCTTCACGTGTTGCAACCCTCGCGGCTTACCAAGCGTTAAAACTTGGCCCCCACCCAGACCCAGAGTTTATCGGTATCGGATGCGCCGCTGTCGCCACCGCTCACCGTAGCGGTCGCCTTGCTGTAGCTGGCATACTTAATACCCGCACTATAGTTCTTACCGTACTTACGCGCGTAGAGGATATTAATCTCATCGCCCATGTCGTCGCCGGTGGCGGTCCCTTGATCGGTACTATAATCGTGGTAAATAAATGCCAGCTTGCCGCCGGCCAGCTTGGTCGACAGACTCAAGTACATATCCTCTAGGCCTTCATTGGGTGTCCCCAAAAACTGATCCGACCAGCCGTTAAACTTATGCAGGGTGGCCAGAGGCGTGCCAAAACCATAGCCGCCATTGTCCGAACCCAGTACTTCTAAGCCCAACTTGGCGGTGATGCCTGATGCCACCACACCACCTTCGAGCAACATATAGTCGGCGTCACTGCTGGCACCGGCGACGTCTCGTTCCTGATCCGCGTATTCCAGCGCATAGAGAAACTTCATATTACCGCTCTTGGCAGCGCCCTTAAAGCTGAGGCCAAAAGTATCTATATCGACATCGGCCGCCGCCCCTGCCTTATCTTCGGTGAGCAGATAGGCGTAACCGGTGAGGGTGCCAAGTGGGGTTTTATAGGTCAGGTTGAGCAGGTTATCGGCGGCGTCAACGTCCTTCTCTTCTGCAAAGATACGATTGCGCTCACTGATATAGATATACTTAAGGGTCAGGGCTTTACTGGGGTTAAACGCCAGCGACAGGCCATCAAAGGTCTGGCGGTTTTGACGCCAACCAACGTGACCGACAAAGCGGTGGCCATCGAGTGTGATCACCTGGCGCCCAGCCCTAGCCATACAGCCAGCCGTCTTATACTGCAGATAGGCCTGATCCAACTCGGTGGTTTCTGGGTCAGCAATAACAGACTTGTCGGCATACTCACCGAAGGTGGCGTCATTGTATTCGTCTATGTCCGCCACCACCCGCACGTCCGCCATGCCCAGGGTGGTCGAGAAGCCATCGACGGCGCCAGTGGTGTAACTCAGGCGTGTGCGCAGGGTCATGGCATCGGCGTCTTTATTCGCCGTATCCTGATCCACCTTCTCGTAGCGCAGGCGCATATCGACAGAAGCCTTACCCGATGTTAAAGCATTGGTCACCGCATCAGCGACAGCAACACCCGACTGAGCGACCAGCGCACTGCTAACCGCGAGGGAAAGAAGTCTGAGTTTCATGTTCATCATGGCGTGACACCTCCAAAAAGTGAATAGAGCATCCCCACTCTCTAACAGCGCCACAATGAATAGAAACAATAGCGCCAAAGCTAAACCTTAAATTTATTCACCAGCGACGTCAGCTCCTCAGAAAGATGCACCTGCTCTTCGCAGGCCTTTGTCGTATGCGAAGCCCCCTCTGAAGTCTTGGCCGCATACTCGGTGATCTCACTGATGTTGCGATTAATCTCCTCCGCCGTGGCGGCCTGCTGATGGGTGGCCGTGGCTATCTGGGTGTTGATACTCACTATGCCCGTCACCGCTTGGTTTATTTTTTGCAGCGACTCACCGGCCGTCGTGGCCTGCTGCACCGCCTGCTCGGCGTTACTGACACCGGCTTCCATAACCTTCACCGCATTGCCAGAGCCCTCTTGCAGGCGACTGATCATTTCCTGAATCTCTTGGGTCGACTCTTGGGTGCGCTGCGCTAGGGTGCGCACTTCATCGGCCACCACCGCAAAACCACGCCCCTGCTCGCCGGCACGGGCGGCTTCAATAGCGGCGTTGAGAGCCAACAGGTTCGTCTGTTCAGAGATGCCGCGGATCACATCCAACACAGAGCCAATATTGCCTGTGTCGACCGACACCCGGGTAATGGCTTCATTGGCACCGCGAATACTGTTCGACAGGGCGCTCATCAGCTCGATGGTTTTCGCCACGGTTTCGCGGCCCTCCTGCGCGGCGGCGCTGGCCTCGGTAGCTGTATCAGACGCGCTGTTAGCGTGGCGCGCTACCTCTTCGACAGTGGCCGCCATCTGGTTAATGGCCACCGCCACCTGATCGGTCGCAGACTGCTGTTGGTGAGCACAACGCTGGGTTTCCTGCATTACATCGCCACTCTGCTCAGTGGCTACACGCAGCTCCTGCGAAGCGCGCCGTACCTGAGAGACCACCGTTTGAAAATGCACCATCATCTTATTAAGCGCCTGACTCATCACCCCCATCTCATCGCCGCTGTCCACTTCAACCCGGAAGGCCAGATCCGAGTGCTGCTCTATATGCTCAAGAGCCAATTGCAAACGATGGATAGGTCCATGTATATTTTTCTTGAGCAACACCGCGTAGAGCATCGCCACCACAACCAACACCAACATGACCGTCAAGGCAACATTCAGCATCCATTCACTGCTTTTCTCGACCTGCTGCGCCGCAGTGCTCAGTTTTCCTCCCGCGCCTGTCACTAGGCCACCAGCGCTGGCTACCTGAGGCCTAATCTCTTGCACCCGCTGATTAAGATTCGATGCCCGTGTCTGCAGTTCAGTATCAATCACGACACCTAAGCGCCGCGCCGACGACATCAATGAATTGCCCTGCACTCGATTTTCATCGACATAAGCATCCACGGCCTCTAGCATCTTTTCGAAGAACTGCGCTGAACGTTGTTCCAGTGAGCTAGCCAGTTGGCGGTCGTCGAGTTCCGCCAACAAGCGGTTAAAATCTTCTTGCCGTGCCTCTGCATTACTCTCGGATTCATTGAGCCAACTGACCGACAAGTCGGTCAGCCAAAAGCGCATTTCCGAAAAACTGCGAGCCATGTCTCCGGTATGTTCAAGCTGTAACACCAGCTGAGCCTGTGTCTCCAACAGCTGATCCTGCTGTTCTATTGCCCCTAACTGTTCATCCACCAGCGCCATCTGTTGATTACTCAAGTCAGTCGAAGCGGAAAGTTGAGTCACTAGATAAGCCAGAGCGAGCAGTATCACCCCGGCAAAGATCCCGGTAAAACCGATGATTCGCACACCGATGGATAAGTTACGAATATTCATACATCTATGCCTCTAGCCCGTCATCATTTAAAGATCGACAGACTGATAGCCCCACCCAACTCACCCAGTACACCGCCCTCTTTTTTACCGCCGGTGATATCCAGCTCACCCTTGGGCTTGCCGTGGCAACCGAGACATGAGGCACCATAGTATTCCGGTAAAATATAGCGGAAGGCTGGCTTGCCCTTGACCGCGGCCTCCTCGAAGAAAGGCTTGCCCGTCTCATAGCCGGCCGCGCTGAATTTCAACTCGATGATATTGTGTTCCCACTTATCGGGGCGGTTGGCGCGGTTGCGTACATACTTTTTTGGCGCCGTGAGTTTGATGGCCATTTTACCGCTCATCTTTGCACTGAATTTGGTGGCAACCTGACGGGCGAAGATCGCTGGCAGAAACCCTTTAAAACCCACGCCCTGCTCATTGATCAGCTCTTGCGCTTCCGCCATCACCTCGTCTACGGCCTCAAGCATGGCAGCCTCGGCTGCGCCTTCGACCAACGGGGTTCCAGCCGCCTGTTGATAGTTAACCTTGGCCTTGGCCACCACCGCACTGCCCCCCAGCCCCTTATCTCCCTTGGAAGCGTCGTTAATCAGTTTCTGGTTGACCGAGATCACCTTGCGCGAAGCCCGAAACAGCGTCGTCAAGCTCTGACTGGTCGCCACGTCATCGGCCCACAATGGAGGCGCGGAAAAGCAAAGTAAAACAGCGGTAAAAACAGCAACTAAGGATGGGGTAATCATTGACCTGCGTTTCATCATGAAATCCTCTAAGGAGCCTTGGTATAGTCTCTTTAGTATGGCTGTGTAAGCTTTGATAATTATTTGAAATATAGAATCATTAATTTTAATAAATAATTTTTATATTCAAAATATTACATCTCAGTCTTTCGGGCTACCCTAGCAACGACCCAATCATCGGTGGGACCGATGATAAATATTCCAGTAGGGAGGCAGACCGATTCAAACTCTCTGGAGTGGAAATAGAGATATAAATAAAATAAAAGGAAGAGCCAAAACCGACCGTCAGTTTATCCCGCGATGAAATACAACAGCGAGGTCTTTCACTCAATGACCCAAACCTCGTCTCGCTAAATGTTTCATATTTTGTCTACGGCTACTGTAATGATTTGGCGAAAGGCAAGCGTTACAACATCAAACTCAACACCGAATACAGACACAGCCCGCAATGAACCAGAAGCTTGTTCCTATGGGTTATATGGGAAAATACGGGGGGAAGACCTGGCAGAAGATAACGACGAGAAATAGTCTAACAAGAAAAACCTACCCTTCATCGATGGTTTAAAAGAAGCCTGGAAAGAAAACCTATTTCTCAACGCAGGGTTGGGCTATATATACAGAAAACACGTCAGCTCACGATTCACATTTCACATTTCACAATTCACAATTAATGGGGCTAGTCGACGACCATAACAAGCGCAACACCTTCCAGCGCAGCAGTCGTTATTCAATAATTCATCAACACAAATTTTAACACGCCGGTAACTGAGTCAGATAACCTTCGGTCTGCATTTCCAGCAGGCGGCTCTCAGTGCGTCGAAATTCAAAGCTCACCCGGCCACCCAAATACAATTCGCGAATCGGCGCCGCTGCGGAGACAATTAAACGCGTGTGCCTATCGTAGAGCTCGTCCACCAGTGCAATAAAACGCCGCGCGGGATCATCTAGATAGCCCTGCTGAACACTGCGATCGACATGGCCGATGGTATTTTGATTGGCGCCACTGTCTTCC
>Ga0105356_10005815_pt1 | contig 11639 bp, 5 predicted proteins | sample GOMGulsemesocosm_3_FD_83502 | JGI IMG/M metagenome (GOLD analysis project Ga0105356, IMG submission 83502) | Methane-oxidizing microbial communities from mesocosms in the Gulf of Mexico - GOM9D Gulf of Mexico | ecosystem: Environmental > Aquatic > Marine > Cold seeps | place: Gulf of Mexico...
GCCGCAAAACGGCTATCCCCAATGTTTCTTTTCAAGCAGTGTCAGCGGACAAGAGCAAATTATTATACCGGGCAGGTGAAGGCAACAATGAAGCAATTTTTTCACTATCGCTTGCCAATGGTGATATTGAAGGGCCTGTTTATCAGCGCGAGGATACCGATGTAGGCCCTATTCTCACCGATGTTAATCAAACATTACTGGCGGTGAAATACAATGGTTTTACCCCGGGCTATCATTTTGACAATGAGCAAGACAATCAAACATTTGCAGCGCTGAATAACTATTTCCCAGCTAGCAGTGTTGAATATTACGGCCGTACCGCCGACCAGAAAAAATGGCTGGTTCGTGTCAGCGGTAATGATGGTGCTGGAGTCTATAAGATTTTGGATAGAGAAAATTTTCAGTTGCGTAATGCTGTTTCTGAATACCCGGCGATAAAGTCCATAGGAGAAATCAAAGCCGTTACTATTAGGGCGCGGGACGGCATGGAAATTCCATCCATTATCACGTTGCCGACAGATCCAAGCAAACGAGAGAATCTACCCTTAATTGTCCTGCCTCATGGTGGTCCTGCTGCTCACGACACATTGCGCTTTGACTGGATGGCCCAGTTCCTCGCCGCCAAGGGGTATGCCGTATTGCAATCCAACTTCAGGGGCTCAACAGGCTTTGGTTTTGCATTGCGTGACAGCGGCGACGGCCAGTGGGGTAAAAAAATGCAGGACGATGTCTCCGATGGGGTGGCTGCAATGATCAAAACGGGCTATGTTGATCCGCAACGTGTCTGCATTATGGGCGCGTCTTATGGTGGTTATTCTGCCCTAGCTGGCGGCGCATTCTCTGCGGAACTTTATCGTTGTGTTATCGCAATTGCCGGGGTGTCGGACTTACCGCTTATGCTCAATTCAGAGAAGTCCAAACATGGAAGTAATCACTGGGTGATTAGCTACTGGGATAAAATCATCGGCGATTCCAAAACAGAGCGGGAAAAACTAAAAGCCATTTCGCCCGTTAACTTTGCTAAGCAGTTTCAAGCACCGGTGTTACTGCTGCATGGTAATAATGACACAGTAGTCCCTATTAAGCAGAGCAGGGTCATGGAAAAAGCGCTTAAACAAGCTAACAAGGACGTTAAGTTTGTTGTTTTAAAGGGGGAGGATCACTGGCTGTCTAGCAGTAACACGCGGTTGGCCATGTTGCAGGCAGTTAGCGCCTTTCTCGATCAGCACAATCCGCCGACTATTCATTGATTTCGCTGTGGCTTAGTTGTTAAGTCTAATATTTGTACCGCGTACCGTGAATACTCAATAGCATTCTTAGACGTCAGTATTTAATTTTGAAACCCAGTCCTCGGCTAAAATCGGTCACGCAATCTTGTGTCCGGTACTTATGCTGCACCCAGTATCGCGGGAAAAATGGCCTCAGAGAACCCGTCGGGACGGTTTTAACTGCAGCAGATACTGGCTTGTTAGCTCTGTTCGGCAGGCCGACACACGATGTGTATGACATCTATACAGAGGGAGTTCTTGATATATATCAAGGTAAATAGGAATTATTCGCATTCATTGTTGTAAATGATAACAATTCGCATTAAAATGCCGTCCTCACGCACTTGAGTGTCACCTACAACTCAGCAGCAGAATTTTATCAGCAGCCGATATTCGGCCTCCAGTTACTGGACCCTATTATGAAGCACCCATTGTTACCTCTACTCGCCGCGATAATCGCTGTTAACGCACTGGCTGATACTAACTCGGTTATCGAAGAGATGAGCATTATTGGCTCAAAGCAAGATGTTAGGCGCGTCGCCGGATCGGGTGCGGTTATTGGCGATGAGCAAATTGAGCTAGAGGTGTCGACCGACATTAACCAGTTGTTGAAGACGGTGCCCGGTGTCTACGTGCGCGAAGAAGACGGCTACGGTCTGCGTCCGAACTTTGGTATACGCGGTGCAACTTCAGAACGTTCGGAAAAGGTGACATTAATGGAAGACGGTGTGCTGATTGCCCCGGCTCCCTATTCCAATCCCGCCGCATACTACTTTCCCACTGCCATGCGGATGAAGGGGATAGAGGTATTAAAAGGTGCGCCGCTGCTGCGCTACGGCCCACAAACGGTGGGAGGGGTGATTAATATGATTACCACAGCCATTCCCGAGTCGAATCAGGGCTCGGTAACCCTAAGCGCTGGCGAGAACAATACCTTCGATTTGCTAGCCAACTACGGTGGACGCAACGGCGCGTTTAGCTGGTTATTGGAGACGGTACAGCGCGACAGTGAAGGTTTTAAAGACATCGATCGCAGCAGCCGTGACAGCGGCTTTGACATTCAGGACTACATGGTGAAACTGGGCTGGGAAGGCGAGAACCAGAGTGTATTGTTTAAGGCCCAAAGCTCTGAGGAAACCTCCAACGAAACCTACTTAGGTCTCACCGATGCTGATTTTGACCGCGACGAAGATCGCCGTTATGGTCTCTCCTCGATAGACCAAATGAACAACGAGCACGACGGCTACAACCTGAGCCACAAACTGAACATCAGTGAGTCAATGGCAGTGACCACTACCGCCTATTACAACGAGTTTGCGCGGGATTGGTTTAAGCTCAGTGGCGGCGGCAGTCTTATCGCCGCGGCCAACAGCGGTGATGCGGAGGCCCAGGGCATTCTCGACGGTACTATTGATGCCGGAGGCTTGAAATATAAGCACAACAACCGCAGTTACCTGTCAAAAGGTATTCAGAGCGAATTGGCGTTTGCGCTCAGCGACCACGATTTGCACCTCGGTCTACGTGTTCACCGCGACGAAATGGATCGCTACCAACCTCAGGAGCGCTACCAACAGCTTGATGGCAAGCTAATCTATCTGTCTACCGACCAAGTTAGCGGCAGCAACAACCGCGAGGAGACCGCCGAGGCGACTTCGATCTGGCTGGTCGACAGCTGGCAGGCAAGCGACAAGCTGAACCTCAATATAGCGCTGCGCTACGAAGATGTGGAAACCAGCCGCCGTCAGTACGCCACCTCGGATCGCTCAGATGTTCCCAGTCGTCGCGCCAATAGCACCAGCGAATGGCTGCCGGGTCTGTCGGCTACCTATCAGCTGAGTGGTAGCTGGCAGGCCCTAGCGGGGGTTCACCGGGGCTTTTCGCCACTAGGTGGTGGTGCTAAGTCTCATGAAGAGCCCGAGACCAGCATTAACTATGAAGCGGGCCTGCGCTACCACAGCGATGAATGGTTTGTTGAAGGTATCGGCTTTTGGAGCGACTTTGAAAACAAGGCGGAGAATTGCTCTAACGGCAATCCTTGTAGTAACGGCGCAACGTCCGGTTCCTATGTTACTGGTGATGCGGTTATTGCCGGTTTAGAGTTTCAGCTCAGCAGCAGCTTTGTCCTAGGTGCAATGACGATACCGGTAGATGTGGCCTATACCTATACCGAGCCCGAGGTGAGCGAAAATAACAGCACAGAAGGTCTAGTAGACGGTGACCGGCTGGCCAATATCCCCGAGCATACGTTTAGTATTCGCAGCGGCATTGAAACCGTAGCGGGCTGGGACAACTATGTCAGTGTTAAATATATTGATGAAACCTGCATTAATATCGGTTGCGACGGTACTTATAGCGAGACAGAGTCTTTCGTCAACGCCGACCTTATCAGCCGCTACGCCCTCAATGACGCGGTGACCGTGTTTTTGAAGGTCGAAAATGTGTTAGACAAACGCGCTATTGTATCGCGCTCTCCCGACGGTGATAGGCCAAACAAAGGCCGGGTCGCCAGTGTTGGCTTCTCGATGGACTTCTGATTTAGCTTGGTTCGTCACCGATTGCTATCGCAGCGCCGGGGTGATTACACCAATCGCTCCAGCTGCCCGGATAGAGTATTGCCTCAACCCCGGCAAGGCTCGCAGATAAAATATTAACGCAGGCGGTGACGCCGCTACCACAGTAAATTACCAGCGGCTTGTCCGCTGGTAGCTGTTGCCAGCGCCGCTGGTGAAAACTCTGCTCCTGCACAAAACCCTGTCCATCGCAGACCTGTTGCCAGTCTTTGTTGAGGGCGGTGGGAATATGTCCGGCGATTGCGTCGATGGGTTCGATTTCCCCGCGATAGCGGGCACCGTCCCGCGAGTCCACTAAAGTGATGGCGGCGCTGCCGATAGCCGCAGCTACGGCCTCAAAGTCATAGCTAGGCGACTGCCAGTGCAATGTTGCTGCCGCGCAGGCCACCACCTCTTCAGCCTGTTGCTGTACCGGGCCGTGGTTTTGCTGCCAGGCGCTATAACCGCCGTTGAGCAAACGTACCTCTGTCAATCCTACCGCCCGCAGTAACCACCAGGCCCGGGCCGCGAACGCCAAATTATTATCATCATATAAGACTACCGAGCTGTTCAGGTCGATGCCGAAGTGAGCCAGGGTCTGGGCCAATGCAGGTAATGACGGCAACGGATGGCGACCGGGGCCGGTAGGCCCTGACAAATGGGTTTCCAGATGAGCATATCGGGCCCCGGGTATATGCCCCTCAAGGTATTGTTGGCGTCCGGCATCACTATCACCCAGGGCGAAGCGGCAGTCCAAAATATGGTGCTGGCCCAACTCCCGCTGCAGTTCATCGACTTCTATAAAATGTGTTTTATTCATCCGTTTTCCCCAGTGGTCATTGCCCAGTGGTCATTGTCCAGTGGTAAAGTGGCGGTAATAGACTCGCGATCGTTTGATACGCTAGGATTGCATTGTCGGTCAACAACGGCTGACGGCATTAGCGCCAGCCCACTGCTTGAATCTGTGCATCCGACCGCCGGGGCGGGGGTCGGATGGTTTGAGGCCTATTGCGCCTGCGCAGTATCCAAGGTTTGACGAAGCTCGCGCTTGAGGAATTTACCGCTGGCATTGGTCGGTAGTGGTTGCTCCAGCACCCAGATATAACGCGGTACTTTGTGCTTGGCGCTATTGGCCAGGCAGAAGTCCCGTATTTGCGCGGCGCTCTGAGTAGCGCCAGGTTTCAGTACGATAGCGGCGCCGACCTCTTCGCCCAAACGATCGTCCTCGACGCCAAACACCGAACACTCAGCGATGCCTTCCATTGAATAAACAACCGCTTCGACTTCTGCGCAGTAAATATTCTCACCGCCGCGCAATACCATGTCCTTAATACGGTCGACAATAAAGATAAATCCACGCTCGTCGATGCGGGCGACATCGCCGGTGTATAACCAGCCATCAACAATGCTCTCGGCGGTGGCGTCCTCGCGGTTTAGATAACCTTTAATAACAGCCGCGCCGCGCACCAATAGCTCACCGACTTCGTTGGGGCCTAAATCATTGCCCTCACTGTCGACACATTTGGCCTCGTAGCTGGGCATTGCCGGCCCGGCGCTGTCGGGCTGGGCGACAAAAAAATCGCCGTTGATCGAGGTGATGATACCGCAGGTCTCGGTCATGCCAAAGCCGGTGTTGGGCCTGGCAGTGGCGATGCTCTGGTCAATCTTACCGACCAGGTCCGGTGGCAACTGAGCGCCACCGCCACCCATCGACAACACTGTGCTGGTATCGTACTTGGCAAAATCGGGGTGGTTAATCACCTCCCGTGACATGGTCGGTACTCCAGACATGCTGGTGATGCCCTCTTTTTCGATCAGCCGCAGTGCCTCACCGGCATCCCATTTGTACATATGCACTAACTTGCCGCCGAGAAAAGTAGTGCCATAGGCCAGGCAGTTATTGGCGGTCACGTGGAATAACGGGGTGGTCACCAGCGCGGCACCGATCGGTGCGTCATCTGGATTTGGCAATGGTAGGCCGTTGGCCATGGCGGAGGAATTAGCGAACACCGCGCCGCCGAAGGCAAGATTCATTAAGTTGGTAACACAGCCGCGATGGGTTAATTGCGCGCCCTTGGGTTTGCCAGTGGTGCCAGAGGTGTAAAAAATGCAGGCATCGTCGTCGCCGTCGATCTGCGCATCAGGCATCTGGGCGCTTTCCTTGGTCAACTCGGCAAAGGGAATCACCGATTCCTGAGGGCTGCTTAGGCGCACACCCACTACTGTCATATCAGGGAAGCCGGCGCGGATTTCGTTGAAACGGTCCAGTCGCTCTTGGTCACAAATAATCAGTTTGGGGCTGGAATCGGTCAGACCGTACTCCAATTCTGAGGCAATCCACCAGGCATTAACGCCGACAACAGCGATGCCCTGAGACAAGCAGGCCCAATAGCACAGCATCCACTCTGGGTAATTGCGCATGGCGATAGCAACGCGATCGCCCCTTGAGATACCTTGTTTTCTGAGCCAGGCGGCGATAGCTGCAACCTCGCTGTGGGCCTGTGCATAGGTCCAGCGCTCATCGTTGTAGACGAGATAGTCGCGCTCGGCAAACTGAGCGGTAGAGAGCCACACTTCTCTAACCGAGGGTGGGGCATTAACATAGGCGTTGATAGATTGGCCGCGGACATCGATCTTGGCGATTTCGAAGGGTGCATCTTTTGCCGTCATGGCGGACCAGACTTGTTGCAGGGCATTGTACATGGGCATGGGGTTGAGCCTCGTGATACGGTTAATTATTAAATGTTGGCGTAACCGCCTACGATATGAATTCTTGGCGCAGGATGCAAATTAAATTTGTTACAGACTGCGCGCGCTTTTCACTGTTGCTCTCGTTATGGCGTATTGGGTGGGCGATTTAGTCTGTTATTGCTAGCTATCATCAACGCGGCTAACAATGCTTAACTATTCCAGTACTGCTGACATCATCTCTCGTGGTAGTGGCAACTCACCATCGGTTGGCGTTGCTCTGAAATCTAAGGGGCTTTAGGATGGCGGCATACCGGGAAGGACTTAGACCTGCTGCGGCGTGTCAAACATCACTATCGGTGAAACGACTAAACCCATTGATGCGAGAAAACCATGACCCGAATTAGCAAAGAACCCTTTGGTCTGCTGCGGGGGAAGGCAGTGGATTGTTACCGCATCGCCTTCGAGGGACAGTTGGATATCTGTATCTGCACCTACGGCGGCATTATAACCGCGCTGCGGGTACCGGATCGCCAGGGCCAAATGGCGGACGTAGTACTGGGCTACGATCGACTCGAAGATTACTGCCAGCAGGGGGATTATTTTGGCGCTATCGTCGGGCGCTACGGTAATCGCATCAAAGGCGGGAGCTTTGTATTGGATGGCGAGCCTATCGAGCTGGCCTGCAATAACGAGGGCAATCATCTGCACGGTGGTGAATGTGGTTTTGATCGGCAGCTGTGGCAGCCATTAGACATAAGTGAAACTGATAGTGAGGTCATGCTGGTGTTGGGCTTGGTCAGCGCCGATGGAGATGGCGGCTACCCGGGAACACTGAGCACTCAGGTACGTTACCGGGTCACTGCAGATAGTGTCGCGGTGGAATACCGGGCGAGTACGGATCGCACTACCGTGGTCAACCTCACCCAGCACAGCTATTTCAACTTGGCCGCTGCTGGCGATATTTTACGGCACAGCCTGCAACTCGATGCCGAGCACTTTTTACCGGTCGATGAGACCATGATTCCCACCGGTGAGCTTCGCTCGGTAGCCGATACCGCCTTTGATTTTCGTCAGCGCCAAGCAATAGGGCCGGCGCTAGCGGCTGAGGATGCGCAGCTAACCCTCGCCGGGGGGTTTGATCACTGCTGGGTATTACCAGAAAATGAAGCGGGGCTGTTGCGAGAGGTAGCCAGGCTCAGTGAGCCGACCTCAGGGCGCTCGCTGCGGGTGTTAACCACCGAGCCCGGGCTGCAATTTTATTGCGGTAATTTCCTTAATGCCGGTCATCGCGGCAAGGGTGGGCGGGACTACGGCCATCGCAGTGGATTGTGTCTGGAGACTCAGCATTTCCCCAATTCACCCAATGAGCCGAGTTTTCCGAGCACCACGCTGCGCCCGGGCCAGAGCTACCGCAGCGAGACGGTTTTTCAATTTACACTGGAAGATTAAGCCTCGGGCAGTGCGTAGGCGATAACATAACCACCTTTGCTGGCGCTGTCCTGAGTGCTGGTATCAACGGCATTTTCCCGGGCCGGCTGCGCTCGTTTGCCGCCAGGCGTGGTTACCAGAATATACTGGCGGCCGGTTTTTTTACTGACATAACTCATCGGCGTAGCCTGGGAGGACACCGGCAGTGCATCGCTCCACAGCTCATCGCCACTCATTACGTCGATCGCCCTCATTCTGCCGTCCATAACACCGCCATTAAAAATTAAGCCGCCGCCGGTGACAATAGATCCGGCTTGATAAAACATGCCCATGGGCAGTGGCAGACCGGTTTTGATACCCAGTGGCCCCTGTTCTCTAGCGGTGCCCAGAGGACGGCGCCACAGCAGTTGTTGGGAGGCCAGATCGACCACCGCCATCTCGCCAAAGGGAGGACGCATGCAGGGTGCGAACACAGGTGATAGGAAAAACATCGAATAGGCTGCATAGGGCAGGCCGAGTTGGGGTCCACCGATGCCAAACTGGGTGTCTTCGGTGACATCTTTTTGCTCGATCAGGCGCACCACCGAGGGCATGTGCAATACGTTGACCACCATCAGCTGATTGACTTCGTCAACGGCTACGCTGCCCCAGTTCATACCGCCGCCAACACCGGGGTAATACAGAGTGCCAGCCACTGAGGGCGGCGTCAGCGGCCCTTCGTAGCGCAGCTTCTTAAACTGCAGGCGACAGGCCAGCTGATCGATAGGCGTAATGCCCCACATATCGGATTCCTGAACATGTTGGCGGGCAAAGGCCGGCATACCTACCGAAAAGGGTTGGGTTGGGGAGGTATATTCGAAGGGGGTATCGGTCTGAGGAGTGGGTAGTTCGCGTACCTCGGTTAGCGCCTCGCCAGTTTCGCGGTCTAATACAAATACTTCGCCGCGTTTAGTCGGCACAATCACTGCCTTTCTGACGGTGCCATCGATGGTAATATTAGTGAGCGTTGGCTGGGAGGGCACATCGTAGTCCCAAATATCGTGGTGGGTTGTCTGAAAATGCCAGCGCACTTTACCGGTTGCTGCATCTAGGGCCACTACCGAGCTGGCGTATTTTTCCATAGCTTCACTGCGCTCGCCACCAAAGTAGTCGGGGGTGGCATTGCCGGTTGGCACGTAAACCAAACCCAACTCGTCGTCGGCACTGGTCAGGCTCCACACATTGGGGGTGCCTCGGGTATAGCTGGAGCCCTCTTCAGGCAGGCCGCTGAGGTCTTCCCGGCCCATATCCCAGGCCCAGCGCAGTTCGCCGCTGATTGGATCGAAGCCGCGAACAACGCCAGAGGGCTCTTCGGTTTCCTGATTGTCGGCGACCCAGCCTCCCAATACCAGCGTGCCATTGGCGATTGTCGGTGGTGAGGTGACAAAATAAAAGCCGGCTTTAACTTCTCCCATGCCTGGCAACAGGCTGATTTCACCGTTGTCGCCAAAGTCGCTGCAGCGCTCTCCGGTGTGGGCATTCACCGCCAGCAGTCGGGCATCGGTGGTGGCGGTCAATATGCGCTGAGGGCAGACCGCAGAGGGGCGCTCTGCAGGTGCTTCGTAGTACGTTACGCCACGACAGGTATCCCAAAAGCCAAAGCGAGGAGTGTCAATTTCAGGGTCGAAGCGCCAGCGCTGGGCACCGCTGTCCGGGTCAAGAGATACGATAATATTCTGCCCAGTACACAGGTATAGACCGTCGCCGATTTGAATCGGGGTGCCTTTAAAGGTGCCGTCGACACCGGTGCGAAATTCCCAGCTGCGTTCTAACTGGTCGACATTGGCTACGTTAATCTGTTGCTGAGGCGCATAGCGCGTACCCGCTTTGCTGGCGCCATAGTGGCCCCAATCGCCGCTGTCGCTGTGAACCTGGCCGCTGCCAGCGGCACTGGGAGGGTTAACCTCGTGGCTCCAGTTAGCTGTTACTAGGGCGACAGCTAAGGCCGCGGCGGCCAAAACGGTCAACCGGGTTGCTGCTAGTGAGAACAGTGGCGCGGCATTGCCAGCGGACAATTGCCTGCGCACCCGGGGCAGTACAAACCACAGCCCGATAGCACTGAGCAGCCCAAGCCTAGGCAGCAGTGCCCAGGGATCGAGGCCGGCTTCAACAAGGGCCCAGATGTAGCTGGCCAATAGAAACAGCCCGTACAACGTCGCTGCTTGCGGCTTTGCCTTAATCAATAACAAGGCGTTTAACAGCAGCGCACAGCCGGCTAACAGGTAGTAAAAAGAGCCGCCGACCATGGCCAGTTGCACACCCATATAGAGCAGTGCGGCGCCGATTGCGGCGACAATGACTGCCAGTAGAATAGGCTTCGATTTTTTCTTGCTAGAGTCGGTCACTTTGTTTCCTTGTTAGATTTATTGAAGGGTGCTGCGACATCGATATCACGGTGCTCAGCTTGTTCTCGGCTAGCATTGGTGATGCGATTGAATGTCAGGTGCTGATTTTATAGGGTACGAATAGGGCAGTATCTTAGATTTTTATCTCCGCAACCATGACGGTTTTGTCATTTAAGTGGTGCCGCGGTACTTACCGGTGATGGCTAAGTTGCTCTGGAGCCGTACTTTGTAAGGATTATCTACGGTCAAATGACTGGCATTTTCCCCAAGGCGGTTTATGCTGAACTAATATTCACGACCATAATAATTATAAGGAAGTCAATATGTCAAAATCTATAGTGTTTGTTGTAGTCATCGCTGCGGTGCTCGTTTTTGTACTCACCCGCGAATCGCCGCCCGCGGAACCGACGGTAAAGCAAGCTCCGGTGGCCGAGGTGGCCCAGGGCATAGGTCAGATTGACGATGCCAGAATTATTAGTGCCGACAGTGAGCCCGGCAATTGGCTGGCCTACGGTCGCGACTACAAAGAGCAGCGCTTCTCGCCGCTGACTCAAATCAACCGCGACACCGTTAGCCGCCTAGGTTTAGCCTGGGTCAAAGACATGGGCACTAACCGGGCGCTGGAATCGACGCCGATTGTTGTCGACGGGGTGATGTTTTTTACCGGGTCTTGGAGTCGGGTCTATGCCGTCGACGCGGTGACTGGTGCCGACATCTGGGCCTTTGATCCCAAGGTACCCGGAGAGGTGGGCCGTAAGGCCTGCTGTGACGTGGTCAATCGCGGTGTTGCGGTGTACAAAGGCAAAGTGTATGTCGCCAGTTTAGACGGTCGATTAATTGCCCTGGATGCTGCCACCGGCAAAGAGTTATGGCAACAAGACACCATCATCGACAGTGACCTGTTTTACACCATTACCGGGGCGCCTAGGGTGGCCAACGGCAAGGTCTATATTGGTAACGGCGGCGCTGAGTTTGGTGTGCGCGGCTATGTAACTGCCTACGATGCCGAGACCGGCGATCAAGTCTGGCGCTTCTACACGGTGCCGGGTGATCCTTCCAAACCCTTCGAAAGCCCCGCTATGGAAATGGCTGCCAAGACCTGGAAGGGTGGCGAGTGGTGGAAAGTCGGCGGTGGTGGCACCGTGTGGAATTCCATTGTCTACGATCCCGATTTTAACACTGTGTATATTGGTGTCGGCAACGGTTCGCCCTGGACCCGGGTGCTGCGCTCTCCCGGCGGCGGCGACAATCTATTTTTGGCATCCATCGTTGCCCTCGATGCCGACACCGGCAAGATGAAGTGGTATTACCAAACTACC
>Ga0105356_10005818_pt1 | contig 11637 bp, 13 predicted proteins | sample GOMGulsemesocosm_3_FD_83502 | JGI IMG/M metagenome (GOLD analysis project Ga0105356, IMG submission 83502) | Methane-oxidizing microbial communities from mesocosms in the Gulf of Mexico - GOM9D Gulf of Mexico | ecosystem: Environmental > Aquatic > Marine > Cold seeps | place: Gulf of Mexico...
GATCAGTTGATCGAGCGTCAGCGATGAAAATCAGGCTTGAGCGCTTTGCCCAAGTGCCCGGCATGGGCACTTATGGCTGCCTGCATATCGCGGGTGAGCGCTTATTCACTGTTGAGCGAGAGTGGCTTGATAACGTCGCTTTTAGCTCGTGCATAGCGACTGGTGACTATGTGCTGAAAAAGCACAAGTACCGAGGTGATTTCGATACATTTGCGATTGTTGGAGGCACTGTTTCTCAGTATCAGCAAGAAGGGTATGAGCGCTTTGCTTGTGTTTTTCATGTTGCCAACAAGCCAGAGGAACTTTGCGGCTGTATAGGTCTTGGTCTTTCACCAGCTGTATTCAATAAAAAGTGGGGGGTGGCTAACTCAGCTGTCGCCACAGAACGATTTTTAGAGATTTTGTGGGCGTCAGATGATGATGTTCATACCTTAGAAATAACAAGCCTGGGGGGCTAGTTATGCGAACTATAACAATAAAAACAATCACGCATTTGGCTCTAGGAGCCCTCACGGGAACAGCTTTGGCTGGTCTGACTTACTGCACGGGATTTGATAGCAAATTGATGATGGCGGTGTTGTTGGGTGCGGCTTGGTACGGTACTTATCGTGCTGAAGCAGAGGGCGTTATATAAGCGCTGTGATTGTTGCATGAGGACTGTGCAACATGATTTCACATTACGAACTCGCAAAGATTTGCAGAAACGCTAAACGGATCAAGTCTGGCTGTGTGTCAGAAGTCGAGTATTTGATTACAAAGACTAAGGGTGTGACAGTTATTGCCTTCCGCGGTACCGAAGCCAGCTCTGTCTTCAAGTGGACTTTCTGGAAGAAGAAAGGGGTGTTCGATGTTCTTCGAGATATTCGCTTTGTTCCCTGGTATGACAAGGATGTTGGCTGGTCTCATTCCGGCTTTTTGAAAGGCGCCAAGGGTACAGCAAAAGACATTCTCAAGCGTAAGTATATTACTGGCCCAGTGGTAGTTACTGGTCACAGCATGGGGGGGTGTTGCCATCAACGCGGCTGCAAAGCTGAAGGCTGCAGGTATTGATATCCGTGAAGTTGTGGTTTTTGGTTGCCCTCGAACACTTACAAAAAGCGCGGCAGATAAGTACGACATTTCTTGTACTTCTTACCGTCACGGCAATGACTTTGTGACGACGGTTTCACGTCGGTCATGGGGTTTTCGTCATCCGGTAGAACTAGATGTCCTGAAAGAATATACGGGGTCCCGCACTTGGGATGATCATGCGATTCATCTTTACATTGATGCCCTGAAGGGGATTGATCAACTAACTTGCGATATTGCGGCATGAGCAAACTCACTGATAAGAAAATAAAGCACGAGATCTACCTTCGCGGGCAGTCAACGCGCATTGCCCGCATCGCCATCAAACGACTTAGCAAGCTTGAGCGTGCGCTCATTGAGGTGATCGAAGCTGCAACCCCGGGCTCTAATGTTCGCAAGATAAATGCACTGCTCAAAGAGGTCAAGGTGCTGGTGCAAGCCGGCTATAAAGATCTGGAAGCGGTTGTCGGTGAAGAATTACTGGCACTGTCAGAGTATCAAGCAGCTTGGCAGGTTGGTCAGATCGAAACAGCGGCACTGTCGCTTGCTGCTGTGAATAAGTTTGTACCCAAATCTGTGTCGGCTGAGATGCTTTGGTCAGAGATCGCTAGTAACCCATTCGACGGAAAATTACTGAAAGAGTGGTTTACTGATCAGGGCGAAGCGCATCGCAAGAGTATTCGTAATGCTGTTCGCGCTGAGATCGCTGAGGGCGCTGGAGTTCGTGTTATTGCTGAACGGGTGCAAGCGGTCAGTCGCAAGACAAATCAACGTCAGGCAGAGGCTATGGTCCGTACCGCAGTGAATCACGTGGCGAACACAGCTGATGACTTGTCATACAAGCGAAAGAAGGTTGAGCGATATCAGATTGTTGCTATCCTTGATCATCGCACTACGCCGGTCTGTCGCGATCTGGATAACAACGTCTACAAAGTGGGCGAGAAGGGTGCTAGGTTGCCGCCGTTCCATGTAGGCTGCCGCACGTTCACAATCCCTATTTTTGATGATGACGACCTTATCACCGAGGGTTATGAAGACTGGCTGACGCGTTAGTCGGAAAAAGACCAAAAAGAGATCCTGGGGCCGGCACGTTGGAAGCTCTGGAAGAAGGGTGGAAGTCTGGGTGCGTTTGTTGATCAAGAGAGGCACGTGAAGCCCTTGACCGACCTGTAAGAACTGTCAGTTGATGCGGCGTAACAAGTATGCAAGCAGCACTCGATAAGCAAGATAGATCAAGCAAGCAAAGACAATAGATAGATCTTTCAGATGGATCCAGTTTTGCAAGTACCAGATCTTTGCGCTCCATGCATAATCAACAGCCCAATGCGCGTGGTCGTATGCAACGTCTGTCATGAAGAGTAACGCGTCGTATACGCTTGGCAGCAAAACAAATTCGATAAACAGCCACATCAGCACAATAGAAATCTTTCCAAAAATTGTCATCATTCATCCCCCGTTAGCACTGCGGAATAAATCCGAAGCTAACTTTTCCTGACCGTTGCTCTCCCGGCAAATCTTCAATGCTCACATCGCCCTCACTGACTTCGCCGTTACATTCGAGTCGTAGCGTCGCCTCGTTGATTGCGTGCGACAGTGCCGTTCTGATTTGCCTCGGTGGCATCTCTGCAAGCTCTGCAGCAACCTGGTCAGTTAGTGACTCAGCAAGATATAAAGCAGATCGTTCATTGCGTACTTTTGTATAAAGATTCTTTGCGATGATGGTAGTTTGATCTTTGTTTGGTGCTTTGATGTCAAACACTTGAAAGCGTGACTTTAGTGCTGCATCAACAAAGTCGAGTGTGTTCGATGTTGCGATAAAAAAGATCTGCGAGAAGTCGAAGCCCATATCAAAGAAATGGTCTTTTGCACGCTTTGACTGGTCGCGATCAATGAACTGCAACAATGGTTGAATAACATCTTCAGCGGCTCTGGATCGCTCAATTTCATCAAGAAGAATGATGGGGTTCATAGTGTCGTTTTCGAGCATGTATTTTGTGATTCTTCCTGGTTGAGCTGATGACCATGTAGGATGGCCACCAGCGACCTCGAACTTTGCGTGCACAGAGCCGATGTTGAATTCGTAAAATGGCAGAGAAAGCATTCTGGCCAGCTCTTTTGAGAACTCGGTTTTCCCTGTTCCCGGTGGACCATCCAGTAAAATCGGATCGATCTTGATTGGTTTCTTTGCGTAGTACGCGCAGATCAGTTGAGCCCTAATTGTTTTGATGACCTCTTCGAAGTTTCCAAAGTTCGCTTGCAGATCACTCAAACCCTGCAACGCTTCGAGTGTCACATTCTTTGCAAGCCTTGCAGGTCCTTTTGCTAGCCAGACCCTGGCTTCCTGTTTTGACGTCTCTTGAGTGCCGCTATGATTACCCTCTAAGTAATCTTCATCAGACCCCTTTGTAAACGCCTCCACAGCTTTGCTATCAAATAAATCACTCCACACCCCTAGATTCTCTTTATGGCTCAAATCAAGGTGGTGTAGTTCATGGCGCGGCTGTTTTTGTTCCCAAACTTTGAGGGAGTTGAGGGCGGTTTCGCGGTTGTTTTTTGCTTTGCGTCTCTCGATGATTTGGGGATGGTTGCTTTGCAGCCAGTTTTGGAATTTCTGATCTGACACAAGCTGGATTTCAGTGCGATTGAAGGACTCTTTGTATACGGTTGCTGCGTCGAGTGCGTCAGATAGTGCGCGATGCGCATCGCCGTGCCCCTTTTTTCCGAGCATGCACATGACACGCAGAAGTGATAGCGATCCTCTGATTTTGTAGCTCTTTAGAAAAGTGCGCTTCAGATCGATAATCATTTTGGGTTGCGGCATTTCAATACCGGCACGCTTTGCTGCAGCACGCAAAACATCCATATCGCGATTACCCCAAAAAGCCCATTTTTCGTATTTTTTTGCTTTGTAAAAGAAGGCACGCAGTGCGTTCTGAAGGTGCCAGCCTTCAACTTCAATCAACTGGTTTGTGATGCCGGTAATATCTGTAAATTCTTGCGAGACCTGGTCTCTAATTACAGGTCGAATAAGCATGTCATGGATAACGGTTGATTCATGTGAATACGGGTGCGCAGAAACAGCGCCGATTTCAATAAGATCCCAGCTCATCGCTTTTGCTTTTTCATCAGCATCAGGGTGCGGAGCGAAATCCCATTCAAGGTCAATCACCAGTAGTTCAGGGTCTTCTTTTTCAATAAAGCGTTGTCCAGCTTCCAGTTCTTTCATTTTTTGCTTTGAGTCTTGCGTGTATTCGTCATCTTTCGTTTCGCATACTTCTTTTGCTTCGCTCTCATTGCTATCGGGAAACATTTTATCTAAATCAATATCTTCTTCGTCCCAGTCGTCTTCTGACAACCATGTCCCATCCGTAACTTCTTCTGCCTTGCCTTCGTTTTTATTGTTCATAGTCGTCGCCAACACTTCGTAATAGTTAATAAAAATCATAAGCGTGGAATGCCCGGTTTCAAGAAAAAACCCTAGCTATTTCACTGCGAAAAAATAAGAGTGTTGGTATTTCATGATATAATAAACGACAAATTATGTTGGTGTTTGTATGTCTTACATTTCGATTGATGATATTCAGAAGGAATTCCCTGACCGGGATGTTCCTAAGGGCGCAGATGACTCTGTTGATTTAGACAAGGTCAATCGGGCGATCGATCGTGCGCAAGCAACCGCTGACGGCTATTTGCGTTCTGCGATGCTGTCTGTCCCTCTTACGGGTACTGATGCAATTGCGCAAGTGAAAGGTCCGTGCCTGGATCTGTGGCGGTATTTCGCATGGAACGAGCATGCGTCTGAAGAGGTTCGTGAGCGCTACAAAGATGCTATCCGATTCTTTGAGAGTGTGGCGGCAGGAAAGATCAGGATTATTGATACCGACACTAACGAAAACAGAAAAAGCGGCTTTCATAACGTGCTGCTGATCAGGTCATGATTTCCGCCGAAACAAAAATTGATGAAAAAGCATTGAGATCCATTCTCTCTGCTATCTCACTGAAAAGCTTCAATGCTGCGATCGATGATGCATCAGATGAAATCAGCCTCAAATTTGTAGGCAAAGTAAAGACCGGCTTCCGCCAAAGCAAAGACCCATACGGCACGTCCTGGGCAGCGCTCAAGAAGAGAAAGGGTCAACCACTTTTAGACACTGGTCGCATGGTCGGCAGTGTGAAGTCAGCAATAACCAAAAAGAGTTCCGCAGGTGTTGGGGTTTATACAGACTACGCGGGATATCACCAGGCCGGTGCCGGGCATCTCAAGCAGCGAATGATGGTTCCGGATGAAGATCAAGGCCTACCAAAAGTTTGGATTCAAATTGTGAATAAGTCTGTAGCAGTGAAATTGAAAGAGGCAATGGCATGAGCTTGGGTACTACGCCAGCAATGCATACTCAGCACATCACTGTTCATCGGGCTGCTTCATAACCTACAAGTTTTTAGGAGGTCAATATTTCTAAGAGGTACAAGTTTCTTGTACCTCTTTTCTATTCTCGTTTGGTTTCTGAAATCTCATCGCTATGATTTCAAAATGAAACATAGAACTCTAGATAAAATCCAAGGCAAGACCTTCTTTGTTGGTGACATTCACGGTCATTACGACGAATTCATCGACGCCCTCCAATCCAAAAACTTTGACCGCAAAACTGATTGTGTCATTGCCACTGGTGACCTGATCGACAAGGGTGATCAGTCGCTCGAGTGTGTTCGGCTTTTGAAAGAGAGCTGGTTCTTTAGTGTGCTGGGTAATCATGAAGACATGCTGCTTGATGAAGCCGGTAAAGGGTTTTGTGCGGCACCCTGGTTCAAAGAACTAACAGAAGATGAGCAAGCAGAGGTGACTTGGCTGATGTATCGCAACATGCCTCTGTCGTACACAGTAGCGACCGGTAATCGAAAACTGATTGGCGTGGTTCATGGTCACCCGCCGGTTTTCGAGGGGAGGGTTGACTGGCTTCATGCTGCCAGAAAAAGCTCAGAGCAGCTACTGTGGAGACGCGCAAGGCCTGGATCTATCCCTGATGTGATCACTGGTGCCGACGCGGTCGTGTTTGGTCATAACAATGTAGACCGGCCTACCAGATTTGGATCAACAGTCTGTATCGACACGCTATCAAGTCAAGGTATTACGATCCTTGAAACCCAAGAAATCTTCGAAACAATTCAGTAGGAAATATTATGGATGACTTTGATAGTTTTACTCGAGCCGAAAAGGCTGTATTTGTTAGCAAAAATATGAAGGCGGTGGAGCGCAGTGCGAGTGAGGCTGGGGTTTCTCGTCTTGTTTTAGAGTCTGGCAAGCAGTTTGCGGGAGTTCTCAGTGATTGGATTGTTCATGAGCTTGATGATTCAAGTCGAGAGTTCTGCGAAAAAATGTATGACGGCGGAGTGATGCCGTTTTTTGTAAGTGGGAGGCTGAGTGATGATCCTTCTGGCATGTGGAAAGGAGAAGACAGGATCCATACCCCTATCGTCTTCAATTTTTACACGTCCTCTTTGCTGCTTGAGACCGTTTGTTCTGTCTACGCTTTGCACGGGCCAGGAAGAATCATTAAAGAAGCATCGTTTTTCAGTCTCGATACGCGCAGAGCAGTTTCAGAAAATCTAGCCAACAGGCGACAAGAAGAGAGAAAAGCCGGGGTTATTGAGTTTCCCGGCTGTAAGTCTGATTGATTTATGCGGTGCCCTTGCGTTTGTAGTATTCAGAAATAATCATCGGGAAGTGCATTGGATGAACCTCGCTATTGTGACCGAACTTGCTGCGACCTTCCCGAGACACGTGAATCAGATTCCAGCCATCTTTGCCAAGCTCGACGGTTGCATAAGTTACTTTGCGCGCTAGATATTCAGCTTTAGTGCGATCACAGAAATAATGCGATGGAGATCGGCAGTTTGTGCTGATATTGAAACGAGATCCAATCCAGTAGTCTTTTGAGATTCCTGATTTTTTGATTCTGTCATCGAATATCAAGCAGAACTGAATGACAACATCAGCATTGAGCTTGTGCGGCTGGCCAATTGGCTGAATGCTGTTTAGTGCCTGACGCACTTCCTTTTCTTTGCTCCAACAAACTTCAATGTCGAAGTCGTCTGATTCTGGTTTTTGCTTTGAAGCCATGAGATGTATTCCTTTTTTATTATTATTTTTGAGTACAAATTCATTATTCCATACGATTACGAACAAAGTAATAATAAATGATAAAATAAGGCCGTAAGCGTCACTTATCGGCACAAAAGGATAGTAATGGATAATACGTGTACTTTGTCGGGTTTTTCAGCGTTGTAGTACGTGCTAGGGGTAATGAATTCTGGTATAATAAATTATAGTGATAAAGCGGTGAATAACATGGATGACAAGCAGGTAATGCGGATTGAAAACGACTCTTTGATGTATAAAAAGACGTATGACGCTTATTTGGCTGAGTCTGAGCGATTTATAAAGCGTATTTGCTCTGATCACACCGAGTTGGTTTCAGATTTTTGCACTGAGGCGCCGAAAGAGTTTCTTGTTTCTTTATTGCCGCTTTTGAAAGAAGAGCTGTTGGTCGCTGCATCCCAAAAAAGCTCTGGCGCATGGCGTAAGCTTCGTAGAGCTATTGATGTTTATTACCGTCATTGTGAATTGTTCGAGCAATCAAAGATGATCAAGTCTATCAAAAACCCGGTCGAGCCAGGTTCTCGCATGAAGCCACCCGGGCGCGACAAGCGGCTCAAAAATGTTCCTAAAGCTGATCTGGAAAAGGTACTCGAAAACAGGTTGGATGCTGGGGATATCGAGTCTGCTGGAATCATTTATATCTGCGCAGAATTCGGTGTGCGTCCGTGTGAAGTACCTTATATCAGTTATCAGGTGAATCATGAGACCAATGAAATCACGGCTGAGGTTGTTGGCGCAAAGAAAACAGCGGCAGGTGAGGAGGGGTTAGAAGCTCAGCGTGGTCTTGATAGAGATCTGACTGTTGATTATGAAGAGCTACTGCATGAGTCTCTTGAGATTTGGAGTAAGCTTGGTAAAAAAGACCTGGAGAGGGCGCAGGCTAGAATTTATCGCGCCGGTAAAAAGCTGTGGCCACGTCGCAAGAAGCGTTTCTGTTTATATAGTCTTCGTTACAACAAAGGTAGTGACTTGAAAAAGAAAAACGGATCTACAGCGGAGGGTAGAGCAAAAACAGCAGCAGTCATGGGGCATCACACAACAACTGCTCAGTCCGCATACGGCCATGCCAACGCCAGTACCGGAGGCGTTGTACCAAAAGCTAATCCCGAAGCAGTAAATGAGGTTAGACGAATTCCTCTTTCACCACCCCCATGGCAACCAAAGCCTTCAAAGGCTCCATCAATTTGATAACAAATCTTGCATCGCCAGCAGCTGCTCAAACGTGAGGCCTGGCTGCTGTTCTGCGAGCATTCCGATCTGAATCCACCCCAATACTTTGCTTTCAAATTCCTGTGTCCCAGGCGCCATACCAGTGGCCTGATGGGCTGCTTGGATGATGTTTGTGGGGAGTTCTAGGGATGAGTTTGCTTCCAAAATTGTTTTGGCGGTGGGGGTGATGAAGTCGGAGATTTTTTGCGTAGCTTCGCGAATAACTTCTTGTTCTGATGTTGTGTATCCGTCCGTCACGTCACTGCTGCCAGCGGCTGTGTGGTTCACTAGACGCTTAATAATAAGCTGATCAATACCGAGCGATCGACCAATACTAATATAGGTAGCACGGGCAACTTTTGGCGTTGCTCTGATTCCAAATTTACGGTCTAAGTACTTAAACCAATTTCTTTGAATTGATTCAGTACAGGGTTGATCATAATGCTCAGCTGGAAAGAGATACTTACAGGAAGAGGGCAGCATCTCGGTCATTTCATCTAAAAGCTGAGCAGCTTGGTCAGAGAGGGGTAACTCAAAATATTTTGAGTTCTTGATTCTAGAGATAGCATCAAGATCAAGAAACGAAACTGTTTTTCTCTTTTGATTATATTGTGATTTTTCTAGTTCTGATGCCTCTTTAGGTCGAAGGCCTGTCAGTAATGTAAACCTAAAAAGATATGAGCATGCAACGTTCTGATGAAGGCCTTGTCGGTTTCTTGTTCTTTTTGCGTCTTTCAAGTCTGTTAGCGCAGAATACCACTGATGGATATTTTCTCTTTTAATCACAAGGCCGTCTCGCATGGACTTAGGGTTGTTCCATAGCTTTCTTGTGGTTAGAACGTCTACTGGATTGCTTGTGAAGAGCGGGGTACCTGTCGCTGTTGTGTATCGCCCTTTCGCATAATTGAATAACGCTCTAAGTGTTACGCATACTTTGTCAGCTGTGCGGGCGCCGTGCTTCTTTGTAGCGGTCGTATGCAAAGAGGAGATATGGTCCTGGGTGATATTAGAAAGTGTGCGGGTTTTTAGTTGAGCGGCATACTTGTTGATATCAGTCGTGTAGTCGCTGATTGTTCTTTCTGATAGTCCGTTCATATTCGTGGGTGATTTTACGCCACGCTCAAGATAATGATTGAACACGGTCTCCAGAGTGACCTTTCTACGCTCTCTTTCAATATCTTCGCTTGATGATGCGTGCGAGAGATCCGAGAGCATCTCAGCAGCTTTCTTTCTGATTCGTTCGAGCTTTGATGCAGCGAAGTCGAATCGCTCAATCATAAGCGTTTTTGGTTTTCCAGAAATTCGACGACGAACGCAAAATGATTTGTCACCTCTGGGGGTGACTTGCAACATTAGACCAGCCGAGTTTTTATGCTCATCATAGAAACGCTGGATTTTCCCAGTGGCTTGGATTTCTTCGAGCTTATCTTTTGTGAATACGAATCGATTGCCGGTCATCTAACTACCCTCTTTCGAGGTAATATAGTTATTTCTAGACCGATAACAAAAAGAAGTGAGTTTTAGATCCGTTGCCACCAGGTTGCCACGCCAGCGGTACATATTAATCAATATAGGTAATACCCTGTAATTGCAGGTAATACCCAATAACGGACCTAAAGTACTGAAAAACAAGGGATAATTGAATGGTACCGGTGGGCGGAGTCGAACCGCCACGACTTTCGTCAACGGATTTTGAATCCGTCGTGTATACCAATTTCACCACACCGGCACATCTTCTAACGATCTTCACAAGGCCTGTTCAGAAAAGAAGCGGGCGTAAGTTGCGAAGGCGGCCATTATAGCCAATTGTTCCTTCAGGTCAATTCATTGCGGAGATAAATTAAATACCTTCTGAATAAGCTGTTTTTCGTTACTTCCGCGAGGGCAGGAATCAATAGGTTGTAAGGAGTTTGGATCCCCTATTTTGCGACGAAGACGTTTGGTTAGAGTTTCTTTAAGGGGCTGATTAATGGGTTTATCTCTCTGTTTTAAAAGATTATATCGGCTTTTTTGGTGGTACTTTGCGCTTAATTTCGCTAATCTTGCCGCCAAATTTTCCCTCTCCTGAAACTGGTTATGCAGCTTAAAGATTTCCATTACGAGTTACCCCAAGAGCTGATTGCTCTTTATCCGCAAGCGCAGCGTAGCGCCAGCCGTTTGTTGTGTCTGGATCGTGATAACGGTCGCGTCGGGCATCGAACCTTCTCGGATTTGCCTTCCTTATTATCTGCTGACGATCTGGTTGTTTTTAACAATACCAAGGTGTTGCCTGCGCGGTTGTATGGGCAGAAGGCTACCGGCGGCAAAGTAGAGCTGTTGATTGAACGCATTACTGATACGCACAGCGCTGTCTGTCAGATTCGTGCCAGCAAGGCTCCCAAGCCGGGTAATAAAATCAGCATTGCCGACGGTGTGTGGTTGGAAGTAACGGGGCGACAAGATAGCTTCTTTTTGATCAGCTCTGGCGATAAGCCTCTGTTAGGTCTATTGGATGAGCATGGCCATATGCCGTTGCCACCTTATATTGAACGCGATGATGAAACCTTTGACCGCGAGCGCTATCAGACCCTGTTCGCCGAGCGCCCCGGTGCGGTAGCGGCTCCTACAGCGGGATTACATTTTGACGAGCCGTTGTTGCAGGCGATTCGAGATAAAGGCATTGCGGTTGGTTATGTGACGCTGCACGTGGGTGCGGGTACCTACCAGCCAGTGCGGGTGGATGATATTAAAACCCACCAGATGCATAAAGAATATCTGGAAGTGGATGAGCTGATCTGCGAACAAATCAAAGCCTGTCGTGATCGTGGTGGTCGGGTGATTGCTGTTGGCACGACGTGCGTGCGTAGTTTGGAAACCGCGGCCATGAAAGCGCAGGAGCAGGGCTTGGCGATGGCGCCCTTTGCCGGTGATACCGATATCTTTATTTATCCCGGTCGTGCGTTTCGGTGTGTTGATGCCATGGTGACCAACTTCCATTTGCCAGAATCGACCCTGCTGATGCTGGTATCAGCCTTCACGTCACGCGACATTATTATGGATGCCTACGCTGAGGCTATCAAAGAGCGTTATCGTTTTTTCAGTTACGGTGACGCGATGTTTATTAGCGCCGGTTTGTCCGCTTTGAATGAAAACAGTTAGGTGAATTTGTGGAATATATGAAATTTAATGTGTCGCACAGCGATGGTGTGGCACGTCGCGGCGAA
>Ga0105356_10005833_pt1 | contig 11618 bp, 14 predicted proteins | sample GOMGulsemesocosm_3_FD_83502 | JGI IMG/M metagenome (GOLD analysis project Ga0105356, IMG submission 83502) | Methane-oxidizing microbial communities from mesocosms in the Gulf of Mexico - GOM9D Gulf of Mexico | ecosystem: Environmental > Aquatic > Marine > Cold seeps | place: Gulf of Mexico...
GTTAATTTCAGCTGTAGGTTTGGTTCTTGAATTTCAATGGGGCTATGTTGCTCTATTAATTACTGCTATTTCAACTCTTTGGTATATAAAAGTAGGGACTATAATTTCTATTATTACAATATGTTGCCTTGCATTCTTGAACTGAGTGTAACGTAGATATAACAATTGTTTTCAAGACGGACAAATTAAAGCCTGTTAACCTAACAAGGGTTTTAAAGTCGGACAAATTTCATCGGAGTTTTGAGAAAATATCATGGAAGAATTTAATGTAGCAACTTTTCTATTAATTAATCAATATGCAGGGAAAAGTAGTTTGTTGGATGCTATTCTCATTGGTTTTGCTGAAGCCATGCCGTACCTTTTTATACTAATAATTGTTTACTTATGGATTGTTGGCTGTATCGACAAAAAAAAGTCGAGCTTCAATTCAGGGCTTTCAGTTTTACTTGCTATGTTCACTAGCTACGTTATTTCACTTTTTTATTATCACTCGCGTCCATTTGTCGATCAGTTGGGAACGCAATTGGTCGAACACGCTCCTGACTCTTCATTTCCTTCGGATCACACAACTTTTATCTTTTCTCTATCTGTGATGCTGCTATTTAATAAGTCAACTAGAATTATCGGTATTGTTCTATGTTTTCTTAGCCTTATTAGTGGCTTGTCTAGAGTTTTTGTTGGCGTCCATTTCCCTTTAGATATATTTGGTGCTATTTTGGTCGCAATTTTTTCATCGGCGGTTGTGTTTCAATTACAATACAAGACCCGTTTTATCTTAAACTATTTGGTGAAAAAAATGCCTAACAAGGCAATAAGTTCGGATTTGTAACCGTTTGATATTGTACCTCTTTGGTGGACAGTTATTAAGGAGTTAAATGTTCATCTACACTCATAAATGGAGTTAATATGTACCGCTGTATCACGTATTTCATAATTATAATCTCGCTTGCTACTTTTAACTCACGTGCTTTTGGAGTCAATTTACAAAAGAATGAAGAAATTATTTCGGGTGATAAATATAGTATTAAATCCTTAGTACTAGATGAAGAGCGAGAAGTCTTTATATCATTACCCGAAAGCTATAAACATTCATCCCATCACTATCCTGTCATTTATGTTATGGATGGTGAGTTTCTTTTTGACTTAACACGATCAATGGTTGAAATTCGCGCAGCCAGAAATTATATGCCTGAAAGCATTATAGTGGGGATCCCCAATAATACGGGTAAACGGATAGAGATGGCATTAGAACTGTTTGATGATGAAGGTAATCCATTTTTTTATGGCGATGGTTTAGGACAAACAGACAAGTACCTTAAGTTCTTTAGACATGAACTAATACCAACAATCGAAGAACAATTCAGGGTTAACTCCCATCGGACTATCATAGGGATGTCACCATCCTTTGGCCCTGTCTTACAGGCATTTTGGTCAGAGCCTGACTTATTTAGTGGTTATATAGTACTGGCTGCAGAAATAGGCAAAAAGCTTAAGTCAGGAAAAAGCATTGGGCAGAGGCTTATTGAAGAAATTTCCGATGAAAAACGCGCTATGGCTGGTATTTACATAGGTACCGCCAGCCGAGATATAATAAAAAGAGGGCAAAAGGAAGCTGCACTTTATGTCGATATCCCAAAGAAGTTAAAGAATATTGCAAATTCAAAAATTAGATATAAGTTTGAAGTTATTCATGATGAAGACCACTACGGTATGTCAATTCCAGGTATACAACATGGTTTAGACACAATTTACGACAGAGAAATATGGGATATAGATTATAGAAAAATGTGGCGTAGCCCAGACCCTGCAAAAGCGCTATCAGATAGATATCAACAATTATCTAAGCATTATGGGTTTGAAATTATTCCTTTGGAAAAATCTTTCCACTTTATTCACAATATTACAAAAACCGCAGAAATACTGTATAGGCAAAATAAGTTAGACAAACTGATACCTTGGCTACAGCTTGCCGTAGAATATTATCCGTACTCTCCTGCAATTTATCGCCAACTATCCAAAGCATATGTAAAAGCGGAAAAAAAATCGTTAGCTATAAGCTCTGCTGAAAAAGCGGTTAAACTAGCTGAAGGTAGTGAAAATATAAAAATCTATGAATCATTATTAAAAGATCTAATGCAGTAACCATTTAACAAATTGCTTAAGCGGACAAAATAACAGTTGGTTTTTGCTCCTGCGTCGCTTATTTTAACCAACTATTTTTTGCCTCTTAGTGGGCGTTATGTGCCAGTGCTTCACCTGAAGCAGAGGAAAATTAATTGGATCTTTTATTAATATCAGCAGGATTATTATCAATAACCGTTGGGCTTATTCATTCTATTCTTGGTGAGCTCCTCATTTTCAAAAAACTAAGAAATAACTCCTTGATTCCTAATGTTTCGCTGCCACCTCTTCGAGAAAAAAATATTCGTATTATATGGGCTACTTGGCATTTAGCGACTGTCTTTGGTTTCGCAATGGGCGCAATATTAATGAAACTAGCGATAATGTCGACATCATCGCCGTTCATAATTCAATCAATAGCGCTTTCTATGTGCGTGGCAAGTGCGCTCGTATTCTATGCAACTAAAGCTAGACATCCGGGCTGGGTAGGACTTTTTGGTGTTGCGATTCTTTGCTGGCTAGCGTAAATTCTATTGTCTTTTCAGCACATCATAAGCAAATAAACAGGACAAATAACAGTTGTTTTTTGCTTCTGCGTCGCTTATTTTAACCAACAATTACAAGCCGCTGATTGCGGTGTTCTATGTTAGGAGGAATCATGGATGTATCTGATGTAAAAAATCTATGCTTGAGCTTTACTGGCGCTACTGTGGCGGAAAGAGGAGAGCCTTCTAACGTACTTACATATAAAGTAAGGGCCCGAAACTTCGCTTACTTTAAAACAAGTGAGCCAGAACGTTGGCGTTTTAGTGTCCGTGTATCCCCAGAAAGGTTTTTGGAGCTAACTGATCAAGCAGGTGTAAAAGGTGCTCGCCACATGCATCGTTTCCATTGGGTCACGATTGTTAATGTTAGCAAATTTGACCCCGAGTATTTAATAGAACTGATTGATTGGTCTTATCGTAAAGCTTGTTCAACATTAAGTAAAAAAACACAACGTGAGTTAAACATATAAGCCAATCAAGCAGGACTAAAAACAGTTTGCTTTTTGCTCGTTCCTCGCAAATTATAACAAACAACCTTTAGCCTCTAATGAGGTGTTATACGGTTTTTGGAAAAGGAGTGCTAATTGTTCGGTTTGATTAAAACACTTTTTGGAAAAGCACCTCTAGAAACTGAACTAGTAGGATTGGGTAAAGCCACCTTCAATACAGAAGAAAGTGCTTGGGAATTAAATGAGCAACCTAAAAATATAACTAACGGTTTAGATTTAAGCTTTTGCTGTATATCTGGAAATAAGCAAGGTCCCCATCAAAACAATGTAAAAGCGTTCTCTCGTTTTATCGAATCTCCAACTTTATTGTGGAAATTCATAGATAATAAATCTCAGATAAAAGCATTGGAAGATATACCTGAAATAACAACGGATAATTTTCAAGAGCACTTCTATATCTATAGCCTAACTGTATTTAGGCCAAACGAGTTTGAAGTTGGTTTTCATGCACGCAACATAGACATCTTCATAGAGTTATTTATTGTAAATAATACAATCAAAAATATAGAGAAGGACGTTGGGTGCTGTACCGTATAACAAGGGGGGCAAGTCGAACAAATGCCAGTTGGCTGTTTGCTCCTGCGCCGCTATTATAGTCAACAAGTATAAGCCGCTGATTGCAGCGTTAAATGAAATAAGCAAGGATGGAGTATAATGTCAAAAATATTAGGAAGTTGTTTGTGTGGAAAAGTTTCTTTTGAAAGTAACAATAGTTTTGAGCAATTTCATCTTTGCCATTGTACTCAATGCCAAAAAACAACAGGCTCAGCTCACGCATCTAATCTATTCACGAACCCAGAAAATATAAAATGGTTAAGTGGTGCTGAGTTAGTTAAACGCTTTGATGTTCCTGGCAGAGCTATTTCTAAAGCTTTTTGCATTGAATGTGGTTGTGGAGTTCCATATCATTCTGGCTCTGGTAAGGCTTTAGTTATTCCTGCTGGCTGCTTAGACTCTCAACCTGAAATAGAGCCTCAAGAGAACATATTTTTCTCTGAAAAGGCTAAATGGTATGACAAAGCTATTTACGCAAAAAAATTCGAAAAATTTCCTGAGTAAATTACGCTTAACAAGCCGTTCAAGCAGGACAAATAACAGTTGGCTGTTTGCTCCTTCGTCGCTTATTTTAGCCAACTATTACTTGCCCATTAACGAGGGCGTTATAAAGCCAATATCGCTCTGGAGGTATATTCTCAAATGGAATTAGAAATCAATGTTGTTGACGCATTCACAGATGTTGCGTTTAAAGGGAACTCTGCTGCTGTAATAATCACTAAAGACTGGCTTTCTGATGAGTTGATGCAGTCCATTGCGATTGAGAATAACTTATCAGAAACTGCTTATGTTAAACAAATCGATATTCATAATTATGAAATTCGTTGGTTCTCTCCAATAACAGAAATCGACTTTTGTGGCCATGCAACATTAGCATCATCATTTGTTATTTTTGCTAAAAATAATGATGTGAAGAATATTAACTTTTTCGCTGAAGCCGTAGGTAATTTATCTGTTACTAAAATGGATAACGGTTATATTCAGATGGATTTTCCGAGTAGACCACCTGAAAGTATTCGCGATATACCATCAGCTTTATTAAATGGACTTTCAATTACTCCAGAGGAAGTATTATTAAACAATCAAGCATATTTTGTTGTATATGAAAACGAAGTTGATGTGACTTCTGTCGTTCCAAATAATGAGTTATTAAAGCAACTCGCGCCATATGACGTTGTTGTAACCGCTAAATCAAACGAATATGACTTTATTTCTCGTTATTTTTGGCCTGCGAATGGTGGTGATGAAGATCCTGTAACAGGCTCTATTCATACTGGATTAGCACCTTATTGGGCTGAAGAACTCAATAAGTCAAAATTAATTGCATACCAGGCTTCTAAACGTGGCGGCAATATAATATGTAACGTTGCAGGTAATAAAGTTTTTCTTTTAGGTAAAGCCGTACAATACTTAAAAGGTACAATTCAAGTTTAGTCGTTCTTGCTTTATCACAAGTCATTAAAGTAGGGCGAAAAATAGTTGGCTTTTGCTCCATCGTCGCTTATTTTAACCAACAATTTTAGCCTTTAAAATAATTTAAGTGTCATGTCCGATTATGGCGAGTATTAAATTAATAGATGTTTATAATTAAAACACTTTATGTAAATAGGTTTAATAAATGACTATTCAATTTTTGATAAAAGCACTAGCTAAAGATAAATTTCATGAACTCATGCTTAAAGATGATGAAGAACTAAAAGTTTCTCAGGCTGTTTGGCTTACTGTAGACACAGAGCCAGGATACCCTTGTCGTGTTTCTCTCTCAGATGCAAAAATAGGTGAGAGAGTACTAGCGCAATCTTTCTGTCATCATAATGTTAATTCACCTTACCGGGCATCAGGACCCATATTTGTCCGTGAAAACGCTCAAATAGCTGAATTAGATATTAATGAAGTACCTGAAATGCTAAGACATAGATTACTTTCAGTAAGAGCTTACAATTCGGGAAAGCTAATGATTGCAGCTGAAGTGGTACAAGGAAAAGAGTTAGAATCCGCGATTGATAGGCAATTTCAGAATAGGGATGTTGAATACATTCATATTCATAATGCAAATCCAGGCTGCTTTAATTGTAGCGTGTATCGAGCCTAACAAGAAAATAACCAACGACAAATAACAGTTGGTTTTTGCTACTTCGTCGCGTAGCTTAACCAACTGCAATTTGCCCATTATTAGGGCGGTATGTGATTCTGCATATTCGAGGTTTTTAATTAATAATGCGATTAAGAGATTTTAAAGGGTTTGGTGCAAAGAGTGAAGAAATCCTAGCCAAAGTAAAATTTTAGCCAACCATCTTGTCCGCCTAGGTGGGCGTTATATTGAAAAAATGCCGGAGATTCTTGCTAGCTTATTATGACGATGTTTATTACGACATCGTATAACAAGTAGATACTCTAAAAGTACTAACTATATAAACTGATTACAAATTATTTAACAAATAATTAAGTTGTTCTATTACTGTTTCTGGTTCGTAAAAATAAATATTATGTTCGGTGGTTCGAGAAAACTCAACTTTCATATTACTTGACAGTTTATTCATATCTTCTATAGCTTCTAAATAAAGATTTTTCATCCTATTCCATACCATTTTATGGTCATCACCATGGTCATTTTCAGGAGTCCAAATACCACCTTTAGCCCATAAAAGAACAAAGGGGGTATCCTTAAAGTCTTGTGTTTCATCCAATATTTTTTCATTAGCTTTAAGGTCATACAAAGCAATATTTTTCATTGGATCATTCCAATATGATAGCTCTTCTTGGCGATCAGCTTCTTGACTTTTGTTATACTTTTCAGTTCGGGGCTTCCATTTATTTATACGGTTCGCCCATTGACCATATTGGCTGGGATCAATTAGTAATATACCAACAACTTCTTCAGGAAATAAGTGATTGTATGTTTTAACCGAATACGAGCCATAAGAGTGCCCAACCATAATATATGGTGGTTTTACATCAACATTAATTAATAAAGTGCGTAATTGTTTACTGGTATCGTTTATCGTATGGGCTTTTGATAGTTTGTCACTTTTCCCCATATGTGCTCGATCATATATACAAATCCTATTTGTCTGTCTGATTTTTTGTATTACTGCTCCCCATTCTCCTTCTGAGCCATAACCATTAAAACCAGAATGAACTATGATGCTAGGTGATTTTTCACCATAACATTCAATATAAAGTTCAATACCACCAGCATCAAACCTACCTGAGAAATCTTTATTTAACCCATCAGCATAACAACTGCTAACCCCCCAAAAAAAAGTTAAAAACCAAATTTTTAAATGTATATTTATTTGACTCATTATTATTTATTCCTGATTTTACCAAAAATTCAATGAACTTCGATTACAGTTGTAATCAAATCGTATGATTACAGCTGTAATCAGTTGTGTCAAGGATCGGATGTTAAAGTATCTACTTTTGCTATACCATGTAGATATGAATTGATTGATATTTAAATCATCAAAAGTATCGGTCGAGACTTAATGTAACATGCTAATTAATAAGGATATGAAGCAATTAGCTGTTTGCTACTAAAACACTAGGAGCTAATACAACTGCACTCAGTCTTATTGACGAATACGATAATAAATTTAATATACCTGTCACTCAAAAAGAACAATCTATACAGTTCGTTAATGTTGGCCTCCAGCATAATAAAGATTACTTTATAGTTATGATAAACAAGAAATGATTCAACATGCTTATGATAATGCTGAATCTCAGTTAAAATCTGAAGGTGATTTCTTGGATAAATTTAAGTGTGAAAACTTAGTGAAGACAATCATAAGGGATAAGGTATTACTGAAGGCTCAATTATTAGAGATTATTACAAATAAACAGCTAACAAGTCACTTAAACGGAGAAATATTGGAAGTATGATAAATAAACTATCGAAAAATACCTTTTATAGTCGTATTTATGAAGGAACGTATAGAGATTATTGGGTTTATATCCCAGAGCAATATAATGAAAATAGTCCAGCAAATTTGATGGTATTTCAAGACGGCTATTATTACATCGACGAAACTAAGCCGATGCAAGCTCCACAAATAATAGATGGCTTAATAACAGCTAAAAAGATCCCGCCTACTGTTTGTGTATTTATCAACCCCGGTATAGTGGAAAAGCCAACTAAACCAGAACATCATCCTGATACTCAGCGTAGTATTGAGTATGACTCAGTAAACGATCAATATACTCGTTTTTTAGTCAATGAGTTGTTACCTGAAGCATTAGAAGGACTGAATATTTCTCAAAACTCCAAGAATAGAGCTGCGGTAGGCTTTAGTTCAGGCGGCATCTGTGCTTGGTCAGTCGCATGGTTCCGTCCAGATCTCTTTGGTAATGTATTAAGCCATTGCGGCAGTTTTGTTGATATTAGGGGAGGGGGTAAATTTCCCTATTTAGTGAGGAATGAATTTCCTAAAGAAATTAGAATGTTTTTTCAAAGTGGTTCAAATGATTTGGATACCAAATATGGAAATTGGGCACTTGGTAACAAGCAAATGGAGTCAGCTTTAAAATTTAAAGGTTATGACTATAGATTTGAATTTGGCTCTGAAGGGCATAACTTAGTGCATGGTGCAGAGTTATTTGAGTCATCGATTGAATGGTTATTTAGTAAGGGGTAATTGCCTATGCCTACCCATTTAAACCTTTTATTATTTTTATGCATCTTAATTAAAAATTTATTTAATAAGGAAAATAATGAAGTATTTAACTTATCTTGTATTTATAACAATATTACTCATTTCGTCTAGTTCACAGGCGGCCCCTGCGAAAAAAGTGTTAATTATTGCATCAAACATGATTGATATGGGCGATGCAGAAAAGCATGATGCTAGAAATAATTTATGGGAGGTTGCACCGCCTTACCATATATTTGTAAGTCATGGATTCGAAGTTGATTTTGCATCACCTGAAGGTGGAAAAGTTGAATTCATGATGGATCCTTTGGGTATTAGCAGTTATACCATTAAGTATGAAGGTTTCATGGACAAAGCAAACAACTCATTCAACCCTAAACAGATTAAAGCGAGTAATTATTGGGGAGTTTATATAGGTGGTGGTTACGGTCCATTATTTGATGTTGCTAATAATAAAGAATTACAATTAATTATTGCAAAAATATATGAAGCTGGTGGTATTATTGGTGGGGGAGGACATGGCGCAGGTGCTTTTTCTAATGTTGTTTTATCGACGGGAGAGTATCTCGTCAAGGATAAAAAAGTTGCTGGTTTTCCAAACTCAACAGAAAACTCTAAATCATGGGCAAACCAAGGCGATCTGTTACCATTTCGTGTTGAAAGTCAGTTAAATAAAAATGGTGCCATCGCACAAAATAAACAAACTTTAAAAGATAAATACGAAGTTGTCATTGACCAGCGTATTGTTTCAACGATGTTTTTACCTTCGGCAGCCCTTGTTGCAAAAGAAATGATAAAATTAAACAAATAGTATGGGCACTTAACTGGTTGCTTTAACGGGTAAATCGTTAGTTTACAAAAAGGATTTTGATGGTGTTTGAAAGTATTGCGATCTATTCTGGGTTAATTGCAACAATCTGGATTTTTATTGGTGTTTATGTAGCCAGTCGGTTTTATGCTGGTTACAGCCATTCTAAACAATTTTGTAGTGAATTAGGTGCAACGGGTAGCCCAACTGAAAAATTGTCTCCCTTAATTAACAATTATCCTCTAGGCTTTCTGTTTTGCTTTTTCGGTTGGTATTTGGTGCAACTCTCAAATGTTTCTATCTTAGTTAATATTGCTGGTTGGTTAGTCATAGCTCATGGCATTGGTACTTGGGTAGCGGGTTATTTCCCAATGGACGCTGATCCCTTTACTAAGAGGCCAACTTTTAATTGTAAGGTACATTCTTGGGCTGGTTTCATCATGTTACTGTCTCTAGTTTTAGCACCGATATTAATAGCTATAAGTCCAACCACCAAGATTATTCCTCTATATTTTCGTGTTTTTTCGATTGTTTCTGTTATCGCTGCTGTTTATTATCTATTTGCTATGGTTAAAGCGATAAAATCTCAAAGTAACCCTGGTATCCATCAACGCATTTCATATGGCTTTCAACTAATTTGGCTAAGTGTTTTTTCATTAGTGTTGGTGTAATTGTAAACTAACAAGCCAATTAATCAGAACAAAAACTAGGTGGCCTTTGCGCCATTGTCGCTTATTTTAACCCACGGCAATTTTCCCATTATTACGGCTACATGGACTTGATTAATTCGCGCGGCTCTGTCTTTGATTGCGCTTGCTAATACGATACCATGATAAAGGAGGTATCTTATCAACTTCACTATGGCACATTCGCTAGCGATAAATACCGAGTGAGGAGTCCAGTCTTGCGTTACAGCGATTATGGATATTAAACGACCTCGGTGTATCTAATAATTTTAGAGGGAAGGAGTTTAAAAGCATTAGTTCAAAAGGAGCAAGAGTTTGTAAAAAGACAAAAATGCAATCCGCATAGAGTTGAAAACTAAGGTAAGAAACACTATAGCTAGAAAACTTTACAAATCAATGGGCTTTGGTGTGGATACAGATAATGTTTATTATCGAGTGCCGTGCTAATTCACGGTTAACAATAATTTCAAGCGAGGAAGACCAGTTATTACAGTTTATTCGGTTTCGCTTCGCTACACATTTTAGCAAACAAATAAAAGCCCCTTAACTTGGGCGTTAGGTTACAAATATGCGGTGTCCATCTTGCAGGTATCTAAGAAAGAAAAGTGACTGTAATCCTCATTGGCAATGCCCTAGCTGTGAAAAAGCGTATAACAAATTTCAATCTAAACCTTTGAATGAAAGTTTGAATCTAGGGGGGCGTTCCTCAGATAAATATAGAACTAAGGATTTTATAGCTAATTTTATTTCGAATTTTAAAGGTATATTAAAAATAGCTTTTTCGATTTTTTTTCTGTTTTGGGGAATTGAGGAGTTTTTAATAGAAGGCGTTTAGTACACATCGAATTATTATCAGTACTTCCAAACGGTTTTAGGAAATGATTTGTTTAATTTTAGTGTTTTAATATTATTCCTGCTTTTTATAATAGGCGTTGCTGTGTTTTTCGGGCGACAAGCAGTAGGTAATGATTAGATCAGCAAAATCTAACTAAAGGTGAGGTGTTCTATGCCCAAGTACAAAAGCCTAAGACGAACTTGTAAATATTCAAATGATTTTTAAGCCAACGCCATTCAATTAAGTTATGTTGTTGGCGTCACAATCAAATCAATCGTAGATAAACTCGACATACACTCGCTCATCCTAAAAAAGTAGCAATGTTTCTTGCCGAGAAACATCAAGCCAGTATTAAGTCATCGAAAAACTCAGTACCGAGATAAAGGTGAGGAGGTCACTGTCATTTCTCGCTTAGTTTAGGGATATGTTTTATGGGGCTATGTTTAAATATTATTAATATTAGAGGGGGACTTTTTACACTTCCTTACATATTCAGAACATTATTCTAATATTTTAAAAAACTCAATATTAATATTATCACTTATAAATTTAGTCCCTTATTAGGGGGTTATGTCTATTAATAATATGGAATAATTTTTGAAATTTATATGTATAACGGTTCTTTTGATTATATCTGCACTGTCTAAATCAACTTATGCAGGTGATTTCTATGTGGGAACAGACCTAAGTAATTTACAGTTCGAACAAACAGAGTTTGAGGCTACCAGCGTAAACAGCCTTGTAGTTGGATATGAATTTAATCAGTGGTCTATCGAGGGGAGTTATAATTCCAGTAGCACTAACAACAATTATTTTGGAGGTGATCAAAAAGTAAATATGTATCACCTTTATACAGCTTATAGAAGTTCAGGAAGCTACTATTATAAAGTTAAACTCGGCTTAACCA
>Ga0105356_10005837_pt1 | contig 11616 bp, 10 predicted proteins | sample GOMGulsemesocosm_3_FD_83502 | JGI IMG/M metagenome (GOLD analysis project Ga0105356, IMG submission 83502) | Methane-oxidizing microbial communities from mesocosms in the Gulf of Mexico - GOM9D Gulf of Mexico | ecosystem: Environmental > Aquatic > Marine > Cold seeps | place: Gulf of Mexico...
GAATCTGGTTTGCAAAAGACTCAAAAATATTAAAAGATTATGATAATTTTAGAAGCGTATTTGGAAATGATCAAGCAATCACCGTGACATTTAAAAATGAAAAAGGTGTTTTTAATAAAGAAAGTTTAGGTGTAATATCAAGAATTACAGGAAAATTTTGGGAAACTCAGTATATTGCAAGAGTAGATTCTCTTACAAATTATCAATACGTACATGCAAGTATTGAAGACCCTGATGATGTAATTGTAGAAGATTTTATTGATGAAATAGATTCTTTAAGCACACAAGACTTAGAAGATAAAAAGAATATTATTTTAAAAGAAGATGCAATCGTAGGGCGTTTAATAAGTAAAGATGCTAAAACGACAACTATAGTTGCAAGGCTTGCTCCTAATGCAGGAGAAGGGCCTGAGGTCTCATTAAAATTAAAAGCACTTACTGAAGCTATATTAGAACCTGAAATTAAAAAGTATGGCATTGATTTTCAATTAAACGGGGGGCCTATTGTAAACTCCTCTTTTATTGAGATTGCACAAGCTGATGGCGCTTTATTTACACCCTTAGTTCTTGTTTTAACAATGGTTCTTTTATTGATTATTTTTAAAAAATTCTCTACAATGTTTGTAAGTATTGCTATAGTAGTTTTTACTTTTTTAATTGTTTTATCCGTTCAAGTAATGCTGGGTTATAAACTTAATAACTTTACAGTTAATATGCCTGTATTTATTACAGCCATTGGAATAGCAGATGCTATGCATATCTTTTGGATTTATACGGTGGCTAGAAAACAAGGTCAAAACAATGATGAAGCCATTCATTATACAATGCAAAAAAACTTCTTGCCTATTTTATTTACTTCACTAACAACAGCAGTAGGTTTTGCATCCTTGGGAATTTCAAATGTAATACCTATTAAAACGTTGGGAATAGCAACAGCAAATGCTGCTTTATTAGCTTTTGTATTAACTATGTTATTTATTCCAGCAATCTTAGCAATTATTAAACCAAAAATAAAAAAAGTAGATGAAACACAAAACAAAAGTACAAGATTTTCAAAGTGGTATGGAAAATATATTGTAACAAATGATAAAAAAATATTTATAGCAACCTTACTTTTATTCCTTGGCTTAGGTTATGGAATTTCAAAAGTGCAAGTAGATTCTAATACTGTGCGTTATTTTAAAGAAGATGTTCCTTGGAGAAAAGCGGTTAATTTTATTGAAGATAATATTTCAGGACCTATGACCTATGAAATCATTGTGGATACGAAAATTAAAGATGGAATTAAAGACCCTAAATTTTTAATAATAACTGAGCGTTTTTATGAAGAATTTTATGCTGCTTTTCCAGCAGAAGTTAGACATATCACCTCTTTATTACAAGTGGTTAAAAAGTTTAATGAAGTTATGAACAATTCAAAATCAGTTCCTTCTAATCAGGCATTAATTGCACAATATTTATTATTATATTCTTTATCCCTTCCTCAAGGAATGGAAATAAATGATCAAATGGATATTGAAGAGAGACAATTACGAATTACAGCTGCTATTAATGTAGTAGATACAACAAAAGATTTAGAAATGATAGCTTGGGCAGAAAATTGGTGGAAAGATACACCCTATAGCGCTGAGGTAAATGGACAAACAGTAATGTTTGCACATATGCAACACGATGTTACGGCTACTCTTATTTCTTCTATTTCAATTGCTATTGTTGCAGTTACCTTGATGATGCTACTTATTTTTAGACGAATCAGATACATTGCATTATTTGTATTACCAAATGTTTTACCTATTGTTTTAGTAATTGGTATGATGGGATGGTTAAGTATTTATATTGATATTGGTGTTGCTATTGCAGGAGCTATTATCATAGGAGTTGCAGTAGATGATAGTATTCACTTTTTTGTTAAATACTTTGAAGCAAGAAAACAAGGTAAAAACATGCAAGACAGTCTTACTTATGTAATGCAATATGCTGGAAATGCAATTATCTTTACAACACTTATTTTAAGTCTGGCTTTTTCAGTGTTTGTATTTTCTGATTTTTTACCTAATTATATGTTTGGAGTTGTAACTGCATCTGCCTTAATAATTGCAGTAATAGCTGATTTATTGATGTTACCTGCTATTTTATCTATGTTAGATAAATGCAAAACAAAATGTAAAACTAAAGAAATAAATACACCATAAAAAGGAAAAAGCTTAGGCTTTTTTCTTTTTCAAAAAAGATGACATTCACTTCAAAATCAGTTATACTAAAACAACTTATTTTATCTATCAAAAGTTTTTTCTCCAAAATTATAGCTACTAAAATTATTCAAAGAACAAACTCCAAGATATTGTATTAACTCTTTTAAAAGGTGAGCTTATGTTGCAAGAAATTAAATTATTTGATTCTAGAGTTTGGTATATTATTATACAAACTTTTTTTAATCGTTTTACAATGTTTATGGTTTGGCCCTTTTTAGCTCTGTTATTACATGATAATTTTGATTTGAATGAATTAGAAATAGGTTTCTTTTTGTCTTCTTCTTTATTAATTGGTATTATTGTAGGTTTTTTTGCAGGAAACCTATCGGATCGTATTGGAAGAGAAAAAGTGATCTTAGCAGGTCTTATTCTTTCTGTTTTTGCAATGGCTTTAATGGCATTTTCAAGTACTTTAGAAGGTTTTTTTATAGGAACTTCTCTACAAGCTATTGGGCGCTCACTGGTTGAAAACCCGAGCAAAGCATTAATGACAGATACCCTAGTTCATCAAAAAACAAAAGAACTATCTTTACATCTTAGATATTATGCAATTAATGTGGGTTCCGCTTTTGGCCCAATGGCAGGTTTAAGTTTGGGGCTTACTGCTTCAAAAGAAACATTTTTACTGGTATCCATTATTTGTTTTTTCTCTTTTTTAACTGCATTGTATCTTTTTAAAGACCGTATTAAAAATAGAAAAAAAGATCTACAAAAAGCTACAAACTTTAAGTTCTTATATTCAATTTTAAAACAAGACCATGCTTTTTTATTCTTTATTCTTGCAAATGCACTTACAATGATAGCATTTATGCAAATAGATTCAAGTTTGTTACAATATTTAAGAATGTATGAATTTGAAGAATTAACGGCTCTCTTTGCATCTTTAGTATTTGCAAATGGTATGACAATAATTATTTTTCAGTTTCCTATTTTAAAATTACTTAAAAATGTTACTGTTTTTAATCGTGCTTTTTTAGGAGTATGTTTATTTATTGTTGCTTTTATTGTATTTGCTAATGTAGAACCTAAAAATGCGCAAGGTATTATGATAGCAGTTCTAATATTAAGTATGGGAGAATGTATTTTATTTCCAACGGTAAGTATTATAGTAGATACAATGGCACCAAAACACCTAAAAGGTTCTTATTATGGAGTGGCTGAACTTTCTTTAATTGGAATAGTATTAGCTCCTGTTGTAGGGGGATTTTTACTACAAGTGTATGGAGGTTTTGTTTTGTGGATCACTATGTGTGTGCTGTCTTGTTGTGTTGCAGTTCTTTTATTTTTGGCCAAAAATGCCAAACGTCCAGACTTTATTGAAGAAGAAGCTGAAAATACAATGCTTCAAGAATGTAAAGAAACAAAACTATAGTTTCATACATTCCCTGCAAGTATTAAATACGCAAAAGAAACAGAGAAACAAAGAGGTGCATAATAACGTTTATTGTATTGAATAAATATTTTATGTGCTCTTTGTTCAATTCTAGGAATAAACATCAAAGAAGCTCTAAGAAAGAAAATCCCTGAAAAAAAATACATAATATAAGAAGTATACGGATTCATAAAGCCAAAATCAAATTTGTAATAAATGCCAAGAGGAAAGAGAGCCATTATTACAAAAACAACAATTACTCCCAAACAAGAAAGTGCAGAAGGGAAAAGATTGCCTTGTCCTATGACTTTATTAATTAAATCTTGTTTATTCTCCCCTGGCCATAAACCTCCTTGCATCCAATACATATGTATTTTTGCAACAGCACTCATAACAATAAAAATATAAAACGTAAGTAAGGTAATAATCATAGTTTTTCCTAAAGTAAGTATGAAATTTTATCTGTTTATTTATTAGTATTGCTTAAGAAAGGATGTGAGCTTGCATTATTGCTTTTTCCTAAATTTTGCTGGCGATTAATTATGAGTAGAAATAAAAAACTTATCATTTTTATTTAGCTACTTACATTATCCTTACATTTTATTTTGTTAAGTTATTTAATTAACTATAAGGATGTTTATGATTTTAAAAAACTTAACACTCAGTCTTAAAACTACCATTATTTTGGGTCTTGTTCTTTCTTTATGCCTTTTGGCATTTAATGTATTTTCCGTTATTTATACAAAAAACTTGATTATTAACAAAGTACAAACTCAATTAAAGACACGATTACATGAAATTGAGCAAAGTATTGTGGGTTATGATGAATTGTTAAAAGATACTGCGAATTCTTTATATGTTTCTTTTGATGAACAGTTTGATGAGATTATGATTAATCCCAAACGACTAATCAAAGTAAATGAAGTTGAAACACCTTTATTAGCAAGTGATGGGATGGCCTTAAATAATAAATTTCATTTTGTTGATAACTTTACGAGTATTCAAGGTGCAACAGCATCTATTTATGCAAGAACAGGTGATGACTTTGTGATTATTTCAACATCAGTTCGTGATGAAAATAATAAAAGAATTCAAGGAAATAAACTTGATAAAAACTCTAAAGTTTATAAAACAATTCTTCAAGCAAAAAAAGCGTACTCACATGAACATTGGGTAAATAATGATTATATGGCAGTGTATAATCCAATAATAAAAAATGATAAAGTTATTGGTATTTTAGCAGTAGGGTACAATTATACAAGTAGTTTTGCAAATCTTAAAAAACGTCTAAAAAATGTAAAAATAGGTGAAAGTGGGTTTTTGTATATACTTGATACTAAAATTAAAAATCAAGCGAAGGTCTTATTGCATCCACGTTTAGAGGGTAAAAATTTATTCAATAGCAAAGATGAAAATGGAAAACATTTTGTAAAAAACATGTACAAAAATACTATGGGTTATGAAAATTATCTGGGAAAAAACAAAGTCGAAAAAACTGCTTTTTATGAAAATTATGATGAACGAAATTGGAAAATAGTATTGGGTGCAGTGCAAAAAGACTTTTTAAAAGAAAGCACAGAATTCTCATATATACTCGGTTTATTGAGTTTTGTTCTAATTGTTTTAATCATTTTGTTTATATATTTGATTATTAAAAAACTGGTTATCATCCCTTTACATAATTTACAAGATGGGCTTGAAGAGTTTTTTGATTTTTTAAACAATAAAATTGAGAATACTAACTTAATTAAAATTTCATCAAATGATGAATTAGGAGTGATGTCTTCTTTAATTAATACGAATATTCAACAAATAAAAGAAAATATTTCCATTGATAAAAAACTTATTCAAAATACCTTGGATGTTGCAAATAAAGTAAAACTAGGTTATTTAGATTCTTTAATTAAAACAAAGTCAAACAATCCCTTATTAAATGAATTAAAAGACGTTGTAAATTCTATGTTACAAAGTATTCAAAACAATATATTTAATGTGCAAAGTGTACTTTCATCGTATTCTTCTAGCGATTATACTAAACGTGTATTAATAAATAATATGCAAGCACAAATTAAAAAGCTTTATGAAGATACAAATACCTTAGGTATTGTTTCTTCTTCAATGTTATTACAAAATTTAAACAATGGGTATTCTTTAAAAGACAATTCCATTACCTTATCAAGTCTGACAAAAAAACTAAGTTCTTCTTCTACTACACAAGCTGCATCCCTAGAAGAAACAGCTGCCAGTATAGAAGAATTAAGTGCTACTATGAATACGAATAAAACAAGTATGAATAATATGTCAAATAATGCAAAAACGCTACAAGGCTCTATTGTATCAGGGCAGGAACTTGCATCTAAAACCGCAATCGCAATGGATTCGATTAATTCTCAAACTCAAGCTATTGCTCAAGCAATTATAGTAATAGATCAAATAGCATTTCAAACCAATATTTTATCTTTAAATGCGGCGGTAGAAGCAGCAACTGCAGGAGAAGCTGGAAAAGGTTTTGCAGTTGTAGCACAAGAAGTACGTAATCTTGCCTCACGCTCAGCTGATGCTGCAAAAGAAATCAAAGCACTTGTTGAAAATGCCACTGCCAAAGCAGAAGAAGGAAAAGATATTTCACAAGATATGATTAAAGGGTATGTAGAACTTAATGAAAATGTAAATACAACTACCTCCTTAATTGAAGGTGTTTTACTTAATTTTAATGAACAAGTTATTGGAATTAATCAAATTAATGATGCAGTAGCTTCTTTAGATACAATGACGCAAGAAAATGCCAGTATTGCATCAAAAGCAGAAGAAATAGCAAATATCACAGATAACTTAGCAGGGCAAATTGTTGAAGAGTCTTTATCTAAAAACTTTGATGGTAAAAAGAGTTAAACGCTTGAAATAAAAAAACTACTTTTTAGTAGTTTTTTTAAAAATTCCCTAAACCTGAATATTTAATGCCTGATAATTCTGCCATACTTTTATGCCAAGTTGCTAAGTCATTTTTATTAAATTGATTTAAGTGATTATGCCCACAGGCTCTTGCCATTACCTTCATAAGCTCATTAGAAGCTTCAAAAAAGTTTTGCAGTTGTTTTGATGCTTTGTTTATATTAAGTTTTCTTCTTAAATCTTCTTTTTGAGTCGCTACGCCAACAGGACAATTATTTGAATTACACATACGTGCTCCAATACAGCCTATTGCTTGCATAGCGCTATTAGAAAGAGCAATACCATCTGCTCCTAAAGCCAATGCTTTAACAAAATCAATTGGAACTCTTAAGCCTCCTGTAATTATTAAAGTAACTCTTCCACTTGCTTTTTGTTTGTCTAAATAAGCACGTGCACGCGCTAGTGCAGGAATAGTTGGTACTGAAATATGGTCTCTAAACATTAGAGGTGCAGCACCTGTTCCTCCACCTCTTCCATCTAAAATAATATAATCTGCACTTGCATCTAAAGCAAATTGAATATCTTTTTCTATGTGATTTGCAGAAAGTTTAAAGCCAATTGGAATTCCTCCTGTAATTTCACGGACTCTGTCCGCAAACTTCTTAAAATCAGCAGGAGTATTTAAATCTTTAAAAGTAGGCGGTGAAATAGCCTCAACTCCTTCTTCTAAACCACGAACCAAAGAAATCTTGCCTTTATTCTTAGCTCCAGGAAGATGTCCTCCTGTTCCAGTTTTAGCACCTTGACCTCCTTTAAAATGAAAAGCTTGTACTTTTTCTAATAATTCTTCTTTATATCCAAAAGCAGCACTTGCAAATTCATAAAAATAGCGTGTATTTTCTTCTTGCTCTTCACTTAACATGCCTCCTTCTCCAGAACAAATACCAGTGCCTGCTAACTGCGCTCCTTTTGCTAAAGAAATTTTGGCTTCTTCGCTAAGGGCACCAAAACTCATATCTGAAACAAATAAGGGAAGCTCAAGAACAAGAGGTTTTTTACATTGGGGGCCAATAATAAGTTTACTAGCAACGTTTACATCTTCAAATAAGGGTTTTGTATGTATTTGGGCTGCCATGATTTGTATTTCATCCCAATGAGGTAAGAGATGTCTTGGAACACCCATAGATGTCATTTCACCATGATGCCCAAACTCATTAAGACCATCTTTGGCCAATTGATGAATAAAAGCAAGGCTAGGTTCTTCAAGGGTATTAACGCCAAGGGGAATTGTATTTGTATCTTTTTTCTTTAGTGGACCTTCTTTTCCAATCAAATCTTTACTTAAAGAGCTATGTGTTCCATCACAATAAGGAGCATTATTGCTCTGTTTACAGGCGCAAAGAAGTTCACTTGTACTTTCTTTTGCTTTGAAAACCAGGGGTTTAAAGCTACTACCACGATGTGTTCCATCACAAAAAGGTTGTTTATTGGATTTACCACAGCTGCAGTAATAATATTCCTCTTCTTTTTTAAGAGTTACTTTAATAGGTTTAGTATCTGAAATTATTGCTTGGTCTTGCATAAAGAATCCTTTAATAAATTTAAATAAGTTTATATTAAATAACCTTATAAATTATTAAGAAGAAAGGATTAGTGAGATGTCTTTAGTTTATTAAAATAAAAACAAGAAAATTTTATTTTCTTGTTTTTATTTAGCTTAAAACAGTGACTTTAAGTAAAGCATAAATAGCACTTAAATAAATACACGTAATAATAATGTATTCAATTTTTGTAGATTCTCCTGTTATATAGAAGTTTGACGCATCATTATTGACTACATTCTTTTTTGACATAGCCATATTATATTGCGAAATAAGTGCGTAACAAATTAGAGTAACAATTGAAGCAGAACGTATAATCGTTAAATTTAAATCTCCAGCTGTTCCAAATATAATGGCTAACAAAATAGCATATAATAAATATGAGTTCATTAAAATATTAGAAAATTTTTCCATAGTAGGTCCTTAAAAAGTATTTATTAGTATACTCAAAAAAAGTTTATAATTCAAGTTTTTTTAATTTAATACTATAATAATTTACTTTAAGTTAAATTTGATTTAATAAAAAACTTCTGCTCTTAAATATTACTTTGATACAATGCGTTTATAAAATAAAGGAGCGCTTGCGTGAAATTAAAAATATTATTAGGGTCTTTATTCTTAGGCTTACTTTTTACAGCGTGTGGAAACAAACAAAAAGATTATGAGGCAGAAATTAAAAACATTCCTAATGAAACAGTAGCTGATATGTTTACAAAAAAAATAGCACGAACCTTACCTGCTAAGTACAAACAAGGTACATTAAAACTTGATATGCAAAAAGCCTATTCAAAAGGCGATGATATGTATTTTACTGGTGTTATTTCTAATTTTGTTCAAGTACAAAAAGAAGAACATTTATTGGTGAAAAGTATTTGTTCTGATACTGCTTTTAGAGCCATGTTTAATAAAGGAATCAAGGTGCATTATATAATTTCTAAAAACTTTGTAGAAGAGGACCATATTAACTACGATATTACAAAACAAGTATGTAAAGATGCTGGTTTTGATACAGAACTTTTATTAAAGTAATATATTCAAAAAATAAATAATCTTACTTTTTAGGCTGTATTATTTTTTTATAGTTTGAGAAGTTGGTGCATTTTGAAGCAGTTTATTATAATTAGAAGCTGCTTCTCTTGCTCCGCCCATATTATCAGATAAGACAGCATATAAAATAATTAAGAAGAAAATGATAAATGCATATTTCATGATATCTACCTTTCTTTACATATTTTAGCTAAAACTGGGGCTAGTTAAAAGATAAAATAAAACTACATTTTTTTAATAAGCCTATATATCAAAAGAAGATATACTTGCAAAAACAAAACAAGAGAGTAAAAATGAGCAATAAAACAAAACATATACTAGTTATAATTATTGCTTTTTTCCCCATAGCATATTTAACAATTTCATCTGCCATGGAAAATAATTACAGTTTTTTAGAAGCGCTTCAATTCTCTTCCCTTATCATTTTTATCTTCGGTTTTTTCTTGTATGTATTTACTTTAATTACTTTTCAAATGTTTTTTGGACTTAAGGTTCGTAAGTCACATGTAAATGAAGACAAAGATAAAGAATAAACTAAGCCTATCAAGACTTAATAAGCATCTTTTCTCTTTTCTTGAACAATATATAAGCAAGCCCTACACTAAGAGCTAAGCTTACAAAAACAAGAAAAAAAGCTATTGAAGAATTTAAATTCAAGGTACTTGCTAGATAACTAGCGCTTAAAGAAGAAATTGAAAAGTTCAAAGCAGAAAACAAACCAGCTGCTTGCCCTGCATTTATTTTAAAATCTTTTAAGGCATATGCAGGGCAAGCACTTAAAAAAACAGTACAACCCATTGCGTTAAAAACCATGGGAATTATAAATGTTTGCCAAGTATCATATGCGCTTAAGGCTATACCTAAACTTCCTCCTATGAAATAAGCAAGAACAGCAAAACTAAGCGTTTTTTTAAGACCAAATTTTTCAACAAAAATAGGTACAGAAAAACTTCCAATCATAAAAATACAAGCAATTGACATAAACATATAGCCAAAATCAATTTTGCTAATATCTAAATGCCCTATTAAATATAAGGGTGCAACTGTTATATAAAACATAATTCCTAAAAAACCTATAATAGATAAAAAAAGATAAACAAGAAAGTTTTCATTTTTTAATATATTGCTATAGGATGCAAGAAAACCTTGTTTGTTTAAAACCTTGTCTTTTTTTGTTTTTACAAGGGTTTCTGCACTTAATACATAAACCCATAAAATACTCACTAATCCTACAAAAGTAAATACTAAAAACAAATATTGCCAGTCATTGTTTTGTAAAAGAAAAGCTCCTATTAAAGGAGCAGAAATGGGAATAATTGCTAAAAAGCCATTTAAATAACTGTAGGCTTTTGTAAGTTTTATACCATCAAAGGTATCTCTAATAATTGCGAAAATTGCCGTAAAACAAGCAGATCCTCCAAAGCTTTGTAAGGCTCTGTATAATAAAAATAAATCCGCATCTTCTTCCTTAACAAAAGAAATCAAATAAGCAAAAAGAGTGAAAAATACCAAGCCTAAAAGGGCGACTTTTCTTCGTCCAATTATATCTGCAATTTTTCCCCAAAATAATTGACCCACACCCCAAAATAGTAAGTAAATACTAATGGCATATTTTTCAATATCAGGAGAGTTGAAATATGCTTGTATATCATTTAATGCAGGCAAAAATAGATCTACTCCTAGAGGTAAAAGAGTAAATAAGGGTAGGGTGAAAAGAAGCGTAAAAAAAATAGATTCACTGCTCTTGTGTTTTAGTATTTTATGTATATGTTTCATTTGTTTCCTACTAAATTAATAAAATCATTGATATGTTTTGTTATATTAGCACCTAAATCAAATTCTTTGACACTGAAGGAATAAAACATCATTCCATCCGCAGTCATCAGTAAAGATTGTGAAAATTCTAAGGCTTCTTTTTTAAGTAGTTTTTTATTGATTGCATCTTCTATTATTTCTTTTATGATTAACTGTAAATTATCAAAATAATACTTATTTAAATTGCCTATGTTTTTATTGTTAAAGTTTTGATAAATTACAAAATATTCTTTGTACAAACTCAAGTTATTTGACCTTTTTTTATTTGTATTAATATAGGTGTCAAAAACAAGATATAAATTCTTTTCATATCCTAAAGATAAATCCAAATTGTTTTTGCATTCTTGAATGTATTCTTGTGTGATTAATAACAAAACATAATAAATAGCTTCATCTTTGGAAGAGAAATAATTGTAAAAGGAACTTTTTCCAATTTTGTGCTCTTTTATAAATGCATCGATAGAAAAACGCTTGATGCCCATTTTTATAATAGAATCATAAACCATAAGACCTAGTTCTTCTCTTCTTTGGTCTTTATTTACAAGCTTTGGTGCCATTTTATTCCTTGATAGACTAACCGTCCATAAAAGAATAGTATAAGTTTGATAATAAAAGGATTAATAAGGACGCTAGGTCC
>Ga0105356_10005843_pt1 | contig 11611 bp, 7 predicted proteins | sample GOMGulsemesocosm_3_FD_83502 | JGI IMG/M metagenome (GOLD analysis project Ga0105356, IMG submission 83502) | Methane-oxidizing microbial communities from mesocosms in the Gulf of Mexico - GOM9D Gulf of Mexico | ecosystem: Environmental > Aquatic > Marine > Cold seeps | place: Gulf of Mexico...
AGTCGCCGATAGGTTCGCTTCTAAATCAATCATTTTAGTAATGCTTTTTGCGATAATTGCAGCGTGTGGTGCTGCGTCTTCAAAAAGCATTTTGCTCGACGGAACATTATCAACTTTTTGTGCAATATCTTCGCTTTCCTGCTGGGCTTGCTTAAACTTTGGCAACAGTTCATTCAGACGTTGCAAGCGCTTAATATTTTCAGCATTAGTCCAAGTTTTGGATTTTTCTTGCATCAGTGCCAAGGAGGGTTCGATGTCCTGACTCCACACCTGCTCACGCTCATCACGGAATTTGTCATTGCCCAATAACATCCAACCCCTAAGCGCAGCAAGTGCCTGATTCAAGCCATTCAACATTTGCATACTCGATTGCGCTGTAGGTACTCGAACCTGCGTGATGCGCTCGATCGTTACCGACGTTTCTTCGATATTAGATATGGCGTTATAGGTGCCCGCGGAAGTAATAATTAAAATAAATCCGAGGATAATGCTTAACTTACTGCCTAGTTTTAAGTTCTTAAAATATGTCATCTCTTTACCTATATTAAGATTAAGGTCGTTTACTGAAGTAATGATTAATTCAAATAATTACCCATAGACCCACACTTCACGAGTTATTGAAGCAGGGCGTTTTTTCACCATTAACTATTCTTTGTGGCCGTCTGAATAAGGCCTTGGATATCTAAAATAAGGGCAACATTTCCATCACCTAATACAGTTGCACCGGTTAAACCTCTTAAATTTTCAAACACCTTACCCAATGGTTTAATAACCGTTTGGTGCTCTCCATGTAATTCATCCACAACCAGTCCTGCTTTATTTTGTCCTGAACGGACGACTACCAGGCTTTGTCGATCGCTGTTTACTACTTTTCTTTCCGCATTAAAATATTCAGCCAACCGCAAGTAAGGCATAGCTGCCCCCCTTAAATTGACATAATTCATAACCTCATCAATTGCCCATTCACCGCTGTTCATTTCGACACATTCTTCCACCATACTCAGTGGAATAACGTAACGTTCGCTCGCTGCTTCAACCATGAAGCCATCGATGATGGCCAAGGTTAAAGGCAGCTGAATAGTGAAGGTTGTGCCCTCGCCAGGAACACTATCGATTTCGACAGATCCTCGCAGCGCCTCAATATTTCGCTTCACCACATCCATACCAACACCGCGACCAGATAAATCACTGGCCTGGGCTTTGGTGCTTAATCCCGCTGCAAATATTAAGTTGAACGTTTCCTGTTGGCTCAGGTTGTGATCTTCTGGAATGATTCCATTGGTAATTGCCTTGGCCAGAATTTTTTCACAATCCAAGCCGGCCCCGTTGTCTTTTATCTGTATAACGATGTGTCCTGAATCGTGATAGGCATTCAGCTGAATGGTCCCTTTTGCTGGCTTTCCTGCTTGCAGTCGTTGTTCGGGGGACTCAATGCCATGATCCAGTGAATTACGAATGAGGTGTGTTAATGGATCATTGATTTTTTCCACAACCATTTTATCGAGTTCTGTTTCACCGCCCGTAATTTGAAGCTCAATACTTTTATTTAATTCGTTACTGACATCCCGGACAACACGTCTAAAACGAGAGAATGTTTCACCGATAGGTACCATTCTCAGCTCTAACGCTGTATCACGGATATTGCTCACCAGCGTAGTCATTGTGGCAGCAACTTCTTCTACATCGCTCAATCCATGTCGTTCAACCATCAGGTCCATGCCAGCTCCTGAAATTACCAACTCGCCTACCAGATTAATCAACTGACCGAGCTTGCCTGAATCGACACGAATATAGTTCGCCTCAACGGCCACCTTCTGCTTGATTTTCTCTTGTTTTTTTAAGGCTCCATCAACAACGGCAGGGTGAACAACCTGCTGCTCAATCAATATTTTGCCTAGCGGTTTAGTGTCATCGCTATTCACTTCATCGGAAATAGTTTGGGCTTGCACAGCCCTGGCAATGTCATTTTTTGTTAACACCCCCACTTCTAATAAAATATCGCCTAAGCGCTGAACATGGAGCTCAGATAAGTTTTCGAGCAGAGAAAGGTATTCTTCAACTTTTGAATTTGGCGGTAGAATATTGATGACGCAATCGTCTTCTGCAAACTCAAACACTTCTTCAATTGTTTGTTTGTCTACATCGCTCACAAAGGCTATTTTGAAACATAAATAACAGCCTTCCGGGTCGAACTCGCCGCCCTCAGGCAACTCAGGAGTCAGCACTAAAACCTTTTGGATATCGCCGAGTGTTTTCAGGTAACGCAAAAATGATAATGGGTCCACCCCCATCCTAAATGCATCAATTTTGAACTCTAACGAGATAATCCAGCTATCAGAAAAATCACCCGGCTCACCCATACCCTCTAACGCGTTACTTTGCGGATTTTCATCAAGCACAGCTAAAGCGTTATCATCTGCTTGTTTTCCGGTGAGCTGAAAAATAAGCGATTCGCCAGCAGACACAAGTTCGTCAGGCAATTCTTGATCTGATGATTCAATACAGTGATCGACTAATTTTTCAATATGATCCCTACAACCCAGCAAAGTCGAAATCAACTGATCGTTAATGGCTTTTTCACCATGCCTTACTTGATCAAGAACTGTCTCGGCCTCGTGCGTAAAGGCAACGACATCATTAAATCCAAACAACCCAGATGAACCTTTTACGGTATGTATCGCCCGAAATAGACTATCAATCGTTTCACTGTCATCGGGTGTATCTTCAAGAACGAGCAATGACTCTTCCATCTCGCTCAGCAGTTCTTTTACTTCCTGGGTAAAGGTCACAAGAACAGCATTCATATCGCTCATGATTCATTACCGTTTGAGGAGATAATTATCGGATCGCCAAAGAATGAAACCAAACCAAAAAGCTCTATAACATCGACTACGGCTTGGCTATGGTTAACCAAGCTAAACGGTTTATTGAGCCTATTTGCTTCTTTCTTCATATAAATCAACAATTGAATACCTGCACTATCAATTTCTGGCACTTCAGACAAATCAAGCTGTAATGCCTGCTCGGCGTTTAAATGGGGTAATAATGCGTTTGCCTGCTCTAACGCGGCATAGATTGTCATTTCATTAGAAATCGCAATCTGAGTATCCGTACCACCCTGTTTTTTCACATTGATAGTCAACGTTGGTTCTCCTGAAAGTTTCGAAATGAAACCTATGGAAGCATCAGCTTCGATACGGCCTTGAGCAACATGGGAGGTTGAAATGGTTTAACTAGCCACGCTTTTGCACCTGCGGCTCTTCCTGCTTGCTTCTTCTCATCAGAAGCTTCAGTCGTTAACATCATCATTGGCGTAAATTTATAGGCCGGTAACTTCTTTGCTTCTTGCACTAAGGTTATGCCGTCCATATTTGGCATGTTTACATCGGTAATAAGTAAGTTGATTTTTACACCGTCTAGCTTGTCTAGCGCATCTTTACCATCAACCGCTGAGATCACATCAAAGCCAGCCCCTTTTAACGTTAGGCTCACAACCTGTCTAATTGATGCTGAGTCATCCACGATCATTATCGTTTTTGCCATTTTCACTGCTCCTTACTTTAATTTGGTTTGACTTGCTTAGAAGAAAGTCAGCTCTTCTTCTTCTATCTCGGCATCGTCTACAACAACCGCCTCACCAGAAACTGTGGCCTTATGCTGAAGCAATTCATCCGGCATCGTATATCGCTGCTCCATCTTTTCCATTAACTCACTGACTTGAATGGATTCAGGGCTGCGCTCTGCTAAACTTATTGCTTTATTTTTTTCTGCTACCGCAGATAAATCGCTTAAATTATGCGTCGCATGATCCAGCATTTGACTTACCCGATCTTGAAACTGAAGCGCGGTCATAACGGAATAAATATCTGTTTGTATCTGCGCATTATTTTCAGTTAATGCGTCTGTATTGTTTTTGAATGAAGTCAGGGTGCTTTCAATATCACCCAATACTTTCGCAATATAAGTTTCAGATAAATGTATTCTTTCCTTATCCGAATTACTGGTGATTTCAGCTGTATTCAGTGCCGAATCCATAGCCGCATTGATGCTCTCCACTGTCTCACTAATACGACTGCCTGTTTCAGATGATGTTTTTGCCAAATTTCTAACTTCCGAAGCAACAACAGCAAAACCAGAGCCTTGCTCACCTGCCCTTGCGGCTTCAATAGCAGCGTTCAATGACAATAAATGAATATCACCCGCCACCTCTCGAACCTCCTGAGCCATCCCGTCAAGCTGAGCAGATTGGCTCGATAATTGACGCATTTCTTCAATCATCACTTGCCCAGCCTCATTAATGGCGCTCAGCTGACCGACAACACCATTAAGGATCTCTTCTGTCCCTTCCAATAAGTTTTCGATTAAATGGCCGTCGTCGTTTGCCTGCCCAGATACTAACGTTCCTATCTGGGCCGCCATCTCAGAAAACTTTTCACTTAAGGTTAAAATCTCTTGCTCAGTATGCTTTTTCGACATATCAATTTGGTTTGAAATGATAGGAATAACATCAATAAAGAGCTGCTCAAACACACTCACGTATGATTCTGTACGCTCATATAACGCGTCAGATCGTTCTTTTTCAATTTCGGCTTGGCTCGCCAAATCAGCTTGTAGCTTTTTGAACAAATAGGCTCCGACAACGACACCATTCACTGCCAAAACAACCGCTACAACCAAGCTAATGACAACGCTTGCGCCACTTAGCCATGACACCAAGCAAGCTGCTATAAGCCCCATTACGCCAGGGAATAGATAGAAAATATTCTGGTTGTTCATTTTTATTTTTAACTTGCTCATCTTAAAATCGCCCAAAAAATTATGCTGCCGACAGTTAGCTGCTGCCCTGCTTTCAAACTCTTGTATCCTTAACAAATATTGCGGCGCAGGTGCGTATAGAGCTTCGCCGCAATCTGGATCAAAGGCTTTGACTATCCATCCATTAACACCTGCCACTTTGCCCAGCCTCACCCCAGGACAGGGGGGCAATACTTTCAGGTTTTGAGAAACCATTCATATTGGCTGTCGAATTTAGCGGCTCTAGCGAATATGGCGAATATAGCGAATATAGCGAATAAGCGCAATATATAAATTTCGCCCTTTATAAAGATGAGGATCAGTTGAAAATAGAGAGCGGGAGAAATCTATGGTCCGGGGCTGCGCGAGCCAAAAGGTCAATACACGCCATTCCAGCTGGTCACCAAACGAGTATGGCGCGGCTGGTTAAGTGAAAGGGCGCTCAGAACCAACTGCGTACGTCGAGCGCACAGAATCGATATGATTCTGGCGGCGACGGGGTGCTAGGATCTGGGGATCAAGAATCAGCAATGATTTCATTAAGATTAATAAAACCTTCATCGATAACATAGCTTCAGATTCTGAAGATATGGCGTTATGTGAAGCCATTATTGTGATGGCACATAAACTAGGACTAAAAGTCATTGCCGAAGGGGTAGAAACAAAAACTCAGTATGACTTACTTATTAAGGCTGGCTGCGACTACGGGCAAGGTTACTTATTTTCAAAGCCCGTTCCCGCCGAGCAATTTGAGCAGCTAATCGATCCTCACACTAATAGAGATAAAACCTTCACCGAGCCGGCGACTGAAAAATACGATCTTGCTTTCAAAAGTTCAAACTAAGCTGTCTGGCTTTTATCGTTAAGAATATCCTCCAAAGGCACCGGCATACCCACACCATAACCCTGCACAAAATCGACGCCAATCGCCTTTAACCGCTCACGAATGGCATCACTTTCAACAAACTCAGCCACTGTCGTCATTTTCATCACATGTCCGATGTCATTGATGGATTTTACCATCGCCTCATCAATTGGATCGTCAATAATATCCTTCACAAACATACCGTCTATCTTCAGGTAATCGACGGGTAAGTTCTTGAGATACGCAAAGGAAGACAGACCGCTACCAAAATCGTCCAGAGCGAAGCGACAGCCATAATCACGTAATGCCGTGATAAATTGTTTGGTGGAGGACAGATTGGCAATGGCGGCGGTTTCGGTAATTTCAAAACAAATAATACCCGCAGGTATGGTCGTTTCACGTAAGCGGTTTTGCAGGTAGTTCAGAAACTGTTCATTGCCTAACGACTGTCCGGACAAATTAATGGAGAAGTGGTGAATATGTCCGAGGTTTACCAGATTCCCCTCCAGCCATGCGAGGGTATGTTCGACCACCCAGCGATCCAGCCGTGCGCTCAGATTATAGCGCTCTGCCGCGGGCAAGAAACTACCTGGCGGCACCAACGTACCGTCATCGTCAATCAAGCGTACTAAAACTTCATAACTGGTTTCGCGATCAGCTGCCTCAGTTGCCTCAATGACCTGTGCATAAAGAACAAAATCATTCTGTTCAACGGCCCTTTTAAGCACGTTGACCCATTGCATCTCGCCTTCTCTGCGAGCCAGGCTTTCATCATCTTCACGATACTCATGGATACGATTTCGACCCTGCTCCTTGGCCATATAACAGGCTGCGTCTGCACGCTTCAATACCTCGCTGGCATCCGTCGTATATTGATCGATACGAGCCACACCGATACTGCTACCAATGGTGAAGTTATGGCCTTCCCAGCAAAAAACAAATTGCTCAATAATTTGATGCATCGTTTCAGCAACTCTTAAGGCCTGCTCAGAATCACAGTGCTCCATCAGCACGGAAAACTCATCACCACCAATGCGCGCCAGAGTATCTCGCACACGCAGCTTTTCACTGAGCACGGTTGCCAGCTGCCTCAGCAGTTCATCACCGGCGGCATGACCGCAGGTATCATTAATAATTTTGAACTGGTCCAAATCAACGAAGCACATGGCATGAGCGCTATCACACAGCCTCGCCGTCTCAACGACGCGATCCAGTCGCCGCTCAAATTCGTACCGATTGACCAGCCCTGTCAGTATATCGTGTGTAGCACGGTAGGCGTTTTGTTCATGTATCCACCGCGCTTCGGTAATATCCTCCTGGATCGCCACAAAGTGTGTTATGCAATTGGACTTATCAAAAATTGGCGCAATATTAACGCGCGCCCAATAGATCTCACCATCCTTCCTACAATTCTGAAACTCGCCGCCCCAGCAATTCCCCTCCAACACTTCGGACCAAAGGTTTTCGAATAGCTCTGCATCATTAGTACCCGAATTAAGAATACGGGGGGTTTCACCTATCACCTCTTGCGCGGTGAAACCTGTCACGTCAACAAAGCGGGGATTGGCATATTCGATTGCCCCATTCTTATCGGTAACAAAAACTACGTTTGGACTGTTCTCAACCGCCATGGAAAGCTTTTGCAGACTCAACAATGTTTCATGCTGCACTGTGCAGTCATCAATCACCGCAACGCCACCCACCACCGTACCTGTCGTACTCACCATAGGCACAAACTGAGCATGCAAGGTCACCTTCTGACCGTCACGTTCAACCTCGCCTTCGAAACCCCCCTGTCGTCCAGTCAACGACTCGTCAATAGCCTGCAGAATACCTGCATTTTCCTGACATTCCTTTAGCTTCTCGCCAAGCAACTGTTGCCTTTTTAAGCCGACAATAGACTCAAACTCCCTGTTTACCTTCACCAGCCTGCCTGAAACATCGTAATGCACGATACCAACAGGAGAGAGTTCAAGAATTGAACTCAACGTAGCCTCGCTACTAGCCAAGTCCTCGGTACGTTCTTGTACATGCAACTCAAGTTTTTTCGTTAGCCGTCGAGAGGCAACACTAAAGGCCAACACCAAAGGAATGGCAAATAATAAAAACAACGCCGCCACCCCCAGCGTTTTCAGTAGACTGTCTCTTAACAACTCTTGAATGTGACTTATTTCGATATCGGCAGCGACGACATAAGGCGTTCCGTCAGGCGAGCGCAGGGGGATAAAAACACTACGAAAAGTACCCCACTGATCCGTGTATTCAAGGTAGGTTTTTTCTTCAGCGCGAAAGACCTCAAAAACACCAGGATCAACATCGTCATAGTGATCAATATAAGAAGCGAGATCTTCACCGATTTCAATCTCTTCGTCAGTAGCACTGGAAGAGGTGAAATAGACTTCGCCATCCCTGAGAACCAGGGAGTAGATATAGATAACATCACGAATGCGGGTAAAGTCTGACAGCTTGAGTACCTGCTCAATACTTTGCTGGTTAGTCAGGTCCCCTGGCTGCATCGCCTGATGGTGAAAATTTTCAGGTAATAATAACGGCAAGCTGGCCGCAGCAATATCCAGCTGAATATCCAGGCTATTGTAAAGCCGCTCCTTTTCGCTGAAATAATTGGTACCGACAAACACTCCTACCCAGAGCAGGTAAACGATAACAGCAATATAAATCGGTTTATTCTCTTTAAAATTCGCTGTCATAGCATGTCGATAAAGTGATGAAAGGAGGCGCGATTCGAAGGTAAAAGCATTCCTCCTACATCCATGATATTGCGCAACAAATTACAGTTACTCTCTAAAGAATAGTCCCGGTTTTTAATCTTGGCAATTGAATAGCTACAAACTTATTCATGCCTATTGCCGTATGATTCCACATAAAAACGCACACCTAACCAGTAACTTATGTGCCTCGAATAAAACCAATATAAATTCTTTAATCTAAATTGTTAAGCCACAAAAGGCCTCCATTAATAGGTACCACCATTGGAGCAATATCAACCTACCACCAACTGGTTTAAACTGTTCGCCCGGTCTTTATTCAAAAAAAGATTTTACGGCGCCACCAAAAGGTTGAAATACCCAAAACAACCCCAAAATGGCACTAAGGCGCGATCAGAAGAATGCCAAGGGCTTCTTCACTAACAACACCCAGATTCTTATATCTGTTGATTATCGACAGCTAAAATTTTTGAACTATCTAAAAGAGTAATTGGAGAAAATTATGACTCAATTTAAACGCCCTGAATCACCACTGGCTTCACGTCACCGCGAACTGGGTTCTGACCTGGAAGACTGGAACGGCGTAGGCACTGCATGGTCTTACAACTCAGACGCTAACGACGAGCACGATGCATACCGTGAGCGCGCTACTCTGACTGACGTATCTGGTCTGAAAAAAGTTTGGGTTCGCGGTCCTGACGCATTTGCTGTTGTTGATCACACCTGTAGCCGTGCGCTGAAAAACGTTGGCACGGACAAATGTGCTTACACACTGATCCTGACTGACGAAGGCACCGTGACTGACGATGCCATTGTTTACAACCTGGGCGACAAAGGCTGGTTGGTTGTTCATGGCGGCGGTTACGCGATGGAAATGCTGCAAGCATCTCCTGAAGGCAAAGACGCGACGGTTGAACTGGACGATACCTTCAACTCTATATCTCTGCAGGGTCCTGCTGCACTGGGTGTTCTTAACCCAATGCTGGAAGCTGACATCGAGCCAATGGGCGTATTCGGTCAAACAGTTACAACTATGCTGGGCCACGAAGTAATCATCTCTCGCACCGGTTTCTCTGGCGAGCGCGGTTACGAAGTTTACGCTGATGGCGAAAACATGCCTCAAATCTGGGATGCTATCCTGGAAGCTGGCAAAGACGCTGGCGTGATCCCTGCTTCTTTTGCTTCTCTGGACAAAGTACGCCTTGAGTTTGGCTTGTTGTTCTACCCATACGACATGAACGAAAGCACAACTCCGTGGGAAATCAACCTGCCGTGGTGTGTTGGTAAAGACAAAGACTTCCGTGGTAAAGCTGCTTGTGAAGCATCTAAAGGCAAAGAAAACATTAAACTGGTTGGCTTAGTTGCCAACTTGGATGACGCAGCACCTGAAACGTCAAAACTGTTTTCTAACGGTAGCGAAGTTGGTGCTATCAACAGCCCAGGTTACTCTCACCGCATGGGTGTAGCTATCTCTCTGGGTCATGTTAGCCCTGAGCTGTCTGCACCTGGCACTGAGCTGGACGTTAAAGCAGAAGACGGCACCACTTTCACAGCTACTGTGACTGCAATGCCTATGTACGACCCACAGAAAACAAACATGCGCGACTAGTATTAGCCGCTACTGATTGATTCTGTACCAACTGGCCTGGGTTTATCCCGGGCCAGCTTGGTTATGGGCATTATTTATTTAAGTTAGCGAACAGATCTCTCGTTTCACTCGAGATGACATATTCAAAATACAACAACCACCCCACCCAGCACTCCGAATACACGCCTGTCATTCCAAACGCATGAGAGGAATCTTTCTACAATCAAAATTTAATCAGTCTCTTTAAGCTTGGTTTCAGGCTCAGCCGGATATTCAATTGCCGCTTCAGATTCCACAACCGGCTCGGCAATCAACTCTAAACGATCACTTTCAAAATCAACGTGCTTGGCCTCCAGCTCCGGCATGCGTTTACTGACTTTGCTGGACAGCGAGCTAAAGCGTTCAACTTTGCCATGTAATCCTCGCTGCCCCACCAGGGCATTGACGGTTTTATTGTAGTGATTACTGGCCGAGCCTAGTGTTGCTCCGAGTCGTTGTAAATTTTCCGCCACCACACACACCTGATTGTAAATATCGCCAGCTTTATCGCTGATCTCACGCGCTTCAACGTTGCTGCGCTCCATCATCCACAGGTTAGCTACGGTACGAAGAATGGGAATCAGCGTGGTGTGCGACACCAACACAATACCCTTATCGTAGCCGTAGCCAAACAGGTCTTTATTATGCTTCAGGGCATCGATGTAGGCTGGCTCGATAGGAATAAACATCAACACAAAGCTGGGGCTGCGTATGCCAATCAGGTTGGTGTAATCCTTACCGGCCAGATCATCGATCTTGGTTTTAACCGATTTGGCATGCTCATCCAGCGCCAGCCGCTCCTGTTCCGGGCTGTCGGCTGAAACCGCCTTATCGTAGGCTACCAGCGAGACCTTGCTGTCGATGATAATGTGTTTGTTATCGGGCAGTTTAATAATGTAATCGGTGTATTTCTGTTTGCCATCCAGATCCTTAAAGGAGGACTGCTTTTCATAATGCGCTTCTTCAACCAGCCCGCTCATTTCCAGTGTACGTTCCAACTGAGCTTCACCCCAGGCGCCACGCTGTTGGGAGTCACCCTTCAGGGCCGAGGTTAAATTGCGGGCCTCTGCGCTCATTTTCAGGCCGGTATCGAGCAGCTTTTTTATTTCTGAATCCAGGCGTGCGTTACCTTCGATTGAAGCCTCGTGCACTTGATTTACACGCTGTTGAAAACCGGCAATCTGCTCGCGAAAAGGTTTTAGCAACTGCCCCAGCGTATCCTGGCTGGCTTCGGAAAAGCGTTTTCCTTTCTCTTCAAAAATCTTGTTGGCGAGGTTTTCAAACTCCTTTGCCAGCGCCTGCTTCTGCTCTTCAAATTGTTCAACTTGCTTGGCGTGACCGGCATCACGTTCTTTTAACTCGGTAGCCAGTCGAGTTTGCTGTTGTTGTAACTCATTAGACTCAGCACGCAGTTTTTCCAGCTTCGTTTCCTGAACCGCACGTTCGGCTTTTAAAACCTGATCAGCTTTAAGGCTATTTTCCTTCAACTGCTGCCAAAAGGATTCAGCCTGTCGCTTGGACTCCTCCACGCGCGTGTCGGACTGCTGCTTTTGTAATTCAATCGCCCTCAGCTGACCAACCAACTCATGCTGATTCAAC
>Ga0105356_10005844_pt1 | contig 11608 bp, 14 predicted proteins | sample GOMGulsemesocosm_3_FD_83502 | JGI IMG/M metagenome (GOLD analysis project Ga0105356, IMG submission 83502) | Methane-oxidizing microbial communities from mesocosms in the Gulf of Mexico - GOM9D Gulf of Mexico | ecosystem: Environmental > Aquatic > Marine > Cold seeps | place: Gulf of Mexico...
AGCAGTATTTAGTGGCGCGAGATTTTAAGGGTTAGATAGAATAACGGTCGGATCAGTTTAACTGAGCGGCTAATTGTGATTTTAAGAGGGTATTGCCTTGAACGATATGGCAAAAAATTTGGTTTTGTGGCTCGTTATCGCAGCAGTGCTGTTGACGGTGTTTAATAATTTTAATACCGAGAGCCCAACGCCTTCGTTGAACTATTCGGACTTTGTTGCCGAAGTGCAGCGTGACCGTGTTCGGCAAGTAGTGGTCGACGGTTATACCATTTCAGGTGTGTTCAATGACGATACCCGTTTTGAAACGGTCCGTCCGCCGGTTGCTGATCCTAAGTTGATGGATGACCTGCTAAGCCACAACGTTGAGGTGGTGGGCAAAATGCCCGAAGAGCAAAGTTTGTGGACGCAGTTGCTTGTGGCCGCCTTCCCGATTTTGATTATCCTCGCTATCTTCATGTTTTTTATGCGTCAGATGCAGGGCGGTGGCGGTGGCGGCAAAGGCGGCCCCATGTCTTTTGGTAAGAGCAAAGCCCGCATGTTAGGCGAAGACCAGATTACCACTACCTTCGATGATGTGGCTGGTGTTGAAGAGGCCAAAGAAGAAGTACAAGAGCTGGTTGAGTTTCTGCGTGATCCAGGTAAGTTCCAGCGTTTGGGTGGGCACATCCCGCGCGGCGTATTGATGTCTGGCTCTCCTGGTACCGGTAAAACATTGCTGGCAAAAGCGATTGCTGGCGAAGCCAAGGTGCCTTTCTTTACTATATCTGGTTCCGACTTTGTAGAAATGTTTGTTGGTGTCGGTGCTTCGCGTGTGCGGGATATGTTTGATCAGGCCAAGAAACATGCGCCGTGTATTATCTTTATCGATGAAATTGATGCCGTTGGTCGCCACCGTGGTGCAGGTTTAGGTGGTGGTCACGATGAGCGAGAGCAAACACTTAACCAATTGCTGGTTGAAATGGATGGTTTTGAAGGCAAAGAAGGCGTGATCGTGATCGCGGCGACTAACCGTCCTGATGTACTTGATCCTGCGTTACTGCGTCCGGGCCGTTTTGATCGTCAGGTTGTGGTGGGTCTGCCGGATATTCGTGGCCGTGAGCAAATTCTTAAGGTGCACATGCGTAAAGTGCCGCTGGGTGATGATGTTAAAGCCTCTGTAATTGCACGTGGCACGCCAGGTTTTTCCGGTGCCGATCTTGCTAACTTGGTGAACGAAGCGTCACTGTTTGCTGCGCGCTCCAGCAAGCGCGTGGTTGACATGAATGAGTTTGAGCTGGCTAAAGATAAAATCATGATGGGCTCTGAGCGACGCTCCATGGTGATGTCTGAGTCAGAAAAACGTAATACTGCTTATCACGAAGCGGGGCACGCGATTGTTGGCCGCTTAATGCCTGAGCATGATCCGGTTTATAAGGTGAGCATTATTCCACGTGGCCGTGCCTTGGGTGTGACGATGTTCCTGCCAGAAGAGGACCGTTACAGTCACAGTCGTCGTTACTTGATTAGTAACGTGTGCAGTCTGTTTGGTGGCCGTATTGCTGAAGAGCTGACGTTAGGTGTGGATGGTGTTACAACTGGTGCTTCGAATGATATTCAGCGTGCCACAGGCATGGTGCGTAACATGGTGACCAAGTGGGGACTGTCCGAGAAAATGGGGCCGCTTATGTATGAGGAAGAAGAAGGTGAAGTCTTCCTGGGTCGTTCGGCAGCGGGTGCAGGAAGTCACGTGTCAGCCGACACCAAGCGTCAGATTGACGAAGAAATCCGTCGTATTATTGATGAGTGCTATCAAACAGCGGAAGCGATTCTAAAAGATAACTTCACGAAATTAGAGGTGATGGCGGAGGCGTTGATGGAATATGAAACCATCGATAGTTCGCAAATTGATGAGATCATGGATGGTAATAAGCCCAGCCCTCCTGCTGAAAATAGTGATGGCAGTAATGGCTCCGGCTCAACAAGCTCTGAAAAAACTACCACGCCTGATCGTGATGACAACAATTCAGATGACTCCGTGGGCGGCCGTCCCGCCGGTGAACATTAACGCTTCGTTTCATGACAACAAATAACCTGCCTGAATTGCCGGCGCAAATTGATTGCGCCGGTCTTGCCTTGGACTTATCTGTTCCTCACGTAATGGCCGTGCTGAATGTGACGCCGGACTCTTTCTCCGACGGTGGTCGTCATGTCAGCAGCAGTGCTGGTAGCGTTAATCTTGATAGTGCTCTGCAAACCGTAGCAAAGATGATCGCCGATGGCGCCAGCATTATTGACGTGGGCGGCGAGTCAACGCGTCCCGGTGCTAAAGTGGTTGCTCCTCAGCAGGAAATGGATCGAGTGCTGCCAGTGGTTGAGGCTATTCGAAGTCGCTTCGAAGTGGTGGTTTCAGTCGATACCAGTACCGCTCAATTAATGACTGCTGCAGCCAGTGCTGGTGCGGGTTTAATTAATGATGTGCGCGCGCTAAGTCGCGACGGAGCCATGCAGGCTGCTCGGGATACTGGTCTGCCGATTTGTTTGATGCACATGCAGGGCGAGCCACAGACTATGCAGCAGGCGCCGCACTATGATGACGTGGTCACAGATGTCATTGATTACCTGGATGCACGCGTAAAGGCCTGCTGTGAAGTCGGTATTGATCGGCAGAAACTGCTGCTCGATCCAGGTTTTGGTTTTGGTAAAACCCTACAGCACAATTTGGAGCTGCTGGACCGCCTGGATGAATTTAAAAATTTGAAACTACCACTGTTAGTTGGTATGTCACGGAAAGGAATGATCGGACAAGTGCTGGATAAACCCGTCGATGAGCGTCTATTCGGTAGTTTAGCTGTAGCCGTGCTGGCGGTTTCTAAGGGGGCGCATATTGTGCGGTGTCACGACGTGGCCGCGAGCTCCGATGTATTGAAAATGGCCGTCGCCGTAATGACTCGCGGCCAGCATATTGGTTGAAGTTTTCACCGATAAGGATTTAGGGGAAGTGGTATGGGTAAAAAATATTTTGGTACCGATGGTATTCGTGGGCGTGTTGGTGATGGCGCTATTACTGCAGAATTTATGCTTAAGTTGGGCTGGGCTGCGGGCAAGGTGTTTTCTGCTAATGGTGTGAAGAATATACTGATCGGCAAGGATACTCGTATTTCAGGCTATATGTTTGAATCGGCGCTAGAGGCGGGCATTATTTCTGCTGGCGTGAATGTTAAATTGTTAGGTCCCATGCCAACTCCAGGTATTGCTTACTTGGCTCGTACTCTGGGTGCGCAGGCGGGTATTGTTATTAGTGCCTCACACAATCCCTTTGAAGATAACGGTATTAAATTTTTCTCTGGTGAAGGCGCAAAATTGTCGGATGAGCTGGAGTTTGCCATTGAGGATATGCTTGATCAGCCAATGACAACGGTTTCCTCTGATCAGCTGGGTAAAGCGTATCGGGTCGAGGATGCGGGTGGTCGTTATATTGAATTTTGTAAAAGCACTTTATTTGGACGCAATAAGCTGGCCGGTTTAAAGGTGGTGGTGGATTGTGCCAATGGTGCGACTTATCACATTGCGCCGAACGTATTGACCGAGCTGGGTGTTGAGGTGCATGAGATTGGTGTGAGCCCTGATGGTCTTAACATCAACGAGCAATGTGGTTCGACTCATCCTGAATTGTTACAGAAAACCGTTGTCGAGATGGGCTACGATCTCGGTATCGCGCTTGATGGCGACGGTGATCGTTTGATTATGGTGGATCATAAGGGTGAGCTGGTTGATGGTGATGAGCTGGTCTATATCATTGCCCGCCATAAAAAAGAGTTGGACGTTCTTGATGGCGGAGTGGTTGGTACTTTAATGAGTAATTTGGGCATGGAGCTGGCACTAAAAGAGCTGGACATTCCTTTTTTGCGAGCGAATGTTGGTGACCGCTATGTGCTGGAAAAAATGCGCGAAAATAACTGGTCGGTGGGTGGTGAATCTTCCGGGCATATTATCTGCCTGAATAAAACCAGTACTGGAGATGGCATTGTTTCAGCATTACAGGTGTTGGATGCCGTGGCTTCTAATGCTAAAACCCTGCATGAATTAAAGCGGGGTATGAGCAAAATGCCGCAAACGATGGTCAATGTGCGCTTGTTAGAGCGCACCGATCCAGTAAAAAACTCGACAGTACAACAGGCTGTTGCAGCTACGGAAGATAAATTGGGTGATCGCGGACGTGTATTACTTCGCATGTCGGGTACTGAGCCGCTGGTCAGAGTGATGGTAGAGGGCGAGGATGCGGAACTGGTAGGTGAGCTTGCCAACCAATTGGCAGATCAGGTGCAAAAAGCTATTGCTTAGACGGATGTTTTGAGGGAATCAGCTTGGCCTGCGATCTTGTAAGTTGTCGTTAACTTAGATACCATTGCGCGCTTCGTGGAAAGGTGAATTTTATGCGCTCCAAACTGGTTATTGCAAACTGGAAAATGAATGCCGATACGGCAGCTGTTGCCAGCTTGCTGGCCGGTTATGTGCAAACCATTTCTACTTGCGCCAAAGTTGTTGCCTGCCCTCCAGCGCCTTACCTGTACCAGGCTCAGGGATTGCTGGCTGGAACTGCCATTGCTTTGGGCGCGCAGAACGTCAGCCAATTTGAAAGCGGAGCTTATACAGGTGAAGAATCCCTGTCGATGTTGGCTGATTTTGACTGTCAGTATGTGATTTTGGGACATTCAGAGCGACGTAGTCTGTTTGCTGAGTTAGATAGCGATGTGGCAGAAAAATTTGTTGCCACACTGAGCGCCGGATTGACGCCAGTATTATGTGTTGGCGAAACCCGCGAACAGCGTCAAGCAAACGAAACCGATGTAGTGGTTAATCGCCAATTGGATGCGGTAATCGAGGCGGCGGGAATTGATGTCTTCGTCAATGCGATTGTTGCTTACGAGCCCGTTTGGGCGATTGGTACCGGAGATACTGCAACGCCAGAGCAGGCACAACAAGTGCATAAACTGGTGCGTGATAAATTGGCCGCGGCTGATGCTGACGTAGCACAGCGAGTGCCCGTGTTATATGGCGGTAGCGTAAACGCAGGCAATGCCAAAGAGTTATTTGCCATGCCGGATATTGATGGTGGATTAGTGGGCGGAGCATCCCTTGATGTCGCCGCTTTTGCTGCAATTTGTGCAGCTGCAAATTAGCGAGTTAGAAAATGGAAAGTATAATTTTAATTGTACATGTGTTGTTGGCGATTACCGTCATTGCACTGATCTTATTGCAGCAGGGTAAAGGCGCCGATATGGGTGCTTCGTTTGGTGCTGGTGCATCGCAAACTGTGTTTGGCAGCGGCGGTTCGGGTAACTTCATGACTCGTGCAACAGCTATTCTGGCCACCTGTTTTTTTGTGACCAGTTTTGCGCTGGCGATTGTGGCCAAGGATAAGTCGGCTGTTGATGCGAATGAAGGTATTCCTCAAGCCGTCACAGTTGAGCAGATTGATGTAGACGCGCTGCCTGAAATGATTGAAGAGGCTTTACCTGAAGAGCAACCTGCAGAAGCAAGTTTGCCTGATCTGGATTAAACCCTTAAGGGTTTTCCTCAGCCAGATTAGTAAACGCATTTATTGCGTCTGAAAGAAGTTATGCCGAAGTGGTGGAATTGGTAGACACGCCATCTTGAGGGGGTGGTGATCTTAGGATCGTGCGGGTTCAAGTCCCGCTTTCGGCACCATATTTTGTAGTAAATATTTAGTTTCAAATAGATGTGAATGAGGGCTTGACCGGGTAGGGTCGCATCCCTATAATTGCCTCTCTTTTAGACGAGACCCTTATTTAACAAGGGTTGTGCAGGCGCCAGCCGACACTGTCGGAAGTAAGTATTAAAGGCATATACGTACCAGAAGCGTAGTTGTCTGACAATTTGTTGCGGGGTGGAGCAGTCTGGTAGCTCGTCGGGCTCATAACCCGAAGGTCGTAGGTTCAAATCCTGCCCCCGCTACCAAATAGCACTCCTAGCGAGTCCATAGAAGCCCTGATAGCCTTACGCATCGGGGCTTTTTTGTATATGATGTGTCCATAGCAGTCCAACGCAATGCCCCCAAATCCACACCATCTAGGGGGCATAACTGGGGGCACATTACCCACCTCTAAATCCTGTGCCCCCAAATCAGGGGACGTATGGCACTTACAGACTCTAAGATCAGGCAAGCAAAACCAGCAGATAAAACCTACCGCCTCGCGGATGAAAAAGGGCTTTATCTTGAAGTACACCCTAATGGCTCTCGCTACTGGCGGCACAAGTACCGCTTTAACAAGAAAGAAAAGCGTATGGCCTATGGGGTTTACCCTGATGTAAGCCTGAAAGATGCCAGAGATAAGCGCGACACCACCCGCAAACTGTTATCTGATGGCATAGACCCGAGCCTAGCCAAGAAAGCGCAACAGATCGCCAACAACGAGGCTAGTGCCAACAGTTTTGAAGCGATAGCCAATGAGTGGTTCGCTACAAAGATGCCTGATAAATCAAAAGGCCACAAAGATAGAGTTTTGCGCGCCCTTAAAAGAGACCTGTTCCCGCATATTGGCTCTTTACCCATTGGCGACATTACACCCCCTATGCTGTTGGCGGTGCTTCGTAAGATTGAAAGCCGTGGCGCAGTAGAAACCGCCCACCGAGCCAAACAAACAGCAGGGCAAATATTCCGCTTTGCCGTCTCGACTGGCAGAGCTGAACGCGACCCCAGCGCAGATTTAACCGGGGCACTTAAATCCCCTAAAACTAAACACTTTGCCTCTATTACTGATCCTGACGGTGTAGGCAAACTGTTATTGGCTATTGATGGCTTCCAAGGAACGGCAACCGTAACCGCTGCTCTCAAATTATCCCCGCTCCTGTTTTCACGCCCTGGTGAGCTAAGGAGTATGGAGTGGGAAGAGATAAACTGGGAAAGTGAACAATGGGAAATACCCACCGAAAAGATGAAAATTGGCCAACCTCACATCGTCCCCTTATCCAAACAAGCCATAACCATTCTTAAAAACCAACAGCTACTAACAGGCCGTGGAAAGTACGTTTTCCCAAGCGCCAGGGGAGCAAGCCGCCCCCTCAGTGATAACGGCGTCAGGACAGCCCTGAGGACACTAGGGTATGACAATGACACCATGACACCTCACGGCTTTAGAGCGACCGCCAGAACACTTCTGGATGAGGTTTTAGGCTTTAGAATTGAGTGGATAGAGCAGCAGTTAGCTCACACCGTCAGAGACCCACAAGGCAGAGCCTACAATAGAACTAAACACCTAAAACAACGCAAAGACATGATGCAAAAATGGGCTGATTACCTGGATAACTTGAAAGCACAGGCGGCCAGCTCAAACGTGATTACAGGCGATTTTACAAAGGCCCAATAACGCAAGCAAAGCAGCCAACAAAAGACAACTTGGAAAACAACCTCTAATCAGTTAAAACTAGTTTTGCAGCGCCTAGGGTAGCTCCCGAAAACTCGCCCCCTTAGCGAGCCGGCGCTGCAAATCAACACTAAGGGCAACGCTTGTAAGGGGGCGCCATGAGGCAACAAGAAAACAACCTCTATTATTGGAAATTAAGAAAAACCTTAACTATCACTGAAGCAGCTCATTTGATCATCGGGGAAAACCCTTCCGGGCATCAAGATTCAACAGATTATTTTGGCCTCTATACAAGCAATTTTGATCCCGTTTTCCACACCTTGCATGAGGCCCTCTCTACAGGTGAGCTTATTGGTGAAGGCTTAATAACTCTAGACAATGAAACTGGAAGCCCAGTTTCTGATCAAACAAAAATAGCAGTACCCGAAATAAAAAAATGGTTAACCAAAAACGAAGTAAGAAGCGATTTTTTTGAAACTCATTGCCCCACAGAGTCAATAGAGGAAAAAATTCAGAAAACTGCAAATCAATTAATTGAAAGAGAGTCAGCTGCCACCACAAAACTAGTAGTGGAAAACAATAAGTTAAAAAACAAATTATCAAAGCTTCAAAAAGGAAATACTTACCCTGAGTTGAGAGAAGAAATAACTCAATTAAAGGAAAAAACGACCTTTCTCTCCAGTGAGATTTACAGGTTGGAACAAGAAAAAGCCAGGCTAGAGAAGCTTACTTCAAATAATAAGACTGAAACTGTATCACTAAACAAGCAGCCACCCGCATCCCACCCATGCAAAGACAAAACTCGGGAAGACTTCGCACCAGAGCTAGCCTTGGCTCTTGAACTCTGGGAAGAGTTATACCTTAACGGCAACAAGCCTCAATACTTATCACATACAGCCGCTGCAACCCGTTGGCTTGATCACCAGAATATAGCTCAAAAAAGGCAAAAAGAACGGTTAAGCGCAGCTACAAATCCCGCAATCAACAAGAATGACCAGAAAGAAAAATAACTGTATAGAGACATGGCGACGCCTACCTAGCGCCACCTGTTTCTTAGGCGCCACCTCTTGGGCGCCACCCTAGTCAGTATCGTAGGTTATGACCATCGTTTAACAGAGCCGAAGGAGGCCTCACGATGGTTACAGCAAACCAAATCAATCCCGCAATTCCTGAAACTGGTTTTCTCAGATTACCTCAAGTATTACAGCTAATCCCTGTCAGCAAGTCCGGTTGGTGGCTTGGCATCAAAGATGGTCGATTCCCTAAAGGCGTGAAGCTTGGGAAACATACCACTGCCTGGCGAGCAGAGGACATACGCGAACTTATCAGCAATTTAAGTGAACAGGGCTAAGGGGGCGTCATGACAAATAACTCAATATCCGCTCAGTGCGCCCGTGTACGTTCAGCACTTCAAGAGGCCGGAGACGAAGGCATAACAGTTATTCAGTTAAGGGAAGAATATGACTGCATGATGCCATCTGCAAGAGTGCATGAGCTGCGCCATAAGGAAGGGCTTAATATTCAATTAATTTGGGATAGGGCTAGAAATGCTCAAGGTAATGAACACAAAACAGGTCGCTACATTTTATTCCCTGGCTATTGGAACGGCAACTCTCTGTGTGTAAGCCTCCCTCTCTTTGGCGCCCCCTCCTCATGAAAACCTACATTGCCTCACAGGGGCGCACTATCCACAAAAACGGGCTTATGGGATGCCTGGCTTGGTCTGCACAACAGATCGAGCTAGACCCCAGCCCCATCAAGATTCTGAAGGCCAGAGCAGGCGAACCAAACGCTACAGTAATTGCAGAAGTAATACCTGGCTCAGTTCGGTTTATTGCTGATGGTCGGATCGTTCCGACAAGGGCGTTAAAAGATGGCAAAAGCTAAACCACCAAGATACAAATACCCTGGGGGCGTGCTAGGCGTCCCCCGTGAGGTTATCCGCTCAGGCGCCTATTTGGATATGTCTTCAAACGCCCAGGTGCTAATGGTCCACCTACAAGATGTTTGGAAGGATTACGAGCCGGTCATTCACTACTCAACTAGAAGGGTTGTGAATATTCTAGGGGTGAGTGCCGGAACAGCAAGCAAAGCATTTAAAGAGCTGGAAGAGCATGGCTTTATTCAAATGGCTGAGGAAAGCGACTGGCAAAATGGGCGAGCCAGAGAGTGGCGTTTAACTTGGCTAACAGCTAACGGAAGAGAACCAACCAACGAATGGAAAGCCTGGGTGAAATCAAATTCACGATTCAGCCAGAGTAATGGCCAACCCGTAAACCGTTCAGCTTCAGTAACGGTCACCCCAAAAACACCAAAACCGCCAACCAAAAATCAACAGCTTAGAGCCGTTTAGGGCGCTTGACCGTTCAGCCAGAGTAACACCATTAATTACCATGTGTTTTCATAAGATCACTCACAGCATTCAAAGTATTGAAACAGCGGGCGGCCACAAATTATGCAAAGTTTCCTGATGATTTCGGTTAAAAACAAAGGTGCATCATGGGCGGCATAGGCAGCGGCAACTGGTGTCGGTGGAGCAAACAAACCACCCTTGAAGAAACAAAGCGCATTGATATTCGTTATATGCGAAAGCAAGGACTACTCAAGCCTAGCACCATGGGCAGTCTACGATGGACAAGGGGTGGCGAGCCTAACGGGGATATTCGATACTTCTGCCACCAAAATTATTTGCAGCTTAACTACCACTACCGGGAAAACGGCGGAGAGTGGCAACCAATAGAGCAACGCATCCACTTTGACCGAACCCCCTGCAACTATGGAGGTGAGCGCCTATGGTTTCTCTGCCCGCGCTGTAATCGCCGTGTGGGGGTGCTGTGCGCCTACGATGTACACTTTCTGTGCCGCCACTGTTACCCGCTCCCCTATTCATCGCAGCAGGAAAGCCGAATAGACCGAATAATTAGTCAAAAGCATAAACTAGGGGAGCGCATTTTTGAGTATTACGAGCACGGGGAAGGTTTCGGAAAAAAGAAGGGGATGCACCGGAAGACTTTTGATCGCCTACACACACGCTATTTACAGTGCGAATCAGCAATACTGACTCAGATTTCAAACTATTTACAACGAATTGAGAATACCGATTAAATATCAAGATTGTGTAGCGACAACGCACCAGATATAAGCCAGCATTTAACTACTAGTACTGATTTAACAAGCAACAGATTCAGAGGGAAACATGGAAGATAAAAATTTATTAACAGTAATTGGAGAGCTTGCAATTTTTGCGACCTTAGCCTATTTCACCTATAAACAAACTCACAGCTGGGCATTAAGCGCGGCTATTGCCTTAATAGGCATCATGCTTATGGGGGTGCAGCAGGCATGCCGTAATATAATTCAACGATTAAGCATACTCTATGACGAGGTAAAAAAAGCCCAATAAATCCTTACATGCCGTAAGACTCGAATCTCATATTAATCTATTATTGGCATCTCAATAAAAACATATAAGGATATTACCATGCTACGCATTACCACTTTTGCACTGGGCCTCGTCTTGTCATTTACCGCCGCTGCGGACAATACCATTTTTGACCTGACCGGCCTCAATTCTACCGCTTTTGTCATCCGTGATACTGACAATACTTTGAGCGATTCCCAAGAGTCCCGCATTGCCTTAAATGCCCGATTGAACTTCAAAAGTGCTGGAATCAAAACAATCAGCACCAAAGATTCTAAATCTATTGTAGTTGCAAAGGTGGCGCGCCATGCCTTGCTTGCAAGCGATATGGTTTTTATTCAGCTTTCCCTTTTTGAGCCTGCAATCATAAACACCCGCGCCGAAAATACTCCTATTCAAACAGCCGCCGTGACCTATGTGGACACAGCATTTTTTAAAACACCCTCAGCAAGTACAGACACAGAAGCCAAAATAGAACAAATGCTCGGCAGATTGATAAATACCTACCTTGATGCCAACGAATAACACACATAAAAAAGGCCGGTTAATCTGGCCTTTTTATTTCCTTTGAGTGTTGATTGAACACTTGCCCTTACTAGGATAAAACCTACCCCCCAAGAATCAGTTGCACTGAGAGCCGGCAGCACATAAGAGACGTTCGGGGATTATGTTGCTGCTTATTCTTGAATGACCGCTTTCGACTGTGAATTCAATCGGTCGATGCAACACACTCATTAAATTTAGCAGCTGGCGTTATGTACCCCAAGGTTTTTCTTGGTCTTGTATTTAATTCTCTCGCTATCTTATTCAGCTCTGCTTGTGA
>Ga0105356_10005846_pt1 | contig 11603 bp, 10 predicted proteins | sample GOMGulsemesocosm_3_FD_83502 | JGI IMG/M metagenome (GOLD analysis project Ga0105356, IMG submission 83502) | Methane-oxidizing microbial communities from mesocosms in the Gulf of Mexico - GOM9D Gulf of Mexico | ecosystem: Environmental > Aquatic > Marine > Cold seeps | place: Gulf of Mexico...
AAACTATTAATATCAAAAGGTTGCAATAAAATAGCATCAATAAAAACCCTTGATATGTCAGAAGATATTGATCCAGAAGATCTTGCTCAGCAGTGGATCAGTGCAAATATAGATCTACTTTAGATCTAACACGATCACTTACCCATAAGTTATCAACAGATTACGATCTGCTTTTTAACTTATGTGGATAAATTAGTTAACAACCCGTTAATTTTCTATTATTATTCAGTTGATTAAAAACATTATCAAAAGTCCTGTGTATAACTATCTATTTTGATCAAGGCTTATTTGCCTGTTGATCAATGTTTGATCACAAGGTTATCATTAATGTTAACTGTTAATATATAAAGGAAAAAGTGACTTACCCACAGAAAAGTAGGATCTTAATAAGTAATAACTATAAGATCTTTTTAAAGATCTCTTTTTATATATTAAGGATCCACTCCGATCTTTTTTACACATTTGATCGTATCCTTGGAGAGAAAAAAGCGTTAAAATATGTTCCCTAATTTTTGAGTGTTGCAAATTTTGTAAATACTTTTCAAATAAAAACTTTAACGAATTTTAACCAAGCAGGATTGTGATTTTATGTGGTATCAAGAGTCTTATGACGTAATTGTTGTTGGTGGTGGTCATGCGGGAACCGAGGCCTCACTTGCAGCTGCACGTATGGGCTGCAAAACGTTATTGTTAACTCATAACATTGACACCCTAGGCCAAATGTCATGTAATCCCGCTATTGGTGGCATTGGCAAAGGTCATTTGGTTAAAGAGATCGACGCGCTTGGTGGACTAATGGCAACGGCGATTGATCATAGTGCCATTCAATTTAGAACATTGAATTCGAGCAAAGGTCCAGCAGTGCGTGCAACACGTGCTCAAGCTGATCGCATACTCTATCGTTCATTTGTACGTAACGTACTGGAAAACCAAGAAAACCTCACCATTTTTCAACAACCATGTGATGACTTGATCCTAGAAAATGATCGTGTGGTCGGTGTGTCAACACAAATGGGCCTTAAATTTAAAGGCAAAACCGTGGTGTTAACGGTAGGTACCTTCCTTGCAGGACAGATTCACATTGGGTTAAATAATTACCAGGGTGGCCGTGCAGGTGATCCTGCCAGTATGAATTTAGCTGCTAAAATGCGTGATATGCCTTTTAGAATGGATCGTTTAAAAACAGGTACGCCACCAAGACTTGATGCAAGATCATTAGATTTTTCAGTTATGGAAGAACAACCTGGTGACTCACCCCGCCCTGTTTTCTCATTTATGGGATCACCAGCAGATCATCCAGAACAAATATCTTGTTATATCACACATACTAACGAACAAACCCATCAGCATATTCGTGATGGATTAGATAGATCGCCTATGTATACTGGCGTAATTGAAGGTGTTGGACCAAGATATTGTCCCTCAATCGAAGATAAAATAACGCGCTTCGCGGATAAAACATCACATCAAATATTTGTTGAACCCGAAGGTTTAACAACCCATGAAGTATACCCAAATGGTATTTCAACGAGTTTACCTTTTGATGTGCAAATGAACTTAGTACGTTCAATTAAAGGTTTTGAGAATGCGTTTATTACGCGCCCTGGTTATGCCATTGAATATGATTATTTTGATCCGCGCGATTTGAAACAAAGCTTAGAAAGTAAATTTGTACAGAATTTATATTTTGCCGGACAAATTAACGGTACTACTGGTTATGAAGAAGCGGGTGCCCAAGGACTTATTGCAGCAACCAACGCAGCCAATAGAGTAAAAGAACGTGATGAGTTCATCATTGGTCGAGATCAGGGGTACATGGGGGTGCTAATTGATGATTTAGCGACCCTAGGTACAAAAGAACCTTACCGTATGTTTACCTCTCGCGCAGAATATCGTTTATTACTTCGTGAAGATAACGCCGATATTCGTCTAACGGAGAGAGGACGTGAAGTTGGTTTAGTCGATGATGCACGATGGAAACGATTTAACGAAAAAATGGAAAACATTGAACTTGAACGTCAACGTTTACGATCTACTTGGGTACAAAAGGATCATGTAAAAATTGATCAAATAAATGCGTTACTGAAAACACCAATGAGTAAAGAAGCAAATTTAGAAGAATTAATACGTCGTCCCGAAGTAAAATATAGCGATTTAATGAACATTGAAGGCTTAGGTCCAGCTTTATCTGATAAGCAAGCATCAGAACAAATAGAGATTCAAACTAAATATGCTGGTTATATTGATCGTCAGGTTGATGAAATAGCGAAGAAAAAGCGTAATGAAGATACTTTGATCCCAATTGATTTTGATTATCAGCAAATTTCAGGCTTATCAAACGAAGTTGTTGCTAAGCTAAAAAGTGCTCGTCCAGAAACTATTGGTAAAGCTTCAAGAATTTCTGGTATTACTCCGGCGGCAATTTCGTTATTATTAGTCTACTTAAAAAAACACGGTCTTTTACGTAAATTAGCGTAAAAGCAATAGGTAGGGGCGAGCCGCTGATTTAATGTTAATTAGCTTGGCTCGTCTAAATAAAAATGACTTTAACACAGCAATTATCGACACTGATTAGTAAAACTCAGCTTGTCATATCTCAAGAACAAATCGATTTACTTATTCAATACGTTGAATTACTTAATAAATGGAATAAAGCGTATAACCTAACTTCTGTTCGCGACCCTAGTGACATGCTAGTAAAGCATATTATGGATAGCTTAATGGTGGGTGAAGTGCTTGAAGGTAAAAACTTTATTGATGTTGGCACAGGCCCTGGTTTACCCGGCATCCCTTTGGCTATCTTGTATCCAGAAAGAAACTTTGTTTTACTCGATAGTTTAGGTAAGCGTATTACTTTCCTTAGACAAGTCGTTTTTCAATTAAAACTAACCAATGTCACCCCAGTAAAAGCAAGGGTTGAAGAGTATCAAGGTGAGCAACCTTTTGATGGGGTATTAAGTCGTGCCTTTTCTTCTCTTAATGATATGGTAAGCTGGTGTAAGCACTTAGTTACCACTGAGCAAGGACGATTTTTTGCACTCAAAGGGCAATATCCTCAGGATGAGATCTCACAATTACCTGAAAATATTACTTTAGTAGATAGCCATGAAATAATCGTACCTGACTTGGTTGGTGAACGCCACGTGCTCGTGCTGAAGAAGTTGCACTAGAAAAAATAACAATAGAGGTGCTTGTGGGAAAAATAATAGCAATTGCAAACCAAAAAGGTGGTGTGGGTAAAACCACTACCGCGGTAAATTTGGCTGCCTCATTGGCGGCGACAAAACGCAAAGTTTTATTAATCGATTTAGATCCGCAAGGCAATGCCACCATGGCGAGTGGCGTTGATAAATACCAAGTTCACGCGACTTGTTATGAATTATTAGTTGAAGAGCAGAGTGTTGAAGACGTTGTTATTAAAGAAACATCAGGTCTTTATCACTTAATTTCTGCTAATGCTGATGTTACGGCAGCAGAAATAAAGCTCATGGAAGTATATGCCCGTGAACAGCGGTTAAAAATGGCTTTAGCGCCTGTAAAAGACTTTTATGATTTTATCATCATAGATTGTCCACCATCATTGAACATGCTTACCGTTAACGCTATGACTGCATCAGACTCTGTTTTAGTGCCAATGCAATGTGAATACTATGCATTAGAAGGTTTAACAGCGTTAATGGACACAATTACTAAGTTAACATCAGTAGTGAATGATAAATTACATATTGAAGGTATTCTTCGTACTATGTATGATCCTCGAAACCGCTTAGCTAATGATGTATCAGAGCAATTAAAGCGGCATTTTGGTGATAAAGTTTATCGAAGTGTCATTCCAAGAAATGTTCGTTTAGCTGAAGCACCTAGCTTTGGTACACCAGCCATGTATTACGATAAATCTTCAACGGGTGCCAAAGCTTATTTAGCGCTTGCTGGCGAAGTATTACGTAAAAATGATTATGCTAAAAAATCTCCGCAAGCTAATGCCAATGTTGCCAGCTAGCACAAAGGAAAATTATGAGTACAGCAAAACGTAAAGGCGCTAGTCGCTTAGGTCGAGGTCTTGATGCCCTACTATCGCCAGCGACCCCACCAGTAGAAAAGCAAACTGAAACTACTGAAGTAAGCAATAGTGTCAAAGCGACAGATAATGAACTGATTAAACTGCCAATTACTCAATTAACGCCGGGTAAATATCAACCACGTCGTGAAATGTCTGATGCAGGACTTGAAGAGTTGTCATTGTCTATTCAATCACAAGGTATCATTCAACCAATTGTTGTACGTTTAGTTGGCGAGGAGCAATATGAGATCATCGCGGGTGAACGTCGATGGCGCGCGGCTAAATTAGCACAGCTTGATTTTATCCCTTGTTTAGTGAAAAACGTACCGGATGAATCAGCCGTTGCTATTGCACTTATTGAAAACATTCAGCGTGAAGATCTTAATGCAATGGAAGAAGCTATAGCGTTAGAACGTTTGTTAATGGAATTTGATTTAACCCATGAAGAAGTGGCTATTGCTGTTGGAAAATCACGTACCTCGGTGAGTAATTTATTACGTTTAAACAAATTAAATGATGAAGTAAAAAACTTATTGGAAAATGGTGATATTGAAATGGGTCATGCCCGTGCTTTATTAGCGTTAGAAGGTGATGTACAAACGTCTGCTGCACAAACTGTTGCAACAAAAGAGTTAACAGTTCGAGAAACTGAAAGTTTAATTAAAAAAATTCAAAATCCTGTAGCGGAAAAAGAAAAAGTTGAAAAAGCTATTGAGACAATAGAGTTGGAGCAAGGTTTATCAGAAAAAATTGGTGCTAAAGTTGCTATTAGTCATAATAGTAAAGGGAAAGGCAAGTTGGTTATTTCTTATGAAAATATAGCGAAACTTGAAGATATCTTAGCCAAGATTAACTAAGTACTATTTAGTTAATTACGCTATATAAAAACCAGCCTAGTGCTGGTTTTTTTGTTTATAAAATGTAAGAAATACTTAATATTAATCTCTATCTAAAATTAACTTGGTATAGTTAACTTATAAAACTACAAATAATCTTAAGGATCAGTTTATGTTGAAGTTTATTTTATCCGTACTCTTTTTACTTGTTGTCTATTTCCCTAGTTACTCATGTTTAGCCGATGAAAATGCTGCGACTTTATTAAAAAAAATGGACGAGCTATTTCGCTCTAAAAGCTCCATTTCACTGATGAAAATGCAAATTATCACGCCTAATTGGCAGCGTACTTTAGAAATGAAGAGTTGGACCATAGGCATGGACGATACTTTTATTCGGGTATTATCACCAAGGAAAGATCGTGGTGTGGCTACCTTGAAGAAAGATAAAGAGATGTGGAATTTCTTCCCTAAAATTAACAAGGTTATTAAAGTGCCGCCATCAATGATGATGGGATCTTGGATGGGATCTGATTTTACGAATGATGACTTGGTGCGTGAAGTTTCATTGGTCGAAGAATACCAAGTATCTAAAAGTATTGAAGGTGAAAATTATCGTCTAACCTTAGTTCCGAAAAAAGAAACAGTGACTGTATGGGGCAAAATAGAGTTTATTGTTAATCAACAAACGCTATTGCCGTTGGAGCAAAGTTATTACAACGAAAAAGGTGCAAAGGTACGCACTATGGTCTTTAGTAATATAAAAGACTTTTCAGGTAAAAAAATGCCAGCGGTTATGACTATGATGCCATTAAATAAAAAAGGACATAAAACGGTTATTGAATACGTTGAAGCCGAATTTGATATTGATTTGGGTGATAATGTGTTCACGTTACGCAATTTACAAACGCGTTTTTAATCGTTTTATATATATTTTTTGCTATTATTTTATAACTATAAATGTAAATACCTATGCTGATAATAAAACTTGCCTTTAGGAATATCTTACGTAATCGACGCCGCTCATTATTAACGTTATTGAGCATGGGAGGCGGCTTTTTTTTACTTTGCCTAACTCTGTCTATGTCAGAGGGAAGTTATAGCAATATTATTAATATATTTACCCAAGATCATACCGGGCATGTCCAAATTCATAAAGAAAACTACCTGGAGCGCCCTTCCCTATATAAAACGATCAATCATGCTGATGAGATCATTACTCAATTAGAGCAACAACCGTTGGTATTAGGTGTTGCGCCTCGAATTTATAGTCCCTCTTTAGCTTACGGCAAAAATAAAACCTTTCCAGCTCAGGTTATTGGTATTGATCCCGAGCGAGAAGCTAAAACCACACGTTTGGAAAATAAAGTTAACGAAGGACATTATTTAACGAAACCGCTGAATAAGGACGCTTATTTCCCCGCTATGATTGGCTTTAGCCTAGCTAAAAATTTAAAGCTTACGATTGGTGACGAACTGGTACTCATTTCTCAAGGTATTGATGGCTCTATCGCCAATGATATTTTTAATGTAGTTGCTATTGTTGGTGATGCGGGATCATATGAACGTATGAATGTTTATATTAGCTTAACGGCCATGCGTGAGTTTTTATCAATGCCAGGTGATATCAGTAAAGTTCATGAATTAGCGATAATTTTATCGAGTCAAAGCCAAGCAAGGGAATTCGCTGCTACAACTCAATCTACGCTTGAAAATGAACGTTTAAGCGTAGCTCCATGGCAAGTGGTTGAATCCTCTTTTTATAAGAGTATGCAAGCGGATAAAAAAGGCAGTTATGTCTCTATGGGCATTATTATATTTATCGTCTCAATAGGCGTATTAAATACTATTTTAATGGGCACCATGGAGCGAACCCGTGAGTTTGGCGTATTGAAGGCTATTGGTACTCGGCCTTTAGCGGTTTTTACCTTAATAATGTTAGAGTCTTTTGTACTGGCTATTATCAGTTGTTTAATTGGATTGGTAATAGCGCTACCTGTTTGTTTTTGGCTGGCAGGTGTTGGTATCTCTATGCCAGAGCCAATAGATATGGGTGGGATTATATTTGATACCATGCTTGGTGAAGTTAGCTGGTTTGTGGTGTTATTACCTTCAATTGTTGTTATTAGCAGTACGTTAATCGTCAGTTTTATTCCTGCGATCAGGGCAGCTAAAATATCACCGTTAAAAGCATTACAGGCGGTTTAAATCTTATTATGGCAACACAAACACCTAAATCATCCAATGCTTCTAAACTTGATAATACTGCTTCATCGGCTACTTTCAATAAACCGAACTCGACTCATAATCATAGCAGTCAAAACACGTTAATTGCTCGTTTAGCCAAACGCAGTATTTTTAGAAATACTCGAAGAACATTATTAACGGTATTACTGATTTCATGTAGCTTGGCAGCTATTTTATTTACTGATGCTTTTGTCAGAGGCATGGTAGAGACCATGGTAAAAATCAGTACACAAACCTTCTTAGGAGAAGGACAAATTCATCGAGTGGATTTTCGTGAGGCAAACGATATAGATTTATATATCGAAGATACTACTGCACTTTATCAGCAACTTAACGCCACCAAAGCCATTCAAGCATTTGCCCCAAGGGTCTTAACAGGCGCGATGACTTCTTCTTCTGAAAATGTTGCCTCGGCAATTGTTTATGGCGTAGATGCCGCAAAAGAAGCGAAAGTGAGCAAGTTAAAATTAGCGCTAACCCAGGGGGATTATTTATCAGGTATTAATGGTGAAATAATCATAGGAGAACAACTTGCTGATTTATTGAAAATTAGTTTAGGTGACCGGGTAGTGATTACTGTTTCAGAAGCTAATGGTGGTGATTTATCTCAAGCACTGTTTCGTGTTTCAGGCCTATTTAGTTTTAATGAAAGAAGCATGGATATTGGTATGGCTTTTATTAACTTGTCACAAGGGCAGCAATTGTTAAACATTACTGGTGTGCATGAAATTGCACTACGTTTACAACACTTACATCAAGCAGAAGACAATACCCTTCCTTTTTGGCAAACACTTAATAATGATCAAATAGAAACGTTAAGTTGGAAAGAATTAGTGCCTCAATTAAGTAGTATGCTGGCGATGACCAAGTACTCGACACTGATTGTTTCAATCATCATGTATGTACTGGTTTGCTTGGGGTTAATAAACACCATGTTTATGTCTATTTTTGAGCGACAAACAGAGTTTGGTATTTTACTGGCCATAGGTACACGATCCAAGCAGCTCTTTTATCAAATATTGCTTGAAGGTTTTTTTATTGGATTATTAAGCGTAACTGTTGGTTTATTAATGGCTTTTCTCTTGTGCTACTGGGGCTCTATTGTCGGTATTGATTACTCGGAATTAGAAATGTCAGGTATGACTTTAAATGAACCCATCTATTTAATACTCGACGCCAGCAGTTTTGCCATCATGGGTATTGCGACGCTAGCCGTTACACTTATAGCGAGTCTATACCCTGCTTTTCATAGCCTTCTTTTGCCATGCGAAAAAACCTCTAATTTATTAGGTGAGAGTTAATAGATAATTAATTACTGAGCGAAAAGGAAATGATTAAAATGACCACTCAAGTGGATATTACTGACGTCACAAATAAAGCGACGGCTAGCCAAAATACTGTCATTGAAACGACTCATTTGTGTCGAGAATTTGGCCAAGGTGATACGTTAGTGAAAGCGCTGACTGATGCCAATATCACGATAGAACGAGGTGAGTTTACCGCAATAATAGGCCCTTCTGGCTCAGGAAAATCAACCTTATTACAATTAATTGGTGGTTTAGATAATCCAAGTTCAGGTGATGTGTTTTTAGATAATAAAAATATTAACCGTATGACAGGCACCGAGCTATCAGATTTCAGACGCGATCATATCGGTTTTGTTTTTCAAGCCTATAACTTGATACCTGTGTTAAGTGCCCGAGAAAATATTGAATATATTATGTTACTGCAAAGTGTACCGACTGTAGAGAGAGATAAACGTGTAGATAAGCTTATGCATGCAGTAGGTTTAGAAGGCTTAGGAGATCGCCGCCCTGCTGAATTATCTGGAGGTCAACAGCAGCGCGTAGCTGTCGCAAGAGCTATGGTATCAAAGCCTAGCATTATTTTAGCCGATGAACCAACAGCTAACCTAGACTCTAAAGCAGGTGCTGATTTGCTTGATATGATGAAAGAGTTGAACGAGAAGCAAAATATGACCTTTGTATTTTCAACGCATGATCCTAAGATAATGGAACGAGCCAAACGTATTATTCGTTTGGTTGATGGTTGCATTGTTGATGATGAGCGCAGAAGTTAATGCAGAGGTTAAGGTTACCCGCTAAGGTTTTATTAATGTTAACGCTGCTTGGCACTATCGTCTCGCCTATGAGTAGCTATGCGGATAGTTTTTCATTTAGCGGTTACATGAAAAGTTATGCACTAGCACAAGACAGTGTATCTATTCAAAATGATTCTATTGATAAAAGTATTGCCGGTAACTTTCAATCACAAAATGCACTTCGTTTAATGGCGTCTTATTTGTCCTTAAGCAAAGGCAATATTGAAATAGATTATGAAATACAACCACTGTATTTCTCAAATAGCACTATGGCTGAATACTACAGCAAGGGAAATCTAGACATTATTAGTGGCACAATTTTTTCGGCAAGTAATCAATATCGTTATAAAGATTTAGATGCAGTTTTAAGTGATCTGGGTAGTCATGGTGTGGTTTTACAGAACCTTGACCGATTCAACTACCAATACAGTAATCAATACGGCGATTTAACAATCGGACGACAAGTATTGTCATTTGGCTCTGCTCGCTTCATCAATCCAACCGATATATTTATCCCTTTTGCTATTCAAACACTTAATCAAGAGTACCGTGTTGGGATTGATGCAATTCGATATAAAGCGGATGTTGGTGATTTTGCCGTGATAGATATGGGGTTGGTTATCGGTGAGGATGGTAAAAAGCAGAACAGCGCTGCATTTTTGCGAGGTAAAAACTCTATTCAAGGTAACGATATAGAAGCCATCGCTATCATACTAGATGATGCTTGGTTACTGGGTGGTGGCATTGAGCGTTCAATAGGTGATTTTGGTTTTTGGTTTGAGGCTGCTTATATGGACTGGCAACAAAACCATAACCCAAATGGTATAGATACTGTAAATACTATCGGACACAATCTATTAAAAAGCGTTGCCGTAGACAATTTTGCGACCAACACCCTACCCTTGGCTGGCGCCTATACGGATAACTATTGGCGTTCTTCGATCGGATCAGACTATGCATTAAATGAAGATGTTATTATTATGATCGAGTATCACTATAACGGTGCGGGCAGCAATAATGTTGAGGATTACACTAAACTTGCGATACAAGCGCCCTACCAGAAAGCTGGCGTGTACTTATATGGTGAGCATTATCTTATTCCCGCATTAACCTGGTTAGCCTCACCTTTGGTGTCTGTTAGTGCCAGTGCCTTCTATAATATCAGTGATAGTTCAGTGTTCTTAACGCTTAGTAGTGAAACCAGCTGGAGTGATAATTTATACTCTGATTTTGGACTGTATATAAGTCATGGGGATACCTTGCAATATAATGCGAGTTACGCCGGCATTGATTATGCCTTTGGCTCTGAATTTGGGGCTTACCCACTGAGTGTATACGCTAGTCTTAGATACTATTTCTAGCGTTAGAGTTTTAAAAAGGGAAATAAATCAGCATTATTATGCAGAAGCTTTGGGCTTTGATTTACTTAATTAATTGACGTAGAGTGGGGCTAGTTATTACTTTCAAGGATGAAAATATGCAAGAACTACCACCAATAGCCCTCGTTAAAACCTGGCTTGAAGTCGTTCAACAACTCGACTTCCCTATCAGCATACGTGAAAAGCGCGGTAAATTACTTACTTATTATTTTGGCTCCATTAAACAAGCCCAAAGGTATGTAGAAGACAATGATGATTACTGTCAGCGAGCCTCTTAAGTAACTTTATTAAATTTATCAATATAGCGAACAAAAAGAATTAAGTGCTGGCATTCGTTCGAGGCTTTTTATAGAATGCCATTTCTTATTTTCCACCCGTAGCTCAGCTGGATAGAGCGATGCCCTCCGGAGGCATAGGTCACAGGTTCGACTCCTGTCGGGTGGACCATTTAGAGCCATTGTAATACCTAGATTACAAAACACAGCGCTAGCAATTATATTGCGAAACTTGGATGTTATACCTGTTGTTTTTAAAATGTAGTCCGCTTTTAATATGTGCGTTATTGTAAATATTTAAACTCGACGACGAATCATTTTTTGTGCTTTAAGATAGCCATGAGAAAAGCCATAACCGCAATATTAGCAATCCCAGCCAGAACGTCATTCATAATAGCCATAGCTTCTTACAGTAATTAGACCAAAACAGGAAACCTTCATGAAAAAAATTATCACAACTGCTTCAGCCTTATTGCTGTTACAAGCCTGTACAACATTTGACCCTTATACTGGGGAGAGCAAAACTAGCAAGACCGCTATTGGCGCAACTACGGGTGCCGGCCTAGCTGCGGTTGTTGCTTATATAAGTAATAAAGATGAAGACAGTAATACACGCAATAAACGTATTCTTGCTGCAGCAGCTGGCGGTGCGGCTATCGGTGGCGGTATCGGCTTTTACATGGACTCTCAAGAAGCGAAGTTACGTAA
>Ga0105356_10005848_pt1 | contig 11602 bp, 8 predicted proteins | sample GOMGulsemesocosm_3_FD_83502 | JGI IMG/M metagenome (GOLD analysis project Ga0105356, IMG submission 83502) | Methane-oxidizing microbial communities from mesocosms in the Gulf of Mexico - GOM9D Gulf of Mexico | ecosystem: Environmental > Aquatic > Marine > Cold seeps | place: Gulf of Mexico...
GATTGTATTCATTAATCGTTACCAAAACAGATGATTGTGGAGTAACCAGTACTTCAGAAGGAGAATTTTCTTTAAAAGTACATGAAATCCCTGTAGCGAACAAACCAACAAATATTGAAGAATGCGATGATGATTTGGATGGGTTTTATGAATTTGACCTGCATAGTTTGAAGGATACGGAGATATTGAAAGGACAAGATCCACTTGAATTTCAGGTTGTGTATTATAAAAACAGAGAAGATGCGATAGCTAATAAAGATGAAATAGTTGATTTTTATACAAATACAACAGCGTTTGGAAGTGATGAGATTTTTGCTAGAATTCAGAACATTCATAATACAAATTGTTACGAGCTAGTTCAGTTTACGTTACAGGTTTTTGAAAAGCCAAATCCTCCTTTGAAAATAGATATATTTGGCACATGTGATACCAGTACTATTGGAACAGATATTGACGGGGTTGAAGTTTTTAATTTAAGAGAAAAAGAAACTGAAATATTAAATGGACAATCTGCTAATATTTTTACAATTAGTTATTTTACAGATTCTAAATTTACTGAGTTAATTGTAGATCCTTCTTCTTTTCAGAATACAAAAAGGAGTCAAACTATTCATTGTAAAATTGAAAATAATTTGAACTCCAATTGTATAGCTTATTCAAGTTTTTTGATTGAAGTTTTTGAATTACCGGTTATTATTGATACCGTTTCATTAAAACAATGTGATGACGACAATGATGGATTTAGTATTTTTAATTTGACAGAAGCCAATGAAAAAATAACTGCCAATGCAAATAACGAGGTTTTTACTTATTATGAATCCAGTTTAGGAGCAATCAATAAAGATAGCAATCAGGAAATAAAAATAGCAACTGCTTATAAAAACGAATTTGTAAATGTAGATGAAATTTGGGTGCGGGTAGAAAATGAAAACAGTTGTTATAGAATATCCAAAATAAATTTGATTGTTTCTACGACCTCAATTCCAAGTAGCTTTCAAAGAGAATTTTATGCATGTGATGATTTTGTAGATGCAATAAATGATGAAAAGGATCAGATTTCAACATTTGATTTTAGTAGTGTAACAGCAGAAATTGAAACAATTTTTCCAAAAGGACAGAAATTAAATATCAAATATTATAGAAGTGAAGCAGAGGCTCTAGAGGAGAAAGATGCTATTTTGGACCCTTCAAATTACAGAAATATAGATTCACCAACCTTTCAAACAATTTATGTACGGGTAGATAGTCAATTGGATAATGATTGTTTAGGGCTGGGACCTCATATAAAATTGTACGTAGAAAGAATTCCTGTAGCCAATACTGTTGTTATAGAACGACAATGTGATGATGATTTTGATGGAATATATCCATTTGACACATCAGGTATGGAAAATACGATTTTAGATGGTCAAAATGGAATGCAGGTTTCTTATTTCGATGAAGCTGGAAATGCATTACCAAGTCCACTTCCAAATCCTTTTTTCACAACAAGTCAAACAATAAAAATAAGAGTAACGGATAGCAATTCAAAAGACAGTAAAGGTGCATGCTATTCTGAAGTAACGACGGAATTTATTGTAGATAAAAAACCTGTAGCAAATTTCGTAAGTCCGATTGAGATTTGTGATGATGATTTTGATGGGGAATTTTCTTTTGAGACAGGTACAGTTGAAAAAACAATTCTACAAGGGCAAACTGATATGTTGGTATCTTATTTTGATGAAAGTGGAGACCCATTGCCTAGTCCCTTACCAAACCCTTTTACTACAGTTACGCAAAGAATAACTGTATTTGTGAAAAATAAAGAAAATGAGGCTTGTCTGGCAAAAAGGGAGATAGATTTTATTGTAAACCCCAAACCAGAGTTTGAATTAAATGAAACTGAAATTTATTGTTTGAATTTGTCTCCAATTGTTGTAGAAATTTACAATGCTTTAGGTAACTATACATATAAATGGATAGATGAATATGATATTGCTGTTAGTACTAGTTACAATGCAACAATTTCAAAAGCAGGAAAATATACGGTTATTGCAACGTCGGTGGCTGGGTGTGTTTCATTACCTAAAACTATAGAAGTTATAGCTTCAAATATTGCAACGTTTACATTAAATGACATTAAGGTTGTTGATGACTCTGCAAATAATTCAATACTGATTGGTACCGAAAATCTAGGTGTAGGGCTTTACGAGTTTGCAATTAAAAAAGAGAATAGTTTTGTAAGTTCTTATCAAGACGAGCCTATGTTTGAAAATTTAGAATCAGGTTTTTATACAGTGTATGTACAAGACAAAAATAATTGTGGTGTAGTAGAATTGGATGTGGCTCTTGTTGGTTTTCCAAAATTTTTCACCCCTAATCAAGATGGTATAAATGATACTTGGAAACCACTTGGGGTTAATGAAAAATTTTATGGAACTTCTAAAATAAATATTTACGATAGATATGGGAAACTTGTAGGGCAAATTGATTCTAAAAGTGAGGGATGGAATGGATTGTATAATGGTAAAAAATTGCCAGCAACAGATTATTGGTTTTCAGTAGAATTAATTGATGCTGAAGGCAAAGTAAGAATTAGAAAAGGAAATTTTAGTTTGCTTAATTGAACTTTTTTATTGAAAATTATAGCAATTGAACTGATTGAGTCGTTGTGAAAATTCTTCATGGAAAGTGCATTTTTTTCAATTGTTTTGGTGGTGAAATAGTTTCAATATATGATTTCGATTTAGTAGAGATAATTTTTTATTTATTTGTGTAAATGCGACCTAAGGTAGGAAATTATGCCTTAATAAAATTATTTTTTTCCTTTAGAATTGTTCAATCTGCGGATCACTTTTCTATTGAAATTCCCTTCAGTAAAGTATAATTTCAACAATTGTTTCGAACTTAGTATCGGTTTTAATTTGGCGAAAAAATTGTTTTTATTTTTAAGAATCTTTTTGTCAAATTCTTGGAGTTTTTTTAATAGTTCTTGAGCTTGTGTGTCCGTAAGACTTTCAGAATTATTCAATTCTTTTCTTATAGGATAAATTTCTTGAGATTTTAATTTTCTATTTGTTTTTTCATAAGCATTAAATATGGGCCAAAAAACAGCAGCTGTTTCTGGAGTTAATTCCAATTCTTCAGAAATAAAATTGACTTTTAAAGTTCTAATTTTTGAAAAATTTTTGTCTTTGTTTTTTTGAGCATTGCTGCACAATATGCCTATTAAAAAAAGAGAGCAACAAAAAGTAATTGTTTTTTTCATAAGTCTTAGTTTTCAATGTATAAAAAATCAGAATCTGTGGTGTCTAAGTAATCGTTTAGTTCCTGATCAGAAATAGATTCTGGTATGTTGGTATAAGTGGTTTCAGAAATATCAGCAATTTCATAACTGTCAATAGTGATTTCTTCTTCTAGCATCCAATCATTTATTTCTGCTATTGTTAGAGAATCAAATGTAATATTTGTAGCCTGATTGTATTGAGAAATTCCAAAAAACAAAAGTAGCACAGCTGCAGCACTTGTGGTAAATCGGATTATTAGTGAACGCAGTTTTCCTGTTTTTTTAGGAGTTTCTATTTTAGAGATTACTTGTTCTTCAAGTGTTTTAAAATAATTTTCAGGTACTGTAAAACCTGTTCTACTGGGTAATGTATCTTCAGTTATTTTAGAAAAAACAGCATCTTCAATACCCTCAAAATAATCATCTGGAACTGTAAAACCAGATTGGTCACAGTTCTTTTTGTTCAATTCGTTCAAGTATGTTTTTAACTCTTTATCCATAATCTTTAGACCTCTCTTTAAAAAAAAGGTTTAATGTTTCTCTAATTGATTTTTAATTTTCTTTACGGCATGAAAATAAGAAGCTTTCAAAGCACCAACAGAAGTCCCTAAAATTTCTGATATTTCTTCATATTTTAAATTGTCAAAATATTTCATGTTAAATACCAATTGTTGTTTTTGTGGGAGATTTTGTATTGCATTTTGCAATATCAATTGAATTGCATCTCCATCAAATAAAATATCTTGCTGTAAGGACTTAAGCTTGTTTAGTTTCAATTCATCCAAATCTACTTTTTTTTCTTTTGCTTTTTTGTTTAAAAAAGTAATGGATTCATTTGTAGCAATGCGATACATCCAAGAAAATAATTTACTATCTCCTTTAAATGAATGAATACCCTTGAATATTTTTACAAAAGTATTTTGAAGCACATCATTGGTATCTTCATGTGAAATGAGAATTTTACGGATGTGCCAATACAACCTTTCTTTATACAAGTTGATAAGTTTTCTAAAAGCTTGCTCACGAGTACGAGTGTCTTTGAGTTCTTCTAGAAATTGCTGTTCTTCTTGCACTAAAGTTTTTTAAAAAGTTTATAAAATTATTTATTTTTTAAAATTCTTCTCCCTCTAGAATAACCAAACAAGCGACCGCTTTTAATCAATTCAGAAATTCCTTCAGGTAGCATGGCTTCCCATCCATCTTCTGTATTGGCAATCATATCTAAAATTTTTCTTGAAAATACTTCTAAGATAGAAGGGTCATAATCTTTGATATCAATTAATTTTCCATTGTTTTTAAAGAACTTATACAATTCTTTCATTCTAGGGTGAACAGATAAGTTTTCACTGGTAATGATTTCTTCACTATTCTTTTCTTTCAAAGGATACATGTATATTTTTAAATCTTTGAAAAATAATTTACCAAAAGCTTCAAGTATTCCACCACTTAAATCTCTATAGTATTTTTCATCAAAAATTTGCACTAAGTTTTCAACTCCCATAGCCAATCCCATTCGGGCTTTGCTAAATTCACTAAAATACTCTACCAATCTGTAGTATTCTTGGAAATTGGTAATCATAACATTTTGCCCCAAAGAACAAAGCAATTCTGCACGGTCTAAAAAGTCACGTTCATTAATTTTTCCTTCTGAACGCAAGTTAGCCAATGTAATTTCAAAAATAATTTTGGTATTGTCTTCTTCTACTTTATTTTCATTAAAGAACAGTTTTTTTGCATTTTCATACATGTCCATGTTTACTTTTGTCACAGGTCTAAAACTACCTCTTAAAGCCAAGATATTCTTTTTATACAAAACATGAGCCGGTAGAAGATTGCTACCATTGGAGTCGAACATAACAGCATTGGTCATGTCATTTTTTACCAATTGCAAGCTCATTAACCTATTGTCGACATACATAAAACGAGGGCCTGAGAAATTGATCATATCAATTTCCAATTGATCTTTGTGTAAATTGTCATACAGAGAGACCAACAAGTCTTTAGGGTTGTCATTCATGTAGAATGCACCATAAATTAAGTTTACACCTAGTTTGCCCAAAGTTTCTTGTTGCAATGTGGCATCAGTTTCTTTGAAACGAAGGTGCAATACAATTTCATTATAATCTTCTAAAGGATCCAATTGAAAACGAATTCCCATCCAGCCATGACCTTTGAATTTTTTAGCAAAATCTATGGTTGCAACCGTATTGGCATAACTGAAAAATAATTTATCAGGATGTTTTTCACGACTCAAACGATCTTCCATAAGACGAATCTCATGTTTCAACATTTTTTTAAGACGTTTTTCCGTAACATACCTATGATCATCTTCCATTCCGTAAATGGCATCCGAAAAATCTTTGTCATAAGCACTCATAGCTTTTGCTATGGTTTTTGAAGATCCACCTGCCCTAAAAAAATTACGAACGGTTTCTTGACCAGCTCCTATTTCTGAAAACGTTCCATAGATGTTTTCATTTAAATTCATTCGAAGTGATTTTCCTTTGGTTGTAGGAATGTTGCTGATCTCTTTATCGCCCTTTAAGGTTACCGCCATTTTTAGTAAGTTAATTTTCGTTTGAACAAATGTACTAAAATAGATGGAGTTTTGAGAAATATAATCTTATTTTTGTGAAGGCTTTTTAGTATAAAATTTTAAGTGTTTATGTCGGAGAATTTCATGAAAATAACATTTTTAGGTACAGGAACTTCTCAAGGTGTTCCGATGATTTTGTCAGACGAGCCGGTAAATCATTCTACAGATAAAAAGGATAAAAGATTGCGATCTTCTGTATTGATTTCATGGAAGGGTTATGACTATTTGATCGATTGTGGTCCAGATTTTCGATATCAAATGTTACGTAGCAAGATTCAGAATATCAATGGAATATTATTTACTCATGAACACTCAGATCATATTGCCGGATTGGATGACATACGCCCTTTTTGTTATAAAATGGGAGCGATGCCTGTTTATGCACAACAGCGAGTAATGAATTCTTTAGAACGACGCTATGAATATATTTTTACTAAGAAAAATAGGTATGCAGGTGCAGCTCATGTTGTAGAAAATGTTATTGATGACAGCCCATTTGTATTGGGAAATGTTAAAGTGACTCCAATAAATATATTGCATGGAACTTTAGAGATTTTTGGGTATAGATTTGGAAATATAGCTTATTTGACAGATGTGAAGTATGTAAAGGAAATTGAAAAAGAAAAATTAAAAAATTTGAATATTTTAGTGATCAGTGCATTGAGAATAGAATCACATCCAACTCATTTTAATTTGAAAGAAGCCTTGGCTTTTATTGAAGAAATTGGAGCTAAAAGAACTTATATAACACATATCAGTCATCGATTGGGATTTCATGAAGAGGTTTCTAAAAGGTTGCCAGAAAATGTGTTTTTGAGTTATGATGGCTTAGAGGTTGTAAGTGATGTTTTAAGTAAAAAAAAGACAACATATTAGAATTTTCATATCCTAGCTAGCTTAAAATGATGAAATCCTTTCTTCAATCCAGCTTTTAAAGTCATAAAAATTCTGAGGATGTACGCCGTGTCCTACAGGGTATTCTTGAAAACTATTTTTGATAGATTTACTATCTAGATATAAAGGAGCTTTTCGGGCCCATTCTACCGGGATAACTTGATCTACGGAACCATGTGAGATAAAATAATCTGCAGAAGTGCATTGTTCACTTGTAAGTAAGTCTTCATTTAAATAACCACTTAGAGCGATAACATGTTGTACTTTATTACTGTTTAATGAAAGTCCGTAACTTAAGATTGCACCTTGACTAAAACCTAGTAGAAAAACCTTGTTTTTTGCAACGTTGCATTTTTCTGTTATTTCATCAATGAAAGTATCGATTTTTGACAAGGATATTCTAGCTTCATCTAAATCAGAAAATTTATTTTGGTCTGCATCAAAATTGATACTATACCAAGCATAACTGTTGTAGCTCAATTCATGAGGGGCGCGTACACTAATTATATGTAAAGTATCGGGTAACTCTTCAGCAAAAGAAAACAAGTCCATTTCATTACTGCCATAACCATGGAGTAGTATGAGGAGAGGAGCTGGTTTGTCGGATTTTATTTTAGGAAGTCTTTCAACGTATTCTAAAGTGGTACTGGTCATTCTATGTTTTATTTTAAAATCAGTTGATTGTTTGTGAAAACACCATATGCCTTTCCTTTTGTATTTTTATTAAGGAAAATAGTGTTTTTAGAAGTAGATAAGATATCTTTTTCAGTAAAAACGGTTTCGTCTTGGATATTAAATAAGGATATTGAAACATTTGCACCTTCTTCAATAATTGATTCTTTCAGTCCAAATATTCTTCTTGGATTAGAAGTCAGTGTTTCAATAGTTTTTTCCAAATTTAAAATCGTGTTTAGGTTTCCAAAAAGACTTTCCAATCCAATGGTCCCGTATTTAGCGTTACTAAATTCTACTTTTTTGTGCTCAATGTCGATAGGATTGTGATCAGAGGTAATGATATCTATAGTTCCATCATTTACACCTTCAACCAAAGCTTCTACATCTTCTTTCGTTCTTAAAGGAGGCAGTACTTTTACGTTTCCATCAAAACTTTTCAATTCGCTGTCTGTTAATAACAAATGGTGTGCGGTAACACTACAAGTTACGTTTAGCTTTTTTAGCTTGGCTTTTCTTATCAAATCTACTGACTTGGCAGTACTTATGGTAGGAATGTGTAGTTTTCCTCCTGTATATTCCAATAAGAACAAATCACGAGAGATTTGTAATTCTTCTGAAAGGTTTGGAATTCCTTTCAATCCGAGCCGTGTACTTGTATAACCTTCGTTTGCAATTCCATCACCTGCAATAGAGTTGTTATGTGGAAAACTTAGCACCAATCCGTCAAAATTTTGAGCATACAAAAGGATCACCTTCATCAAATTGTCATTTTCTATCGATTTGTTGTAATCTCCAAAAGCGACGGCACCTGTGTTTTTCATATCATATAATTCAGCCATTTCTTTTCCGTTACTACCTTGTGTAAGGCTAGCAATGGGGTGCAAGTTGGTAGCTGTATTTCTACTTTCATTGATTAAAAATGAAACTGCAGATTTTGTGTCTATAAATGGATTTGTATTTGAATTGACAGCAATGTCAGTAAATCCACTTTTTGCAGCAACATTCAATCCGTTTTTTATAGTTTCTCTTTCTTCAAATCCAGGTTCTCCTAAAGAAACACTTGTATCAAACCATCCGTTTGATATGTGTAAATTTTCTAAATTTATCTCCTCGCAATTGTCAGGACACGAAATAGAATCAGCAATTTTTACAAATTGATTGTTTTGAATAAGAAGGTCTTTTGTCTGTTTATGAAAAGAACTTTTAGAGTCAATTATAATAGCCGATTTTATAAGAATATTCATAGGGTACATAATTTTTTAGGTAAAATTTCCACATGCAAATATAGGGCAGCTTCTTTTAAAAAGAATGCTTTATATAAAATATTTGGAGTGGGGAAATGAAATAAATTAGTAGCAGCTACTAGCGGAGTTAGCTTAGAAAAAAGTAAAGATTTAAAATACTTTAACTGCATTGTTTCGTAAGATTTGTCAAAGATAAGCAAAGAATTTTAAATGCAGTAATTTTCTAAAATTCCTTTTGCGTATTTACAGGCTACAGATTTTGTGAATTTAGGAAAATCTATAGGTGCGGTATCATTTGCTTTGTCAGAAATAATCCTGATTATGGAGAAAGGAATGTCATATTCGTAACATACTTGTGCAACAGCTGCTCCTTCCATTTCTACACACAATGCATTTGGAATTGTCTTTTTTAAAGCATTTGTTTTTTCTTTGGAAGCTATAAATTGATCACCGCTTAAGATGATTCCTTTTTTTATTGTGATGGTGTCAATAGAGAAATCGGAAAGTGCGATTTTGGCTATATGACTTTCTTTATTGGTTACAAATGTTACTGCCGCTTTTTCCAGTGCTGTATTGTTTTTAGCGGTAAAAGCAGTTTTGTTGAGCAATGGAATTTCAAACTGATTGAAGAGCGGACGTGTGTCCATATCATGCTGGTACAATTCTGTTCCGATTACAATATCTCCTACATTTAACGAACTATCTAAAGAACCAGCTACTCCAGTAAAAATAATTTCATCTACATCAAAATCATTGAGTAGCTGTGTTGTGGTAACTGCAGCAGCTACTTTTCCCCATCGAGAAAATACAACTACCATTTCTGTGTTTTTATAAGTTCCAGAATAATAGTTGCGCATTCCTTTTTTTGTAATGCTAACATTTTGAAGCTCCTTTATCAAAGAATTTACTTCTTCTGGCATGGCACTGATAATTCCTAATTTCATTGTTGTGTTATTTTTTTTCTAAAATAGCCAATCCAAATTTTAAAGTATCGTAAGGCATTTGCTCCTCAAAATAGTCAAAATATTTACGCAAACTGGTCGAGTTTTTAAGTTTTTTCTTGGCGGAAGCAATTTCTGATACTTCTTTTTTCGTGATGAATTGATACATATCAATAGCAGCTCCTTCTTGATACAGTTTTACATAATGTGTTTGTATGGTCATTAGGCTCAGTTTACGTTCTTGTGCAATTTCTTCGGCAGTAAAGCCTTTTTTGTAGAGTGCCAATGTTTCCTTATAAGTACCACCTTTTGTAGTTGTTTTCTTTTTCCTTACAAGTGTTTTTTCTTTATGAAAAGAAATTATTTCTTTGATAAATGCATAGCCAAAATCTTCAAATTTCTTACGCCCTACACCATCAATAGCTAAGAAGTCATCATCTGTCATTGGACGTTCGACTTGCATTTGTTTGAGAGAAGCATCATTGAAAACTAAATAAGCGGGAATGCCATTTTCTTGAGCAATTTTGGAGCGCAATACACGCAAACGTTCAAATAAGTTGGTTGTTGATTTTTTAGTTGCTTTACTGATTTTTCCTTTTGTTTCTGCTTTGTGAACAATTTTAGTAAAACGAACAGGTTCTCCTTCAAAGAGTACTTTTTTTGCAAGTTCACTAAATTTTAAAGCATTGTTTTCATGAAAAGCAATTTCACAATAACCCAAGTTGATCATTTGAATGATGTATTGCTGTAAATCTCTCCAGGCAATATCTTTGACAATTCCATAGGTTTTTAAGTTTTGATATCCTTTGTCGTAAATAGCAGCATTTTGCGATCCTCTTAAAAAATCAACCAAAGTACCTACGGGTTCGCTTTCTTTCAATCTAAAAATTCCTGAAAGTATTTTTTGTGCCAATACAGTACCGTCAAAAAAGGCTGGTGGGTTTTTACAAACATCACAATTTCCACAATCTTTTTCAACAAATTCGCCAAAATAACTCAACAATATTTTACGTCTGCAACTCAATGCTTCTGTATATTGCTGCATACGTTCTAATTTGGAAAGTTGCACCTCTTTATTACCAGAAGAATCTGCAAATTTTTGCAATTGAATGACATCAGCATAACTGTAAAATAAAATAGTTTCTGCTTTGACACCATCTCTCCCTGAACGTCCGATTTCCTGATAATAACCTTCCATGTTTTTTGGTAAGTTGTAATGGATTACCCAGCGTACATTTGATTTGTCAATTCCCATCCCAAAGGCTATAGTCGCACAAATAATTTGACTTTTATCGTAAATAAAATCTTCTTGTATTTGTGAGCGCTCTTCATGATTCATTCCCGCATGGTAAGCCTTTGCTTTGTGTCCTTGTTTGGACAAACGAGCAGCAACTTGTTCTGTCGCTTTTCGACTCAAGCAATAAATGATACCAGAGGTATTGGGTCTGTCTTTTACAAAATTAGAAATTTGTACGATTCTATCTTGTGCTGTTCTTACTTCCAAAAATATATTTGGACGGTCAAAAGAGGCAATATGTCGTTCCGCATTTGGTAATTGCAATTGAGTCAATATATCTTCACGTGTAGCTTTGTCTGCCGTTGCTGTTAAAGCGATTACGGGTGTGTTGGGGAGTCTTTTCTTTAAGAATCCCAATTGTGTATAGGCAGGTCTAAAGTCATGTCCCCAAGAAGAAATACAATGTGCCTCATCGATAGCAATCAGACTAATTGTAACTTGTTGACTGACCATTTCGAAGAAAGCCAAGCTTTCTGGAGCCAAATACAATAATTTTATTTTTCCTTCTGCGAGTTGTGTTAATATGATTTGATTTTCTTCTTGAGTTTGACTACTGTTCAAATAAGCAGCAGGGATTCCATTGGCATTCAGCCCATCTACCTGGTCTTTCATTAGAGCAATTAGAGGAGAGATTACCAAAGTAACACCTTCTAGTACCAATGCAGGTAATTGAAAACAAATGGATTTACC
>Ga0105356_10005849_pt1 | contig 11602 bp, 10 predicted proteins | sample GOMGulsemesocosm_3_FD_83502 | JGI IMG/M metagenome (GOLD analysis project Ga0105356, IMG submission 83502) | Methane-oxidizing microbial communities from mesocosms in the Gulf of Mexico - GOM9D Gulf of Mexico | ecosystem: Environmental > Aquatic > Marine > Cold seeps | place: Gulf of Mexico...
TGGTTAGCCGTACCTTCAATTTTTTCTTCGAACCAAATAAAGATGAAGGTCCATACCGTTTGAGGACACATGTAACCACACCAAACTCGACCTAAAAAGGTGGTCACAAAAAATAAGAGAAATGCTCCGAGAATGAAGATCCACGCTAATAATGTTAAATCTTGAGGCCAAAGTGTTAACCCCCATAAAGTGAATCGCTGAGAGCCGATATCAAATAAAACAGCTTGATGACCGTTATATTGCAACCAAGGCAGTAAAGCAAAAAAAGCGAAATAGACCATATTCATGCGTTGACGTAACAGTTGAAAAAAACCAGAGACTTTACGTACGTATATTTGATCACTAGGTTGATAGGTTTCAACACCTTTTGCCTTGTGTATTTTTATATTTTTAACAGGTATTTGAACGGCTTTTTTATGTTGTTTTTCTACTGTTCTCACAATAAATCCTTGAAAAAAAGAACAAATGTATCAATGATAATGAGTTAATGTTCTACTAAACTAACTATAGAGTTATGGAAATGTATAGCTTGGGGAAATTAACAGAATACCCAAGTATCACACGCATATTATACGGCATACTATGAAAAATTTATTGATTTTGATCGTCTTTACAGCAGTATTTTTACACTTTTACCCTCAACCAGAGCTTGAACGCTGGTTTACTAATCAAAAAGAAACTGCCATTGCTGCTTTTTCAAACGCAACAGATACCAGAGCGCGATTAAGCCCAGGTATTATATATAAAGATCTTACACCAGAATTTAAACAATTTAACTCTGAGGAATTGAAGGTATTACAAGAACTAACATCGTCAAGACAGAAGGTGGCTAATTTCAATAGTGAATATTGTCGTTCGAATAAACAAAGCCCACGTTTTCATATTTCAAATCAACAAAAAATTTGTAAGGTCATCGCTAAATATCAAAATTTGCTTTAAATAAATCAAGGGTATTAATCATTGCAATGAATACCCTTAATAAATTATTTCTGATCAGGTTAAACATTTACCTGACTACCTAGTGATTACGGGATAAATGTTCCAGTATATCGGTAAACTGTATTGCAACACTTTGTTCTAATGCATGTTGCCCTTCCTTAACGACCCATTGCCCATTAACCATCACGTCACTTATCATGTTTTGCTGGCTAGCAAATATTAAGCTATCTAAAAAATATTGCTCATTATGAGCGAACAATTTCATTTCATTATTTTTAAGAACCAATAAATCGGCTTGCTTACCAATAGCTAACTCGCCAGTATTACTATTTGTACTTTGTGCACCACCCAACGCCGCTTTTTGCCAAAGATTTTGACCTACTGATGCCTGATCGGCTGAAGCTAAAATAGCGCGCTGCTGTTTAATCAAACGCTGTGCATACTCCAACCACCTTAACTCTTCGACAGGATTTACCGAGATATGACTGTCAGAGCCAATAGCAAATGTCCCACCTTCTAATAAAAACTCAGTCGTTGGGAAAATTCCGTCCCCCAAATTTGCTTCTGTTGTTGGACAGATACCCGCTATGGCTTTATTTGCAATAATGCCTTGTCTTTCTTGCTCATTAATATGCGTTGCATGTATCAAACACCATTGTTCATCTAAACTGACATTATTTAACAGCCATTGTACTGGCCGCTCTCCATAATGCTCAATGCAGTCATCTACTTCTTTTTGCTGCTCTGCAATATGAATATGAATAGGTGCTTTGTTATCCAAGTGACGGACATGACTTACCACATTTTGTAATGCATGTTTATCTACAGCTCTTAAGGAATGAGGAGCAATACCAACATTTGTATTACTGTAACTTGCACTTAATGCAAAGCAATCACTGACTAATTCATTGAACTTTGTGACGGAATTAGTGAAACGTTTTTGACCATCATTTGCTGGTAATTCACCAAAACCAGCATGACAATACAAAACAGGTAACATGGTTAAACCAATACCAGAACTTTTTGCCGCCTTAAAAACGGCCTCAGCCATTTCACTCAATTGAGGATATTTCTCACCATCAATATCATGGTGTAAATAATGAAACTCTGCAACTCGGGTATAACCCATCTTAAGCATTTCTATATATAATTGTGTAGCAATGACTTGTGCGTGTTCAGTAGTTAACTGCCCCAAAAATTTGTACATGATATTTCGCCATGTCCAAAAGCTGTCTTGTCCTTCACTACCTTGTTCACTAAACCCAGCAAATGCTCTTTGAAATGCATGTGAATGACAGTTAACCATTCCGGGAATAACAATGCCGTCTGCTCGTTCAGCACCATCAACAAAGCCGTTGTTAATATCCGTTATAACCCCGTTTTTAATCACTAATGTTTTATTTGTTGCCCAGCCGCCAGCTAACAGTACTTTTTCAGCGAATAATTTCATAATTTTTAATACTCTATTTATCTTGAGCGAAATCGATCAAACATTTTACAAGCAGTTCTAATTTAGGTTTTACCTGATTTGCACGTTGCTCATCGTATGCTGGATTCGGTTCATTCATATACGTATGTTGTGACAATTCCAATTGCACCGCATGAATGTTCTCTGCCGGAGAGCCATATTGCCGGGTAATAAATCCGCCTTTAAATCGACCGTTCGTTATCTTGCTATAAGGAGAAAAGTCTAATTGATTAATTTCAGCTATTAATTGTGCAGAACAGCTTTTTCCATTAGCAGTGCCAAAATTAAAATCAGGTAATTGCCCTTCAAAAAATCTCGGAACATGGGAAAGTATAGAATGTGCTTCTAGTAATACCGCTTTACCAAATTCCTCTTTCATATCATCAATAGTTGCTGAAATTGCGTCATGATAAGGCTGCCAGTAATGTTTAATTCGTTGCTCGATTTCAGTACCATTTGGCTTCATACCATCATGATATAAAGGTGATAAATCAAAAGCGGTTGTTGGACACAATTCGGTACTATTTGCACCTGGATACAAATCAACACCATTTGGATCACGATTTAAATCAATAACATAGCGACTATAGGTTGGCATAATAATATAAGCACCTAACGCTTTAGCAAAGTCATACAATTTATCTTTATGCCAGTCGGTATCAGGCACTTTTTTAGCCAAATCTGTCATGGTGACCGCAATGTCTGACGGAATTTGTTCGCCGTTATGAGGCATACTGATCAGTAACGGTACCCGACCTTTGATGAGAGTATAACTTGGTGACATTATTAACCCCTGCTTAATTGTATATACAACTTAAACGACTAATTTATCACGTCACTATAGTACTAGACAAGTTGTAATGCTGCTTACAATACGTTTAGAATCACAATAACCTATGATTTAAGTAATTCTCAAATGATAAAATTTTTTGTTAGGCAAAGAGTTATCAAAAAGTATTTCACCTGTTCACCAATATTTATTATCGTTTTATTGTCATTATTCACACTGCCATTTCAAACTTTTGCTTTGCAAAAACAAGCTGCTAAACATCAACCTGACGTAACGACTCTCGCAGTAAACAAAACATTATACATTGCGCTCCCTACTGAAAAGGCCTTGAATAAAGCTGGAGATGATGACCTGCATCGACTCGTTAGCTTTTTAAAAGAGTATTGGCAAATTTGGGCTATTGATAACAAACAACCGATCAAGTTTATTTATATGTCATCAAACAAGGCGATTGAAGCATTAAAAAACGATGAAATAGATATTGCTGCACTTGGCGTTTTTGACAAAACCCAAACAGATATTTTATACAGCATTCCTTATGCGAAATACCAACAACATATTTTTAGGCGTTTAGTGGATGATGGTAAAACAGGAACTCAACTCGGCATTCATTCACCAAGAACATCTACACTCGACTTTTTAGGTCCAAATGTCATACGAACATATTACAAGGATATCGACCTTTTATTAGCAGACTACAAAAAATATGATGCTTTATATTCGACTAAACCATGGTTATTAAAGAAAAAATTATATAATTCTGATTTAATGAAAGAGTATTATATTTCAATGGAAGAGGGGCCTGCGGCCAACTTTCATTTTATAACTCGTAAGAGTGATCGTAACTTACTTTATGCAATTAATGATAGCTTACGTATGGTCAGCAAAGCACAAGCTAATTTATGGAAAAATAAATATACCGCCTCTCAAGACGGAGCACTAAAGCTCACTATCGGTAACTACCTTTCACAGCTTTCAGAAAACGAAAAGCAGTATATTATTGACAATAACCAACTTTACTTTCCTGTCACGAAAAACGGTTTTCCCCCGTACCTAATTACGAAAGGTTTTACCAATATTACCGCTCGAGGTTTTACTATTGATCTAGTTAAAGTTGCCCAAGAAAAACTAGGTATAATATTTAAACCTCTTTTTGTTGAATCTTTTGATTTTTCAATCAAGGCAGTAAACAATCAACAAGCCGATTTTCTTCCGCAAGTTGAAGTGAGTAATGAAAGAATAAAAGGGTATAACATTTCGGTTCCCTTTCTAAAATCCAATTATAGTATTATTTATCGTCATGATTATTCATTAATTAATAATATTAGCGATTTAAAGCATGAAAAAATTGCCGTTATTACTAGCTTCAACGCCACACGCTTATTAAAAAAACAATACCCCTATGCCAATTTCATTGCTTTTGCCACTATAGAAGAAGCGATCAATGCCGTTTCTAATGGGGATGCTTCTGTATTTATTGGTCACTCACTTCCTAGTGCTTATATTATAAAACAACAAAGTTTACCCAACTTAACCAGTCAACCTTTACCTAAATTTCACCGTGATGCACAGTTTACCTTTGCAACTTTAAAAGCTAACAATACCTTGATTACGTTATTTAATCGCACAATTAATAGTATTACTGCTGATCAATTTGATGATTTATACGCAAAATGGAGTAAATCGGCGTTTAGTGAAAATAATGTGCAGCAACGACTAGATACTTTTTATCGTCAGGCGGGTTACATTATTAGCATCACCTTCTTGGCTATTTTTGTCATATTTTTAGTCTATTACCGCAAGTTACAAACACAAAGGTCGGTACAACAACGAGTTGAGAATGCACTAAACCTGGCTGAAAAAGCAAGAAGTAGAGCTGAAAAGTCAGGAAAGGAAAAGATAACTTTTCTTGCTCGTGTGAGTCATGAAATTAGAACTCCCATGAACGGTGTTTTAGGTATGGCGGAAGCTTTAACATTCACAAAACTAGACGATAACCAACAAGAACTATTAGGCACATTAAGAGGCTCAGCACGGAATTTATTAACACTTTTAAATGATGTTTTAGATTTTTCTAAAATGGATGCGGGTGAGCTTACTTTGGAATCTGTCCCTGTTAATTTTCATCTACTTACAAAAAATATCATGAGTAGCTTTGAACATTGTAGGCAACAAGAGACTTTACATTTACGTTATCACGTCGACGACAGAATTACTCACAACTACTTCACCGATCCCACAAGAATTACGCAGGTACTCAATAACCTGATCAGTAATGCAATCAAATTTACTAAACATGGAGAAATCGTCATCTCAATAACCCTTACCGCCAAAAGAGTTGAAAAGGATGACATCATTGATACATTACGAATTTCTATTCAAGATAGTGGTATAGGAATAACTAAAGAACAACAGGCTTTGTTATTTACGCCCTTTAAACAAGCCAATAATGATATTACTCGAAAATATGGTGGTACTGGCTTAGGATTAAGTATTTGCCAAGAAATAATTACTGCTATGGGTAGCGTTATTGAAGTAGAGTCGACACCAAATATCGGTAGTAAATTTGACTTTCTTTTAGATCTTAAACAAGCAGGAATTGAATGTGATACCGAAGATCGTCGGAAAAACAAACGCTTAACAAATGCCATTGGTGATGACAGATTTAATGACCTAAGAATACTCATCGCTGAAGATAACCTAGTTAACATCAAAGTATTAACGACGCAGTTAAAGCGAATCAATATTGATGCTGATGTTGCCCAAGATGGTGAACAAGCATTTAATATGCACACAAATTCCCCTTATGACATTATAATTTCTGATTGTCATATGCCGAAAATGGACGGTTTTGAATTAGCCCGTAAGATTAAACAAACAAATCCACAACGACCTATTTGGCTTATTGCGATTACTGCTGATGCGTTAACTGAAGCAGCAGAGAACTGTTTAACTGCGGGGTTTAATGACTATATTGCCAAACCATGCTCTCAAGAAGCAATCACTGATAAACTCAATAATGCTTATCGGCAATTGTTAAAACAGTCTGGATGATTAATCGTTTTTTTCGATTATGACATTCTATTTTTATCACTTTAATTAATTAAGTGTTCGCAGCATACTAGCTTCATCAACTACTATTCAGGAGTAAGCTATGTTTTTAAGCAAAGAAGGTCACCAAGTGCCATCCGTCACATTCCCACTAAGAGAAAATGATGAATGGAGACAAAGAACAACTGAAGATATTTTTTCGAATAAAACAGTAGTGTTATTTTCATTACCTGGAGCATTTACACCAACATGCTCTTCATCACATCTACCTCGATATGATGAACTGTCTGCCAATTTTTTTGCAAATGGTGTTGACGACATTGTCTGTTTATCGGTCAACGATACTTTTGTTATGACGGCATGGGCTGCGAACCAAAATACACAAAACATTCATTTTTTGCCCGATGGTAATGGTGAATTTACCCAAGCTATGGGCTTATTAGTTGATAAAGAAAGTTTGGGTTTTGGTAAACGTAGCTGGCGATATTCGATGTTGGTCGTAAATGGGACCATTAAAAAAATGTTTATTGAACCAGACTTACCGGGTGACCCATTTGAAGTCTCTGATGCCGATACTATGCTCAACTATATTAATCCTGAAGCCGTTCAAACTGATGCTATTACTGTATTTACTAAGCCAGGGTGTCCATTTTGTAAAAAAGCCAAAACATTATTAGGCGAACGTGGTTTGCAATTTGAACAACTAACGTTAGGAGAAGATATTACACTGACAGGCTTTAGAGCTATTACCAACGCTGACACAGTGCCACAGGTATTTATTAATGGAAAACTTATTGGTGGCAGTGAAGCGTTATCTACTCATTTCTCCGAATAAAGCTATTTTCCTTTTGGAATTTGCTAGATAGATATCCCCTGACCAACTTGAAATTTATACATTTTAAGTTGGATAAAATTCAACTGCAGGGCGTTCAATGCTGTGATAGCTGGCTATCACAATAAAGAGCGCTTTTTAATTCCAGATTAAATCCAAGTACTTACATCGATGTAAACTAGACAGCAGATGAGCTTTTTATACTTTTCAAAACCTACATCTTAAATGATAATGGGATACTCCCCTCCCCACATATATCTCTATTCATTTACTCTCTTGATAAACTACACCTTGCATCGATAAATTAAATCATTGTTCTCGTGCTTAACAATTACACTACTGTTAATATTGTCCTACGATATTTATAACGAAAAAACGTTTATTTAATGGAAAAGCAGCCTTTTAACCCGCTACATGGCATAACATTACAGACTATTGTCAACGTCTTAGTTGAACATTTTGGATTCGAACATTTGGGTCAAGAAATCAGAATTAAATGTTTTACTCAAGATCCAAGCATCAAATCGACTTTAAAGTTTCTACGAAAAACACCTTGGGCTAGAGAAAAAGTAGAAAAGCTATACATTAAAAATAAACACTTATTTAACCAAGAACCATAACTTAACAACTATATAAAGCTGCGATATACCATGAGCCAAACAAACCATTACACGCTAACTTGGCGTTGCCCCGACACCTCAGGTGTACTAGCGAAAGTCACGCAAAATTTATTTGAACACGGCGCATTTATCACAGAGACATCGCAATACAGTGACCCCTACACAAATACTTTTTTCTCTCGTATCGCATTTGACGATCGAAATTTAACAGTATCAATAGAAGAATTTATTTTGGCTATTGATACACTCGCTCAACCGTTAGACATGAAATATCAATTAACCAATAAAGAATGTTTTCCTAAAGTTGTTATTGCCGTATCAAAATATGATCACTGTTTGGTTTCTTTACTAACAAAATGCAAAGCGGGCGTCTTACCGATAGAGATTGTTGCTGTTGTATCTAATCATGTTGATTGTCAGTCATTGACTGAGTGGCATGGTATTCCTTTCCATTATTTACCGGTAGAGAAAGGGAATAAGGCACAACAAGAAGCAGACATGCTTAATGTCATTAGAAATGCTGATGCCGAGCTACTGATACTTGCCCGTTATATGCAAATTTTATCTGATGATTTATGTACTAAACTCAATGGCAATGCAATTAATATCCATCATTCTTTTTTACCCAGTTTTAAAGGCGCCAAACCTTATCATCAAGCACATGCTCGAGGAGTGAAAATCATTGGCGCTACTGCTCATTATGTAACGGCTGATTTAGATGAAGGTCCTATTATAGTGCAAGAAGTTAAGCCAATTAATCATAACTTCACTATCGAGCAAATGGTGCACTTGGGCCATGATTTGGAAGCAACCGCGTTATGCCACGCAGTGAAAGTGCATGCTGAACGTCGTGTTTGTTTAAATGGTGATAAAACGGTTATTTTAGCTTAACGACTTTCTACTACTGATCACCTTTAATCAATATTATCAAAAATACATTTCCAGATAGATTTACTCTTAATTAATTCGCCATTGCATTAATTAGGAGTTGTATTATACATCTAAATTATTTTATCTTATTTGGAAATTTGTCAGTCCCATTAAACGATAATTACTCAAGCAAACACCTAGAACAAAAAAATTTTCCTTTATGACTTCTGATTACCCAATTGACTCTGTCACTTTCAAAAAATACAGCAGTAAAAAGAGGTGTAAATATTTACTAACGGTTATATCTAAACAAATCAACCAATGAAATAGTAACATCCGTGACTTTATGGTAAAAATACTTTATTCAATGCCACTAAAAAGAAATTTCTCCATGATCAATGTAAAACGTTTCCACCATGTTGCCTATCGTTGCATAGACGCCAAAGTAACTGTCGATTGGTACAAAGAACACCTCAATATGGAGCTTACCGTTGCCATCGCAGAAAATGAAGTTCCTTCGACTAAAGCACCAGATCCTTACATGCATATTTTTTTAGATGCCGGTATGGGGAACGTCTTGGCATTTTTCGAAATTCCCAATTCACCAGATATGGGTCGAGATGAAAATACGCCGAAATGGGTACAACACATAGCGTTAGAAGTGGAGAACCTTGATGCTCTTATTAATGCAAAAGCAGAACTACAAAATAAGGGCATCGATGTATTAGGTCCCATAAATCATGGCGTCTTCAAGTCACTTTACTTTTTTGATCCCAATGGTCATCGTTTAGAACTAGCGGCAAATACAGGCACAACAGATCAAATGGTCGAACTTAAACGCGTAGCACCTTTGATGGTTGAAGAGTGGGCACAAACCAAAGTTGCACCTACTCACGCCGCTTGGTTACACGAAAAAGATTAGCTTCTAACACAAAGAAATTATCACCGAATAACTTTATGAGTTACTCGGTGTTAATAATAAAACTTATGTATTTCTCATAGGTATGTCTAAATTTTTGATAATTTAACCACGATAAATTTCGTATAAAAAACCACAAAAACAACATAATACATTACCCCTTCTCTTTGTGAGACATTGACCATTAAATTTATATTTTTCAAGTAAAAAATAAAGAATAAATTGATTTTTTCTATAAAAAACAATTTAGTAACATTTTTTACTAAATTTGCTATCAAAAAAAAATCATTTACTGCTTGTCGTGTTTCATAAGTTGCGTAAAGTATTGGCCAACTACTTAGGTAGTCATAAATAACAAAATGGAATATAAAGCACGGAAAGCATATAAACACAGAAATGTGTTACTTTTGAAATATGGATGGTTTATTTAATATCAGGAAGATTTTTAATAATTTTTGTCCAAGAGGACTTTAAGGATAGCCAATAAGGCGTCAGGAAGACCGAGAACAATAAATAGTGTATGGAAACAAATAAAACAATAACAGGGTAGATGAAGACTTTACAGGGACTGTGCTAATAGGTTGGGATAACCACTTAAGAATCGGAACCAAAGTATTTGCAGCTATTGCTACAAATATCTTCTCCAAAAGCGATGGTAATGAGCCATCGCTTTTTTCTTTTATCGCGCTTTACAACGTTATCACGTAAAATAAGACTATTATCTCTAAAAACTGAAGAATTATGTCCCGTTCAAAAAAATCTAGAAAAGCTGGTATTGGCTCTAATGGCATCGTCAAAGATGAAAACAAAAAAGAAAAAGAAATAGCCCCCCATAGTAAAAAGCCCAAAAATAAAAGTGGTAAGCAAGCAGGAAATCGTCAGCAAGAAGCTTTCAACTCTGGTAAGCAACAAGTTCAAAAGACTAATACAGATCCACGCATAGGCAGTAAAAAACCAATCGACCTAGGCGTCCCTGCTAAAGAGACTACACAACCATTTAAAGCCAAAGACAAATCAAAAGCATCTCCAATTGCTGCCATTCGAGTTATAGAACCCGAGCAATCATTAGAAGACGAACTCTATGCCATAGAAGATGATAATCAATTGCAGGCCATCATCAGTAAACAAGACGAAGATATTGAGCTTAGTGAAGTAGAGGTCAATTACTTTAATGAAAAAATGGAAAGGCATCAAGAGCTTCGTGAGTTGTTAGGTTTAAGTGATGAGGATGACGAAGAGCTTGAAAACACTGATAAAAACAAGTCGAATTCTGAAAATGACTTGTGGGATAAATTAGATAATAACGATTTGTCTGACTACTAGGAAGGTTAATAAATGTTTTCTAATCCATGGATTTACATATTATTTATTGGTATAGCCATTATCATTGGTTTGTCTTGGTATGCATATCGGCTACTAAAACAAGTAAATGTTCAAATGGAAAAACAAAAGGTATTAGAAAACAAAAAACAACAGGCACTGAAGGTACATGACAAAAAGGTTATAGATAGTGTCGTCATCATAGTGCGAGCGATGAAAGAAGAACAATGTGATTTTGCTGAAGGATGTTGGCGTTTATGTGTTTTACTTGATTCACTAAAATTAAGCGAAAATTTATCAACGCACTTCCCTGCAATCTTTGAGCTATACAATGCCATCAAACATATGCCCATTCTAGAAAAAAGAAAGGAGCTTGAGAAAAAAGAACGCATGAAGCTCGATCTTGAGCGTATGAAGATAGAAGCAAAATTAGCAAACGATATTAAAAACGACCTTGAACAACTTCACCAATATGCACTTGAACGTATTTCTATGCTTATAGGATAATCTTTAACTATAATTTAATTGTTTTCTTCTTTTAGCGAGGTTATTGCTTATGTCAGAACAATTAAAAATTCAATTTACCCAACGTATTATTGAGTTGCAACACCGTGTAGATTCTATTCACCAAGATTTCGCCAGTGGCAGAAATGCAGATTGGGCAGAACAAGCCGGTGAACGTGAAAATGATGAAGTGCTCAATGCACTAGAATCTGAAGCAAAAGTTGAAATACAGCAATTATCCAATGCCATCATCCGACTGGAAAGTGGCGACTATGGTATTTGTCAAACA